>ERZ772920.1764-NODE-1764-length-10602-cov-9.265289_pt1 | contig 10602 bp, 6 predicted proteins | sample MGYA00511469_ERZ772920 | MGnify/ENA primary metagenome ERZ772920 (study PRJEB29015, sample SAMEA2738069) | human oral metagenome | biome: human oral; feature: human-associated habitat; material: saliva | place: China | collected 2216 ... | reverse complement strand
CTCAATCCAGAGCATGAAGCACAAGTCAGAGCGTATAACGAACATATAACACGTCTACGCCAACGTGAAGAATACTTACGTGGTCAAGGAATGAGTGAGAATGCTCCAGCCATGATTAACCTACGTAAAGCTCAAGAACAGGCTATATACGCCAGAGATCATATCGGTGAGGTAGACGAGAACGGGTTGAAGTATAAGCACCAGGCGGAGACAAAGCAGAACACTATCCAGGAGCTATTTGACAAATACACTCCAGAGAAACTTCAGCTAATGTCAGATGACGAGCTTACCAACTTATCACTTAGGCGAGAATATGCAGATATTCTTGATTCTTTTGGTTTGAACAACCCCAGTAAAAAAGCTAGAGATAGTAAATCTGTAAGGCGGATCGAAGACCTTGCTATGGAGATTTACAAGAGTCGTCATGATGAAAGAACGCCATATGAAGTTGAGGTAGAGGAAAATAGTAGAAGAATACAAGAATCTCAAGACAGACGTAAGGAGGTTGATAAAAAATATGCCGATGGCGATTATAGCCAAATAGATAATGACGATACACAAGCCTTGCGAGAAAAGTCAGACTCTTTAGGGCGAAATGCTGAGTGGCTATTAGACCAGGATAATATATATACAGATGCTTCTGCAATAAAAGATGAGTTAATGACCGCATTGCGAAGACAACTTGGCAGGAAGTATGGGACTAACCGCCACAAAAGCAGTTTTGGCTCGACTTATTATTCAGATGGATCAGGCGGGGAGATTAGGCTAGCTGATCACGAAATACCATCAACTGAGTCAAGAGAGTATTATCGTTCATTATATGGCGATAAATATAGCCAAGAGATTATTGTGGACAATGGACTAATTATTGATGGTGATTTAACTAGTCTAGATCAGTATGGTCTGCATATACCAGAAAATATTCGTGAAAAAATAATCGAACTGAGAAACAGAAGCGAAAAAGCATCCCTATTATTGAAAGAAAAGTCTAATATAGACGAAGCCCTATCTAGGATAGGAGAAGAAAATGCGAGAAGCTCAGAAACGAAATACAAGATAGATACCAAAATACAAGAACTTGCCGACCAAGAAAAGCTACTAGCACGCCACCTACAACTGACAGGTGATGAGAACCTTGTCTTCAATGAGTGGCAGAATGAAATGCAGAAGAAGGCATTAGGCTACTATGATCCAAAGACTGACCAAATCAATCTAAATAAGCTTACAGAAGACACTCTCAACCACGAATTAGGACATAAATTACTTACACGTGTAGAAAACAAGCAAGACTTATTAAACTCTATCCGTGAGTCTTATGGAGATGACTATTTAATAAACAAATATGGCAGTCAATATGGAAACGACCTAAACCTACTAGCAGAAGAACAGCTAGCTGACGGATTCAGTGATTACTACAACGGAAGACTAAACGGTGAAGATAAAGTACGTCTAGGTACTAGATTAGGTATTCCTCAAAAAGTCTTAGCAATATATGACCGAATTACTGAAGCTATTATGGGGCTTGTCGGTAAACAAGATGCCATTAAGCAATTCTACGCCCAAATGGAAACAGGGAAATTTAGAAATGAAGTGTTCGGAAATACCGAACAGTTGCCAGCATATAAGAAGAGCGATTCGTCCGCAGATATTGATAACTATGTAAACGAACTAGCAAACGAGCAAAAACTAGCCCGTAAAGGTGAACAACCTACCCTTAGAGAGCGTTGGCAAGACTTCAAAGCAGATATGCGTGAGAAATTCGTAGACAGATTCGCCCCAATCGAAGATAGAATTAAAAATCAATCTGAACAATTAGAAATGCGAAACGCTATAGATCGAACTTTACGTGCAGACGGAATATCAGAAGCGTTTATCCGAGATAACAATTTTGATAAGTTAATCACTAGTTTTAAGAATAAAAAAGAATTACAGACATTTGACCAAGCGTTAATCGTCAAACACGCCCTAGAATTAGAAGCTAATGGTATAGAAACAGGACGAGACCTCGCAAAAGATAAAGCTCTCATAAAAGCTACAAGTAAACGATTTGCTAAAGAGTTTAAGCAAGTTAGAGAGTATTCAGACAAAGTCCTACAACAAACAGTAGATTATGGACTTATCAGCCAAGATACCGCTAACTACTTAAGGAAGAAATATCCAGATTATGTACCGTTTGACCGTATATTCTCTGACAAAGAAATAGACACTCAGATGAAGCACGGAGTGGGTGCCGGTGAGGCTAGCCTAAGTAAGCAGGATATTGTCCAGCGTATTAAAGGCTCATCTCGATCAATCGACAGTCCATTAAACGCATTGATTACGAAAACCCAGGATATGATTCAGCAGGGTGAACGCAACAAAACAGCCGAACTTCTGGCAAGTTATGCTAAAGACCCTAAGAATCCATTCCAACTAAGAGAGCTAAAGGCAGGAGAAAGTGCAAACGGACGACCGACTATCAGTTACCTAGATAATGGTAAAAAGCGTACATTCTTAGCTGCGCCTGAAGTAGCTAAAGCCGCTAAAAATATGAATCGTGAGCAGATGAATATCGTATTAAGAGCTTTGGCGACTCCTGCTCGTGTGCTGAGAATGGGCGCAACGACAGTCAACGCAGGCTTTACTATGGCTAACGTCGTAAAGGACTTTGTGGGCGCTACTATCAACTCTAAGGGCGGGATTAATTCAATGAACCCTAAGACTCTTGCTGAGGCAATAGGTGCAGGATTCCATCATAAGGGCGATCTTTATCTAGAAATGCAACGAGAAGGTGTAGTCGGTAATAGTTATGAAATACTACGCAACGCCTCTGAATTAAATCTAAATGAGATACGTAGCCATAAGAATCTGGCTACACGAGCTCTTCATAGCTTAAAATCACCACTACGAACACTAGAGAATACTATTGGACGCAGTGAAGATATCGGACGAGCAATCCAGTATGTCGCAAACAAAAAATACGCCAAGCGAAAAGGCATGAGTGAATCTGAAGCCGTGAAATTTGCAGCCGACCAAGCAAGATGGAACTCTACAAACTTCGCCAGAAGCGGAACATACGGAAAAACTATAAACACTGTAGTGCCTTATTCAAATGCGAATATTCAAGGTCAAAGAATTACTCTGCGTCGAATGAAAGAAAACCCAGCAAGATATACGGCAAAAATTACCATGGGAATAGTAGCCCCAACAATTGCCGTTTTAGCATGGAACTACGCCGATGAAGACCGCAAAAAAGTCATGGAGAATATCCCTGACTATGTGAAAGAAAATAACGTAGTCGTTGTTAGCCCTAATGCAAAATACAACAAAGAACAAAACAAGTGGGAAGGTGTATACCTAGTACCAGTACCACCTCAATTCTCACCACTTCACCGACAATTAAACAACATGGTAGCAAGTACGATGGCAGACAAGAAGTTTGATATGGTAAAAGCTGGTGGTGATGCAGTAGAGCAGATTACAACGGTCAACCCAACTGAATTAAGGCGAACAGGTGCTCAATATATACCACAAGCCGCAAAACCACTAGTAGAGTCATTTGCTAATAAGAATCTGTTTACGGGTCAAGAAATTGTACCAGAAGCAATGAAAAACCTTGAACAGAAAGACCAGTGGGATAGTAGCACAAGCCTTACGGCTCGAAAGGTCGGCGAACTAACGGGATTAAGCCCTAAGGTGATTGATAACACGTTCAGAACCTCTACGGCTGGCGGTGGTCAAAACTTACTACATGGTACAGATTTTGCAATAGCAAAGGCTACAGGAGCTTCTGACGATGAAATAAAGGGTAGAAGTATGCTAGATTCAGTCGTTGGACGATTCTACGCGCCAAAAGGAACAAGCCAAAGCTCATACTTCTATCAATCATTGGAAAAAGCTTCTAAAGACAATAAGCTTGTCGGTGATGATTTAGCATACTTCAAGGCTCTAACTACTCGAAAATACAACGGAGACGGTAGCGTAGAAGGTAAAACAGACGCTGACGTACTAATGACTAACCGAACCTTAGCGAATAAGCCAAACATAGCAAAAGCTCTCAGTGATGCCGCTAAGTGGCGCTCAGAACAAACAGGCGAAGAGCTAGACCCTCTATACAAACTCCCAGTCGACAAACAACAGTACTTCTATCACATACAAGGATCACCTAAGAATAGCGCCGAGCAGAGGAAACTAAAGCAAGACGCACCTTGGCTAGAAGATTTTCAAAAAGAGCGAAGTGCATACTTTAAGCGTCAAGACTTCAAGTCTGGAAAGAGCAATCGAGTACCTTATCCAGAGGTAAGCGATGAACTACAAGCTACTCTAAAAACATACCACGATATACCAAGCAGTCCTCAGAAATGGGCATTCCTGGACGCTCACCCTGAACTATCTGATCACTTCAAGCAGATAGAAGACTACAACAATAAAGTCCGAGAAGCTCAAGGTTACGCCCCGCTACGAACCCGTCCACAACAAAGCCAATATGTAAAAATGCAAATGGCAAATAAGAATTGGCGAGATCCTGCCGTTGCTAAATATTTACAAGATCTGAACGTTTACAACATCACTAACTCAGCTTCTCTGGCAGAAATGCAGGGCGAAGAATTAAGCCCTAAAGCCCTAAGAGCTATACAGAGTGTAGGTAAGTATGGATTAGTTAAAAACCCAGACGGAACATTCGCTCTTAAGTACCCAGACGGACAAGGCACTAACGAATCTCATATTCAAGCAGGTGCTATAGATATGAGTAGTTTTGGCAGAAGAAGAGGTGGAAGAAGTGGTTCATCAAATGGGACTAGAACTTCTACAGACACCCTTAAACTGTCAAACGCTACAGCTCTAGGTATGAATGCCTTCAAAAAGAATAAGGGCGGGTTGCCACAATTCTCAGTTAAGGCTATCCAGAAGAGCGGTCTGTTAAAATCACGCAGACCGACAAGTAGGGTAGTTACATTTAGATAGTTTTGTGGTAAAATAAGAATAATTCTAATCCACCGAAGTGCTTGGCGATTGGATACATAAAATAATAAGTGGTTATTTGTGTATTCGCTCCCAGGCACTTTTTCATGAACAACCACAGAAAGGTGGACTTCATGAATCTATCGGAGGTAATTAATCTTGCCTATCAAACAGCAACAGGAAAAACAAAAACGCTCAGTCCTGGTAATTCAAAATACGAGCGTATGCTCAATATTGCCAACATGGCAAATATGCAGTGGGAAAGCGAACCAGACGTTATATGGGGCTCATTGTGTGAAGATAGGGAAATAGGTGTAATTGACGATAAAACGTCATACAAGCTCCCAGAAGACGTTAGAACAGTAGATTTTCGTAAGTTTATAACACTGACTAAGGAATCTAGTAGTTGGACGGTACCTTTTATATCCCCACAACTATTTAAGGGCGGTTGCTATGGAGTTTTACAGCTAGGTTGGAAGTTAGATTTTAATGGGTTAACTGAAGAAATGAAGGGCGCGAAAATCATTGCGCCAGTTATTCGTCGTACTAAAAAATTGGTAGAACCAGAAGACAAGGTAGAGATTGATGATCCGTACTGGTTGGTCTATATGATAGCCGCTGAATTTGTTCGAAATAGTCGCACAAAATCCAATCAATATGGTAATTTGGTTACCCTTGCCCAATCTTCTATGGAAGGAATGAAGAACCGCAATGGTTACAAATTCGATGAAGTAATTAGAGAGGATATCTGGCTATGATAAAGCCCCCTAAGAGCGCCCCTCAGCCAAATATTGATAGGTTGAGTGTTAAGTCTTGGAATAAGGGCTATATCTCTGCTATGGACGCAGGGCGTATGCCTAATAGCGGTCTGTTAAAAATGACTAACGCTATGCTCAAACAAAACGGAACTGTTGCTCCACGACCAGGCACTAGACAATATGGAGAGGATTTACCAGGTGAGATCTTAGGTTTTGATGAGTATGTTGAAGTCGTTGGCAACAAGCGAACAAACAAACTTATAGCTATCGTAAAAGACGGAGGAAGGGCTCACGCGTATACAGCACTAGACGGCAAGGGCTGGGTAAAGATCGAAGGCGCAGACTACAACAACGAATCGTATCCAACATTTACTCAAGTCCGCGATAGGGTAGTGATTACAAATAGTAAAGATTATTTATCTTACTATGATATTCAAAAAAAGAAGAATGTACGCCCAGAAGTACTGCCTACAGTTACAGAGGTAAAAGCTGAAGCAGTAGGTATAGCGGGGACAAATGAAACTCTGTACTACTGTGTAACGGCTGTTAAAAATGGAGAAACAGCAAGAAGTGATGCCGCAAGCGTACGAGTAAATAAAAGTCGAACTGAATGGCGTGGAAAAAACGTAGACAAAACAAAAGGTCAGACTGAAGAGTATGTAAAGATCACTTGGAACAAAGTCAAGGACGCTGAATATTATATTTTATACTGTGGCATTTCCCCGACGAGCTTACGAATGATGGATATCGTCGGACATATAAAAGACAATACTCTAACACAATCCTATGAAGACATCGGACAAAAAGTCTTAAACCCTAACGTTATACCCCCTAATTCAAACAGCACGGCAGGCGTTAAGGCTGCACGATCGGTACTTGTAGCTAGCCGTCTATATCTTTTGGGCGATGAGGACGACCCTTGGAAGATTACCTTTGGTGGCGCTGACCCTGACACGATGTTGGATTTTTCAGCATTTGCTGGTGGCTATATCCGAATCAATGCAGGTTCAAAAGAAATACCTGTTGCTATGCGTCCATTCAGAAACGGTAAGGGCGATGCTGTGCCGATGATTCTATGCTCAGAGACTAACGGTAACGGAAGTCTGAAATATCTACAGTCATCAAGTATGCAATTAGACTCTACGAATATTCAGTGGATTAGCGTGATTGATGATAACGGACGAGACGGAACAGACGCGCCAGATTCAGTTGTCGTTTATAATAACGCTCTTATTTATATCTCTAAGGCTGGATTTAAGACTACATTGACAAAGCCTCAAATGCAGAACGTCCTATCTACAGATAATTTGACAGACAATATACAACCAGACGTCGAACGCTTAAACAGTAATTTTATTCATAAATCAATCGGGCTAGAAGTTAACGGTATGATTTATTTCGCAGTGCCAGTTGGTAGTGAAAAATTGAACCAACTATGGGTGCTTGATATGAAGCGCGGCGGTGTTTGGTGTATGCCTTGGGTGATAGGCGACATTAACGACTTAAAAGTTTACGGAAGTAGCGACGGAAAGACTAGAGTACTTTTGGCTATTGGAAACAAACTTATCGAGCTGACTGATGAAGTGAAAATGACCGACAGTGGGAAACCGTTTATCACTGATATCGGCTCAGGGGTCGTGAAGTTTTCTGAAGATGGCGCGATGTGGACAAGCCTAGTGGATATTACATTTATTTTGCTCAAACCTACAGGAACCATTAACTTCTCAGTATCTGGAAAAACCGAAGATGAACCACTTCAACCGTTCTTAAACTTCAGCAAAAACTTTACCCCAAAGACTGTCCCAATTGGGTGGAATACCCCTTCAGGCTGGAACAGCCCTCTAGGCTGGGGATTTGTACCTAAAAAATATAAGTCATCAAGCGGTGAGGTAAGACTATCAATTACTAAGGATATTGACGAAGACGTGAACTGGATTCAGTACTCAGTCGCGGCGAATGAAGCAGGAGCAGATTTTGAGCTATCTGACGTAATAATACAACACATACCTATAGGGGTAATTTTTGAGGAGGATGAAGATGAATAAAGACAAAAAAGGAGAAAATATGGAGCAACCAGAAGTATCAGCTAAAGAGTTCGGCGCGTTACAAGCTAAGGTCGAATACATTAAGGATGGCGTAGACAAGCATACTGTCATGCTAGAGCGAATTGAGAATATCGCACGAGATAATGTTACTCAAGCTCAATTGAAAACATACATTGCCGAGCATGAAAAAGAATCAGAAGAAAAATACGTCAAACGTACTGAAATTGAAGGCGTTATGAACTTTTGGAAACTAGTAACAAGCAACTTAGCAAAATTATTTGCTATAGCACTTGTCGGATTAGCCATTTACGCGACTAACAATCTAATTCAGCAAAATAAAGCAGTTACGGAATTACAAGAAGAAGTTCAACAAACTCAAGTAAGGAGGAAATAATGTCATATCAAGAATTAACACAATACAACTCACCAAACTACACACCTGAGTCACAAGTGCCATATGTTTATGGAATGCCACGCACAATCGATGGTGTGACGTATCACTGGTGGGGAGATCCAGCACAACAACCTCAGTTTGACGGTATCGTCAATTGGCTATGTCGACCAAACGGAAACTCATCAGCCCACGTAGTAGGTGAGGCAGGACGTATTGCCTGGATTATCGACGCAAACAATGCAGCGTGGCACGCAGGAAATGCTAGAGGCAACGCAACCACTGTTGGATATGAGTGCAATCCACGACTAGAAGATGGTGATTATGAAGTAATGGGTGAGTTCCACTACGATATGGAGAAGGCTTACGGCAAACGTCTACCTATTTACGTGCATAAGGAGTGGTTCAATACTAGCTGTTCACCAATTGATAAAGGACGTATCCGTGCTGTTGCTGACAGATATCACCAGGGCGTGCCTACAGTAAGTGAGCAACAAATCCGTACACTGTTTTTGAGCATTTTAGAGCGTGAGCCAGACGCTGGTGGAATGGACCACTATAAAAATCAGGCAGCTAGTGGATGGACAGTTGACCAGATTAAGGCAGATATTCTTGGTAGTGCTGAGTACAAAACTTTACAAGAGCGTAAACGACGTGAGGCTGAAGCGGCAGAGCCTGAATGGATTAAGAACAGGCACGATGAAGTCGTAAAACTGTCAGTATTGCCAGCAGCAGGCACAAGAGTACTTAATTTCACTACTGGTAAGCCTGTAAATGACAGTATCATTCCGAAAGGTACGCAAATTGACGTGATGCAATACACAACCGTTGGCGGCACGAAGTACTACATCTCAAGCTTTGCTAAGTCAAAGGGCTTGCCGTTTGGTATTTTAGCAACAGACTTAGGCACACCAGCAGTCAAGCCAGAGCGTGAGAAACCAGAGTGGCTGAAAAACCTCAAGGATATCGCTGATGTGGATATGTGGACACGTTCAGAAACGCCTGTATTGCGATTAGAAGACGGCGTGACGCAGGAAGTACTGCCTATCAGCGCCAAGGTACGTATAACACACAGTACTCACCTTGTAGACAATGACCTGATGGTACTTGATGGTGGCAAATTAGCAATCCAGACTATCTATCTGAGCGACAAGCCAATTCCAAGTCCGAATGACGACTTAGAGAAGCGTTTGTCTATGTTGGAAGTAATCGTCAATACAATCGTCGAATTTTTAACTAATATGTTCAAAAACTTTAAGAAATAAGGAGGAAAAATATGGAAAAGGTTAAATTATTATTCAGTCCAGAAACAAAAAACGGTCGAGCCGTGAGGACATTTTTTCAAGGACTACTGGGGGCTATGGGAGCATTCACAGTACTATATAGCAGCCCCGAGTTCGGCAAGTTCATCGCAAGCTTGGACAGTCTAACAGGACACACAGTATTCTCAGCAGTCATTGCAGTTATTGCCGCGGCTATTAGCCGTTTGATGCCAGTTATCGGCGCGGTGGTCGAGATGTTAAAGGAAAAATATAAGGAGAAAAAAGATGCTTAGAAAAGCTTCAGCAAAAGGCGAATTGCCAGCATCCGCAAAACTTACCTCTCAAAAAGAAAGAGGAGCCCAAAACCTAGCCATAAGTACAGTCGACGGTTGGCTAATTGGTGAAGAGCAGGATTTTGTCATATTCGAAACTGATTCTAATAATGATATAGTGCCAGGGTCGGCAACTTCATGGAAAGGCGTGCCTGCTTCAAACGGGAGTATTGCTGGACTTACTCTGACAGGTGGTCTGGATAGGCTATATCCGATTGGGGCTGCAGTTGTACCAACAGCTACTTCTGCATGGGCAAACGACTTAGTCGAGTGGCTATTAAAATCTCATAATCCAGACGGCACACTAAAAGAATCTGCTATACCTGAACTTAAGCCTCAAGTAATTCCTGATAAATCTATTACAGCCGACAAGATAGACTTTACGACTATGCCGCTTGCAGAAAAAGTAAAAGTAAAGCGCAATGACACAACCACTGACAAGCCTGTGAATATACAGTGCGGTACTGCCAGAATATTAGTAGGTAATAACCGCCCGTCTGAAGCTACCACCAATATACAATTTCCAAAACAGTTTAAGAGCGGTACGTTCCCTGTGGTGGTCTGTACATTCATCGGATATACCCCCAATTCAGGCGACGACTGGACAGACGCTCCGAAAGATAACTGGGGTGGCGCGTCAATGAGTGCATTAACGATTACTAACTCATCATTTAAGGCAACTATTCGTCGTTTTGACGGGTCTTGGCTAGAGGGTGCTTACTACTTTAACTGGATAGCAATTGGACAATAGACTAGATTATTCCTACCAGCCGCATACTGAATTCGCTGATAGTACTATCGCCACCATAATTACGCTGGTCGCTACAGAATGCTCGTATATTGATTTCATCATTCTTTTTTAAGAGTAAATCT
>ERZ772920.1762-NODE-1762-length-10609-cov-8.800455_pt1 | contig 10609 bp, 10 predicted proteins | sample MGYA00511469_ERZ772920 | MGnify/ENA primary metagenome ERZ772920 (study PRJEB29015, sample SAMEA2738069) | human oral metagenome | biome: human oral; feature: human-associated habitat; material: saliva | place: China | collected 2216 ... | reverse complement strand
CGAGGCGCTTCATGTCGACGTCGCGGTCGCCGGGCACGCCCACGACGAGGAGCTCACGCTGCCCGTCCGGGTGGGTGAGCGTCACGACGACGTTCTTCAGCGTGTCGGCAGCGGTCCAAGCACGATCATCGCGCGGGTACGAAACGTTGAGCAGATCGACGAGCGCCTCGATCGTGGGGGCATCGGGCGTGGGGACCTCCACGGGCGCGGGCACGCCGGACGCATCGACGGCCTCGGGGACAGGAGTCGTCACGGCCTCGGCGTTGGCAGCGTAGCCGCCCGGGGACGCCACGAACGTATCCTCGCCGATCGGCGAAGGATGCAAGAATTCCTCCGAGCGAGAACCGCCCATCGCGCCACTCATCGCGGAAACAATGACGTAGCGCAGGCCCAGACGCTGGAAAATGCGCTCGTAGGTGTCACGCTCAGCCTGATAGGAGGCGTCCAAGCCCTCGTCATCGATGTCGAAAGAGTAGGCATCCTTCATGACGAACTCGCGGCCGCGGATCAGGCCAGCGCGGGGGCGCGCCTCGTCGCGGTACTTCGTCTGAATCTGGTAGAGCGTCGCGGGCAGGTCCTTGTACGAGGAGTACATGTCCTTGACCAGGAGGGTGAACATCTCCTCGTGGGTGGGAGCCAGCAGGTAGTCGCCGCCCTTACGGTCATTGAGCTTGAACAGCGTCGGGCCGTACTCCTCCCAGCGGTTCGTCGCCTTGTAGGGCTCGGCGGGGATCAGGCCCGGGAAGTGCACCTCCTGAGCGCCCATCGCGTCCATCTCCTCACGAACAATCGCCTCGATCTTGCGTAGCGTGCGCAGACCGAGAGGAAGCCAGGTGTAAATACCCGGAGCACAGCGGCGAACATAACCGGCGCGAACCAGAAGCTTATGCGAATTGACTTCGGCGTCGGCCGGGTCTTCACGCAAGGTCCGCAAGAAGAAAGTCGAGAGATTTCGAAGCATGGTTCAAGAGTACGGCACGCGCGGCTTTGAAGGCCACTGGCACAGCCGTGTCAACACGCATCAGGGCGCCACCCCTCAGATCAGAGCACCGGCCCCCAGCTCTCGCTCGCGCGCATGCGGGTGGGCCGCATAATAGCGACGCGCCATCCAGCCCGGGTACGCCCACTCAGGAAGCCCACCCAGGTACAGGGATTGAATCGCAACCGCAATCATGACGCCAAAGAGGCCGAGCAGAAGCGCGCACGACCCCGTCGTGTCGGTGCCAGCAACCTCGTGACTCACCAGGTGGGCGGTCACGAACCACACGAGGGAGAGAAGAGGCACGAGCGGCCAGACAACACGGTTCACTTCCGCGTTGGTCGATCCACCGCGCAAATCCAGGCGCATCGCGACACGCCTTGCGCTCGCAAAAAGCCCCGACCATACCCATGCCCACAAGAGCGCAATGAGTAGACCAACAACGGCGAGCAGCGCGGCGGAACTGAGGACCATCCCATCCCCCTCCTTCTAAGAGCGCAACATCCCCATCGGCGTTGCGTGTAGTTCGATACTACAACACCGCGGGGATGAGCGCGCCATCCGAGGAGCAGTGGCATCGAGCGAGTCAGGCGCCGGACACGTGCGCCACGCACGCGTCGCGCAAATCTCGCAGCATGGACAGCGACGAAAGCGACTCTGCGGCAACACCGGCCCACACAAGCGCGCGTTCGCGCCCGAAGGCCTGGTGACGCTCGCGAATATGAAGCAAGGTGCGTGAAGGAGACAGGGGCAGCAGGGCAATCACGCACGTTCCCGAGGCCGGGGCTCCCTCGGGTGCAGAGGGTGCGGCCACCCGCATAAGGACGTGGTCCCCGTCCTCAATGTCGATGATCGTTGACTCATCCGCAGGCTCGAAGGCATGCCCCAACACATCCCACACAACGGAAGCGGGGGCATCAATTGAGACTCCGCGATCAACGACGACATTCGCGCCCGGAAGCAGCAGATCACCGGGCAGCGACACGTCAGCCTGCGATGCCGTCAGGCCAATGCGACGCGGGAATCCACTCGCTGCCAGAGCGCACGCGCCGCCGAGCAGGGACAGACACACAAAAGTACGAAAACGCATCGGAAATTCCTTAGAGTTCTCAGCAGTCAATGCCCGGAAGCTTAACATCGGGAGTGGCGATGGGGGCAACCTCAACGGTACCCGACCCGGGTTCGAGGCCAAGTTCTTCAGCCAGCGCGTTTGCGCGACGGATCAGTGTTTCGACGATCTGATCCTCGGGAACGGTCTCCACGACCTCGCCACGGATAAAAATCTTACCCTTGCCGTTGCCGGACGCAACACCCAGGTCGGCCTCACGTGCCTCGCCCGGACCATTGACGACACAACCCATGACGGCCACGCGCAGCGGAACACTCAAGTCCTTCAACCCCTCGGTGACGTTTTCGGCCAACGTCCACACGTCCACCTGGGCGCGTCCGCACGACGGGCAGGACACAATTTCGAGTGTCTTATCGCGCAGGCCCAAAAACTCCAGCATCTTGGTGCCCACCTTCACCTCCTCGACGGGAGGGGCGGACAGGGAAACACGGATCGTGTCACCAATGCCCTCGGCGAGCAGGATCGAGAAAGCAGACACGGACTTGATGGTGCCTTGGAAAGCCGGACCAGCCTCCGTCACGCCCAGGTGCAACGGCCAATCCCCCGCCTCCGACAACATGCGATAGGCCTGGACCATCGTCAGCACGTCGTGGTGCTTGACCGAGATCTTGAAGTCGTGGAAATCATTCTCCTCGAAGAGGGAAGCCTCCCAGATTGCCGACTCAACCAAGGCCTCGGGCGTGGCACGACCGTACTTCTTCAGCAGGCGCGGATCCAACGATCCCGCGTTCACGCCGATACGCAACGAAACACCGTGATCAGACGCAGCCTTGCAAATGTCCTTCACCTGGTCGTCGAACTTGCGAATATTGCCCGGGTTCACGCGCACGGCGCCGCAGCCCGCCTCGATCGCCTGGAACACATACTTCGGTTTGAAGTGGATGTCCGCGATGACGGGGATACGGGACTGCTTCGCGATAATCGGCAGCGCCTCGGCATCCTTATCCGTCGGGCACGCCACGCGGACAATGTCACAGCCCGCGGCAGTCAGCTCCGCAATCTGCTGCAGCGTCGCGCCAACATCATGCGTCTTCGTCGTCGTCATGGACTGAACAGACACAGGCGCGCCCCCGCCCACAGGAACATCTCCCACCATCAGGCGATGCGTCTGCTTGCGCGGAAACGGCGACGAAGCCACTGAAGGCATACCAAGATTGATTTCACTCACCCGCCCATTATCGCGCACCCGGGCGATTCCTTCCCACGCGGACGGCAGCCACGTGGGAAGGGTCGCTTTCCCCACTCCCACCACAGCGGGCGCGACACCCGCTTAGCCAATCGAAACGGGCTTGACGATGTCAGCGACGATCAACACCACACTCATAGCAACAAGCAAACCCCCAACCACCCACGTGAGGGGAACCAGCCGAGCTGTGTCGGCGGGACCAGGATCCTGTGCGCCGCGCACACGCGCAACCTGGCGCCGTACACCCTCATAGACAGCGCCCAGGATGTGTCCACCATCCAACGGTGGCAACGGGATCAAATTAAAAACGAAGAGCGCCATGTTCAACGACGCGAGCAAACTCAGTAGAACAGCTATCACCTGACGAGTGTCACGCAAACCCAACGCCTGCGAATCACCGGTTACTTCTCCAGCCATACGGCCCACGCCCACGACCGACACAACGCCACTCGCGTCACGCTGCTCATCAGTGAACACCGAGCGAGCCACCTGCCACACAGCCTGGGGCAAACGCACAACAACCGAAGCCGTTCCAGTGAACATCTGCCAGTCAGCGTGGATGACATCCGCGGGCGAGGCCGACACATACTCGTAGCTCGCTGTCACACCCACGTAACGCGCACCCTGGGCGCCCGTCACCGGCGTGACCGTGAGATCCACGCGTCCACCGTCACGCTCAACGGTCAGAGTCGCGGACTCGCCCTCGGGGGTCGCGCCCACGGCCTGCTGAAGCTCCGCGAAGGTAGTGACCGGCTGCCCGTTCCACGCCTCCACCGTGTCCCCGGGACGCACCCCCGCCTCGTAGGCAGGAGAAGCAACCTCACCAGAGGACGTAGAGATTGTCGCTGGCACGGCCGCAATGGTGCGCGAGGCGGTGGGGGCACCGATCCCGATCATCGTCACGGCGCTGAGCACAATCGCGATCAGCAGGTTCATGAGGGGCCCGCCCAGCATCACGACAATCTTCTTGGGCGCACTGAGCAGGTAGAACGCGCGATGCTCCTGCCCCTCGGGGATCTCCTCCGCCGAGGCCTCGCGAGCCTCCTGAGCGAGCGTCGGCTTACCGCCCCGCCCCACCAGGCGCGTGCCCGGGCGCGCCGGCGCGTACATGCCGACGATCTTCACATAGCCGCCAAGCAGAATCGCACGCAGCGCGTACGTCGTATCCCCGATCTTCTTCTTCCACAGGGCCGGACCAAAACCAACCGCATAATCCGGCACCAGGACGCCGAACTTCTTAGCGGGCAGCATGTGCCCCACCTCGTGCAACGCCACCGACGCCAAAATCCCCACGATGATGACGACGATACCGACGATAGAACCCACGCTCACAAATCCTTCCATTGGCCAGCCGCGACACACTCGCGTGCGCGCCGATCCGCCCAGCGCTGCACGGCCACAATATCCTCCATCGAGGGGGCCGCGACCCCCTCATGCTCACCCACGACCGCTGAGACGGTGTCGACGATCGCGAGCCACGGAACGATGCCCTTGATGAAGGCGTCGACCATCACCTCATTCGCGGCGTTGAGCACCGCAGGGTGCGTAGCCGAGGCGCCCACGGCAAAGCGCGCCAGATCAATCGCCGGGAACGTCTGGTCGTCCACCGGCTCAAACGTCCACCGCGAGGGATTGCCCCACGTCAGGGGCTCCTCCACGCCATCGAGGCGCTCGGGCCACGTCAGCCCCAACGCGATCGGCAAGCGCATATCCGGAGGGGAGGCCTGCAGCGTCGTCGCCCCGTCGCGCCACGTGACCATCGAGTGCACGATCGACTGCGGGTGAACCGTCGCCACAATATGCTCCGGCTCCACGTCGAAGAGCAGGTGGGCCTCGATCAGCTCCAGGCCCTTGTTGATGAGCGTGGAGGAATTGATCGTCACCACCGGCCCCATGTCCCAGGTCGGGTGAGCCAGCGCCTGCTCCGCGCGCACCCCACGCAGCTGGTCGCGCGTACGACCGCGGAAAGGCCCGCCCGAAGCAGTCAGCACCAGGTCAGCGACCTCCGAGCGCCCCGACACCACCGGCGACGTCAGTCCGCGCTCGTGCACGCCCGAAGCCAGGGCCTGCGCGATCGCCGAGTGCTCCGAATCCACCGGAACGATCTGCCCCGGGAAACGCATCGCGTTCTTCACCAGCGCGCCGCCCACGACCAGCGACTCCTTGTTCGCCAACGCCAGGCGGGCGCCGCAGCGCAGCGCCGCGAGCGTCGACGACAACCCCACGCCACCCGTAATGCCGTTGAGGACCACGGGAGTCGCGCTCGGATACAGCTCCTCCGCACGCTGCACCGAAGCACACACGACCTCGACCGAGGCGTCCTCGCCGACGAACACCTCCGGGCACGTGCCGCCCATCGACTCCACGGCAGCAGCCAGTTCCGCGCGCACGTCTCGAGCCACACCGACGAACGCGGGATTCAAGGCAAGGACCTGCGCGGCAAGCTCGGCGATCGACGAACCGCCAGCGCTCACACCCAACACGTCGAAACGGCCCCGGTTCGCTTCGATGACCTCGCGGGCCTGCGTGCCGATCGAGCCGGTCGAGCCGAGCAGAACAACGGGGATGGGATCCACCCCGAACACGTGATGGTCAGACATCAGTCGACCGCGAGCAAGATCTCGATCGCGCGCCCCAGGTAGGCGTCCACCGGCCCCTCGGCGTAAGCCTTCTTGCCACGCTTAGGGCGGAAGGTCGCCATGCGAATCTCATTCGCAGTCAGCTCCCCGGCCTCGTCGAAGTAAGCGGCAATGCGGTCAAGCAAATCATCTACCGCCTCGCAGTCATAACCGCGCCCACTAGTGGGATGAGCAAAACGCTCCCCGCGGGGGCGCTGAAGGCGCGGATACAGAGTAGTCGCGCGATCAGCGATACGGTCATACCATGCAGCCTCACCCTCAACCGCCACTGAATCAGCGCGGTCACGGTTAACGAACGCCGCCTCCAAGCGATTCATCGCGCCGTCCACAGCCTCAATGTCGTAACCACGGCGTGTGAGTTCGAACGTCGCCAAACGAACCTGCTCCGCGCTGAACTGCTCGGGAGGAACACCACCCTCGTACGCCCGGCGCGCATCCTCAAAGAACGCATCAACCTGACCGCGGTGGTAGCCCTTCGAGAAAAAACCAACCTTAGGGAACTCAGTCATCATTGCTCCTTACCTTGAGTCATGGAACGAAGAATCTCATCGACAGCCTCCTGGGTGCCAAACTGCGAGGCCACCTGATCCACAACAGTCGTGATCGGCGAATCGTCCACCAACGCATCACGCACGCGGTCCGCCTTGAAAGCCCCCGGAACGAGTGACGCGCCCACATCCGAGCTGTGAACGGGGACGACGAACGACTCGCGCGAGGGCATGGACACCGGAGCCGCCAGGGTCCCCGCCTGCTGTGCATCAGGAACGGGCACACCAACGTCAGGCGCAGAGACCCCGGCCACACTCGGGGGCTGGACGGATACGGACGGGGGCTGGACGGATGCGGACGAGGCCGCAGACGCCACTGCGAGCTTGCCCACACCAGCGGCCGAGGCATCAGCACTCGCGTCCCTGTCATCCTCTCGCTCGCCTTCCCACTCACGCGCACGATCCAGCCCACGTAAAACGCCAATCAGTCGATCAATCTCAGCATCGACTTGCTCCATGTCAAAGCCCCGGAACTTAACAGAAAACTCGATCTCCGTCGCTTTTTGAGCAGTCACGATGTGCTCGTCATCCGTCGCCTGACCCGCGAGAGTGCGCTCAACATCAGCGAGAAACGCGCGAACCTCGCTCATGTCGTACCCCTCACGTAAAAAAGTACGCGAAAACTCTGCCACCATCACACCTGCCCCTTTCCGGTGACCCGCTTACCCTGGGCCACCGCCGTTGCCAACTGACCACACGCACCATCAATATCAGACCCACGCGTATCACGGATAGAGGTCGCAATCCCGTTGTCGCGCAGACACTGAACAAACGCATCCTGAGCACGCCTGGTCGACGCCGTCCAAATGGAACCCGGCGTCGGATTTAAAGGAATCGGATTCACGTGAACCCAGCCATGGCCTCGTCTATTAAGCTCATCCGCCAACAACTGAGCACGCCACTCCTGATCATTCATGTCCTTAATAAGAGCGTACTCAATCGATACGCGTCGCCCCGTCGCCAAAAAGTAAGCGCGAGCAGCATCCAAAAGCTCCCCCACCTTCCACCGCGAATTGATTGGAATCAGCTCATCACGAAGGTCATCATCCGGGGCGTGCAAAGACACCGCCAGCGTCACCGCCAGCCCCTCCCGCGCCAGCTTCCTAATAGCAGGAACCAAACCAACCGTCGACACCGTGACGTTGCGAGCACTCATCCCAAAACCCTCGGGAGCCGGATCAATCAAGCGATGAAGCGCACCAACGACGGTCTTGTAGTTAGCGAGCGGCTCACCCATACCCATGAAAACAACGTTCGACAGCGTCGTAGGGCCGCCTGCCAGCACACCGTCACGGCACGAAGCCTGCGCATAACGAACCTGATCGACAATCTCAGCCGTCGACAAGTTACGGGTCAACCCCATCTGCCCGGTCGCACAAAACGGGCACGCCATCCCGCAGCCAGCCTGAGAGGAGACACACAGTGTCGTGCGGTGCGGGTAGCGCATCAGGACCGACTCAACCTGGGCTCCGTCATACAGACTCCACAGGTCCTTGATCGTTCGACCACCATCAGCCTGAAGTGAAACGACCTTCGACACCAGCACCGGCAGAAGCGCCTCACGCACCTGCGCGCGCATACCAGCTGGGATGTCACTCATCCGCTCCGGATCCGCCTCAAAGTGAGTGAAATAATGACGCGACAGCTGATCAGCCCTAAACGCCGGCAGTCCTAAGTCTTTCAGCACCTGCTTACGCCCAGCCGCATCCAAATCCGCCAAGTGCGACGGAGCTTTACCCCTGCGCTTAGCGGTAAAAGACAGAACAGGCTTAGCGCCCTCATGCGTCGCACCCTCCGGCGGCTGGTCCGTCGGACGGACCTCGCGGCGTGTCCCCCGGCGGGACGCAGACGAGGCTGTGGCAACGTCGGAATCAAAACCCTGCGGTGCGCGGCACCCCTTAGTCAACTGGCTCAATGACTGGACTCCCAAGAAATACCCGGCAGCGCCCACGCAAAAATGAAGTAAGCGACCGGCGCACTCATCAGCAGCGCGTCCACTCGGTCGAGAACACCACCATGCCCAGGCAGAAGCTGCGACATGTCTTTGAGGCCAGCCTCACGCTTCACAAGAGACTCCGTCAGGTCTCCCATCGTTCCAACGAAAGCAATCGACACGCCAGCAATAATGCCCCACCACCAGGCGGCACCCAGCAGCCACAGACCGACGCACCCAACGCCGACAGCAGTCAATGCGGAACCCGCAAAACCCTCCCACGACTTCTTCGGAGACAACGCAGGAGCCATCGGATGCTTCCCGAACATCACTCCGGCAGCCCAGCCGCCCGTATCGTTGGCAATGACCATCAGTTCGAAGACCACGAAGACCCACGGATTACGCCACGCAGCCAGCATCAGCACGACAAACGAAGCCAAGAAAGGCACGTACACGGCGGTGAACGTCGTCGAAACGACATCGCTCATGCGCGACGCACGGCGCCGATCGAGCAATCTCCACGCCGCACAGACGAACACGGTGATATACAGGGCGAAAAGCATACCCTCGCTGCCCAGCCACCAGGCACACGTCACCATACCGATCGCGCCCACGTACAGAGGAGTCACAGCCAGGGTGATGCCCATGCGCGCGAACGCACCCGCCAACTCCCAAATGCCAATCAGGCAGACAAAACCGATCACCCCGACGAACGCAGAAAGCGACGTAAACAGGGGGACCGCAACGGCGGCGATCAGGACAACAGCCGTTGTGATCGCCTGCGTAAGATTACGCCCGGCCTTCCCCGTCGCCCCACTCGCGGGATGATCGTCGCGTGTGGGGCCCGGGGAGAAAATGCGAGCAAGCAGTGAAGAATCCGTTGACGTCATCAGATCGTCAGCAATTCGCTTTCCTTCGTCGCGAGCATCTTGTCGATTTGCTCCGTGTGTGACTTCGTCATCGCATCAAGGTTCTTCTCTGCGCGCTCAACATCGTCCTCAGAAGCCTCGCCATCCTTCTTCAGACGATCAAGCTGATCCTTTGCCTTGCGGCGCACACCGCGCACAGAAACACGGCCTTCCTCTGCCTTGCTCTTAGCCTGCTTCACGTACTCTTTACGGCGCTCCTCAGTGAGGGCGGGCAGGACCACGCGCACGACATTGCCGTCATCCGTGGGGTTCACACCCAGGTCGGACTCGCGCAGCGTGCGAATGATCTCCTGCGTCGCAGTGCGGTCAAAGGGAGAGATCAGGACCGTACGAGCCTCAGGAATCTGGAAACTCGCAAGCTGTTGCATCGGTGTGGGCGCGCCGTAGTAGTCCACCGGCAACTGCTCGAACATCGCGGATGTCGCTCGTCCCGTACGAATGTTCGTAAACTCGTGCCTGGCCGACTCGACAGCCTTGTCCATCTTGTCCTCAGCCTCGAGGAGAATATCGTCGATCACTATGTGCTCCTTAACGTCAGTGGTCTGTGAAGGTTATATCACGCCGTCACTAGGGTACCGATTTCAGCGCCCATCAGCGCGCGGGTGACGGCTCCGTCACCGCTCATACCGAAGATACGCGTCTTGAGTCCATTATCTCGACACAGAGCCAAAGCCGATCCGTCGATCACCTTCAGGTCACGACGCAACGCTTCCGAGTAGGTCAGCGTGTCAAAACGATGCGCGTTGGGGTTCTTATTCGGGTCGTCATCATAGACGCCGTCCACACCGTTCTTGGCAACCAGCAGTTCATCACAGTGAATTTCCAAGGCACGTTGAGCTGAGACGGTATCCGTCGAGAAGTAGGGCAGGCCAGCGCCTGCGCCGAACACGACAACGCGGTCCTTCTCCAGGTGACGAATCGCCCGCAGCGGTAGGTAGGGTTCAGCAACCTGCGCCATCGTGATCGCAGTCTGGACGCGCGCAGGAACACCGGCCTGGTCGATAAAGTCCTGCAGGGCGAGAGCGTTCATCACGGTTCCGAGCATGCCCATGTAGTCCGCGCGGGAACGCTCGAGGCCCTCACGCGCCAGCTGCGCCCCACGGAAGAAATTGCCTCCCCCGACAACAATCGCGACCTGCACGCCCTCACGCACCGCCGTGGCCACCTGCTCAGCAATGTTTCGCACGACCTTGGGATCCAAGCCGATCGACCCACCTCCGAATGCCTCTCCGGAAAGCTTGAGCAAAACGCGGCGCTTCGTCGACA
>ERZ772920.1756-NODE-1756-length-10636-cov-17.568755_pt1 | contig 10636 bp, 10 predicted proteins | sample MGYA00511469_ERZ772920 | MGnify/ENA primary metagenome ERZ772920 (study PRJEB29015, sample SAMEA2738069) | human oral metagenome | biome: human oral; feature: human-associated habitat; material: saliva | place: China | collected 2216 ... | reverse complement strand
ACGCGGGCCATCATGATCCGGATAACCGCCCGGTGATGGGGCGAGGCCCGGTCATTAAGATCAATTCGAAGCAGCGTTACGCGACTGATGGCGAGGGCATTGCCTTGTGGAATCGGGCGTGCGCGGCGGCGGGTGTGCCTTCGCAGAGTTTCGTGGGCAACAACGCGATGCCATGTGGCACGACGATCGGCCCGATCACGGCAACGCGCCTGGGGATCTTGACGGTGGACGTGGGCATTGGTCTGCTGTCGATGCATTCGGCGCGCGAGATGAGCCACATCGATGACCTGTTGACGCTGTCGAAGGCGCTGGAGGCGTACTGGCGCGGCGCCTGAGCGCCCGGGATCGCCCGCGCCCGGCAAACCCGAAGGGCGACGCCGTGCGCGCGGCAAGCCCCAGCGGTGCCTGAGCGCCCGGGATCGCCCGCGCGTGGCAAGCCCGAAGGGCGACGCCGTGCGCGCGGCAAGCCCCGGTGGTGTCTGACGCACGGGCACGCCTGAGCGCATGAAGAAACCCCAGCCTCGTCCATCAATTGGCGAGGCTGGGGTTCTTTTGTCTATCGGATGTCCTCAGAGGGTGGCGACGGCGGTGGCGGTGACGGGCACGTTGCCGCGCGTGGCCTTGGAGTAGGGGCACAGCTGGTGGGCGCGGTCGACGAGGGCCTGGGCACGGTCGAGTTCGACGCCGGGGATAAAGACCTTGATGTCGGCGGTCAGGGCGAAGGAGTCACCCTCGGGGCCCAGGCCGATGGTGGTGCGCACGACGGAGTCCTTGGTGTCGATGCCCAGTTCCTTGGCGGCCAGGCCCATGGCGCCCTGGAAGCAGGCGCCGTAGCCCATGGCGAAGAGGGCTTCGGGGTTGGCGCCGTCGCCGGGGCCGCCCAGTTCCTTGGGGGCGCGCATGATGTGGGTGATGCCGAGCGCGGGGACGGAGGAGGTGCCGGCGCGGCCGCCGGTGGAGTCTGCGGTGACGGTGTATGCAATCTTGCTAGGAGTGTCCATACCCCCATTCCACCACTAGGACTTCAGTCCCGCAAGGGGTTTGACACAAAGACAAGAAATTTTGCGGCTGCAGGAACGAGGCCGGGGCACGCGCGCGGGTCACACGTCCTCAGGCGGTGAGGAAGTCCGCGTCGGGGCGGGCACTCAGCGCCTTGACGATGGCGCGGCGGAACCGGTCATTCATGGGCGGGAGCTGGTCGCCGCGGAAGAACGCGGTCTCGCTGTTTTCGCCGTCGGCGGGGGTAGGTTCGCCGCTCACCCACTGCGCGGCGAAGGCGACGTCCAGGTAGGTGGTGACGTCGCCGTTGCCATAGGTGACAGGGCCGACGACTTCGACGGAAAGGAGGCGGCGCACCTCGATGCGCACGTCGGCTTCCTCCAACGCCTCGCGGGCGGCTGCGACGGCGGGTTCCTCGCCCGGATCGACGATGCCCGTCACCGGCGTCCAGGTGCCGTTATCGGAGCGACGCACGCACAGGATCTCGACGGCCTCGGGCGCGATGGGTCGCTCCCAATCGATGGGTGCACATCCCGGAGCGGGGCGTGCGATAACGACGGTCGTGCCGGGCATCCACAGGGGTGCATGGCCGACGTGTCGGCGCAGCTCGAGGACGAAGTCGGGGGTAGCCATGACCCTAGTCTACGGCGCTCACAGGAAGGAGGTGATAATCGGCAGGAGCAGGATCTTGACGATGATCGCGAAGGCAAAGAGGGTCGCGTAGGCGGCCTCGATACGCTCGTCGGTGACGCGGGCATCGGCGGCCTGCAGGACTGCCGGCTGGCCGAGGAAGCCCGCGATGCCGCCGGCGGCGCGCGCGGAGGACAGGCCGATGAACTTCGCGCCGAGGGCCTGAATAGCGCAACACACAACGACCATGACGGCGGCGAGAAGGGCGGCGCGCCAGCCCTCGGGGCTGCCGAGCAGGCTCGCGAACTGCGGTCCTGCGTTCAGGCCGAGGGCCGCGAGGAACAGCATGAGGCCGATCTGTCGGATCGTCAGGTTCGCGGCGGCGGGCAAGGTCCACACGAGCGGTCCGGTGCGGCGCAGTGCGCCGAGCAGCATGCCGACGATCAGCGGGCCGGCGGCGGCACCCAGCTGGAAGCCCTGGCCGCCGGGCAGTGGGAAGGAGACGATGCCCAGGAGCAGGCCGAGGACGAGGCCAATACCGAAGGCCATGCCGTCGACTTCGGCGACGCGGCGCTCGGAGTCGCCGAGCCACTCGGCGATGTCGTCGAGCTCGTCCGTGGGAACGACGACGGCGACGTGATCGCCGAGCTGTAGGTCAAGGTCGTCGCGGGCCAGGAGGTCCAGGTCACCACGGCGCACGCGCGTGATAACGGCACCGAAGCGCTTGGTGACATTGAGTTCGCAGACGCTGCGGCCCGCGACGTCGGGGTTGGACACGACGATGCGCTCGAAGGCGAGGTCGGAACGGTCGTCCTCGAGGTTGTGGTCGAGGATCTCGCCGACGAGTGGCGCCGTCTCCTTGATGGACTCGGGGTCCCCGACCATGACGACGTGATCGCCCGGCAACAGGTCCTCGCCGGGAGCGGTGACGCGGGTGCGCCCGTCACGACGCAGGTAGGACAGGCGCACGCGCTGGTCGCGCCACGCGTCGATGTCGCGCGTGTTGATGTGCTTGGACACGCGAATACTCACGGCCTCCAGGGAGGACCCCGCGAGGGAAGGCGTGTCCTTGGGGCCGACCCACTTCCTCGTCACGGTGATCGTCACGATGAGGATGCCGCCGATGACACCCACCGGATAGCCGAAGGCGTATCCGACCGCCGCGTTCGGGTCCCCCGTGAGGCGGGTGGCCGTGTCGAGGGCGGGAGCGGCCGTCAGCGCACCCGTGAAGAGGCCCGAGGTCAGGCCCGAAGACAGGCCGAGGAGGCGACCACCAACGAGGGCAATGAGCGCGCCCACGACACACACGATTGTCGTGAGGGCGAGGAGGTTCGTCTGCTTACGCAAATTCTGGAAGAAGGTCGCGCCCGCGGAAATGCCGACGCAATAGACAAAGAACGCCAGACCCATCGGCTGGACGATCGACATGTGGTTACTGACAACCTCGGGATGCAGAGCCGAGACCGCGAGGCCAACAAAGAGCGCTCCCGCCGCACCAAAACGCAGGGGGCCGATACGTATCGCTCCGATCGCCGCACCCAACGCGACAACGAGAAAAAGCGCGAGCAAGGGTGAGGACGAGAAGAGAGCAGCCATACCTTTCAGGGTACCTGTCACGCGCATTACCAGGCGTCACGACCTGTGCGATACGCGCGTTATAAGGCTCACGCGTTAGGTATAGACTGCACTCAGTAACCGAAAGGATGGTCATGTCTCAACCAGTTCCCGGATGGTACCCAGACCCCGCTGGTAGCCCGCGTCTGCGCTGGTGGAACGGCGGCATCTGGACCGATCAGTACCTTCCCATGCCCGGCACTCAGCCTCAGCAGGGCACGCCCGCGCCCATGCGTGGGGTACCTCTGCCGTACAACGCCACCATGCAGCAGGGTGCCCCCCAGGCCCAGGGCGCATCCTGCCCCCAGGCAACGCCCACCCAGCAAGGCATGAGTTCGCCCCGCGTTCCTTCCTCCCAGCAGGCACCGAAGGTTCACTCCAATCCCTATCAGAACACCGGCATCACGCCGATCTTCTCAAACTCCGAGGACTCAGCGAACGAGGCAGACGACGAGCAGGAAAACAAGCCCCGAACCGGGAGTGGCTGGTTCATCGGCTTGGTCGCTGCATGGATCGCGGTCGTTCTCTTCGCCGCGTCCGCCGTGTACGCCGGCATGGCCTTCACACGCGCAAGCAAGGAGCTTGCCGACGCGGAATCCGAACACGCCAGTGCACAAAGTGAGTACAACGAGGCGCAGTCAGGCCTCGACAAGGCGAAGAAGGACCTTGAGGAGACGCAGAAGTGACCATGCCCGCCGCAACGAACAAGCCCGCAGAGTCCTCGCCGGGCACCTACAGGATCCTGACGCTCGTCGGCGCATTCCTCGCCGCGTGTCTGCTCGTGACGACCGCTGCCCTGGGCTACGCCAGCTACTCTCAGAGTGCCAAGGCGGAGCAAACACGCACCGACGCCAATAACCTGCGGACACAGAAGAAGGATGCCGAGACCGAGACCGCGAACGTACGCAACGAGATCAACAACGCGAAATCCGACAAGTCGGCTCAGATTTGGTGCGATGAGTTCACCCCCGCCTACTCGAGCATTTCTCTGCTGCAGGAGAAGGCAAGCGAACTCAGTATGAAGCCGACGGCTCAGCTCGACGCGATCACCGAGTACTGCCCCAAGAAGAAGGAATTCGTCGACGCTCTCGCGTCGGCTCCTCGCCAGTTTGTCGGCTCGACGGATACCTGCGAAATCTCCGACGACACTGTGACGTTTTCGGGTGATGTGTGGTTCGACTATCAGCCCCTGTCTGACGTGGGCGATATTGATCTGACAGTCAGTGTCTATATGAAAAAAAATGGCAAACCTACCATTAGAGATAAGGCACTCGGTCAGACGACCGTCACGATTCCATCGGGCGGAACTACCACCTACAGCGTGACCATCCCCAACCCAGGCCTGGAGGGCGCTGACTGTTACACGGCTGCGACAGGTTTCTGGCCGACGGGAATCTAACCGGATAGTTGCCCGCCATCCCTCCTACGACTAAACTTCCTGACCAAGGAAATAGTTTTATTCGTAACGGGAAGGCAACAACGATGAGCGAGCCCGCGCAAGGCTGATACCCCGACCCGAGCGGCACCCCCCATTTACGCTGGTGGAACGGCCATTCGTGGACCAACTACATCATGCCCTACGCGATGCAAAACCAGTCGGTCAGTAAACCTCGCCTTCCCGCCCACAACGAGGCCGTAGCACCCCGAGGCGGGCAACGCCTGGGCGCGCGGACCGCCGCCGCCCCCGCTCTCAGGGCCGAGGCCTCGGCTCCTCGGGACACCAAGGCTCACCCCCCGCTCACCGCCAAACGAGGGGCCACCCCCTCCCCCACGACGGAAACTGACTCAGCACCCTCCCCCAGGCCCACCCTAACTGCCGAGGCCACCCCGGCCTCTTCGATGGAGAGCACCAGCGCGACCAGCACCCAGGACGCCCCCAAGAAGCACACCACCGCTCACTGGGCGCTGGCCTGCGCCGCCTCCTGGATCTTGGTCATCGCTTTCATCGGCGTCCTCGTATTCACGTGGTCCCACCTGGGCGACTCCAACGCGATCTACGAGGACGCCAAAGAGAAAGCACGGCACGCACAAGAGGAACGCGACCGGGCTCAATCCACGCTCGACGACATCAACCGCCAGATCGAGGAGGCCCAGCAGTGAGCACCGCCCCCGCTCCCCTGCGCGCCACAACCGTCGCAGGCGCCATCCTGGCCGTCATCTTCATCACCCTGTCCGCCGCCGTCGGCGGGATCAACGTGTGGCGCACACACGCGGCAGAAACCTTCACCTCCCAGGCCGAACAGGCCCAGTCCGATAAGGCGTCCATCGACCGGGCCATCAAAGACGCCAAAACGCGCCTTGATTCCGTGAACGTAGACGCCAGCGCCGCCGCCTGGTGCGATTCGGTCACGCGCGGAAACGCCTCATCGATGCGCGACATCATCAAGACGTACGACTCCTCGACACAAGCCGTCAAAGACTCGATCCATTCTCAATGCTCGAACAAAGAAGCACTGGCAAACGCGCAGCGCACCCTGTCCAACGCCGACTTTACGATCGCCATGACTGAGTGCACGGCCAACAAGGTCACCACGACGATCAAAGGCACCCTCGCTGTCAAGCAGTCGAGTACCATTACGATGTTCGGTCCCCTGAACGTGACCGTCATCGGCTACACCACGGAGAAGAACAAGAGCTTCAACCCGACGTCCCCCTACCAGGGGACCACGACAGCGACGCTGACACCCGGAACGCCGCTCACCTTTTCCGTGACAGTCCCCTACGATCCCAATATGACAGGCAATACAGAGTGCGGGGCCACGATGACAGCATGGTGGCCCTCGGACATGTAACACTGATGAGTTCGGACGTCGGCCTTGCCGACTCATTCCAGCCATCCTCACCGATGGCGGGATACCACGAAAGGAGCCTCCTGTGCACAACCCCATCGAAGGCTGGTACCCAGACCCAGACGGGACACCACGGCTGCGCTGGTGGAACGGTTCGGACTGGACAGAGAACTACATCGCAGACGAGCGGGCCAGCAACGGTCCCGTCACCGGCTCGGTACCTCCACCTACCACGGGTCCCATCGACCCCATTACCGGCACCATCGCACACGCTACAACCGGCCACATTGACCGCTTCACAGGCTCTATCGCCCGCCCCGTCACGGGGACCACTGCCCAGCCCCTCACCGCCGCACAGTCCATCACCGGTACTGTCGATCCGGTCACCGGTCGTATCGTACGCCCGGGAGAAGAACCCGACGGACTTCATCCTGCTCCCGATGTCCCCACTCACCCCGCCGTTGCGCCCGTGCAACCGCCCAAGAAGTCGCCCAGGTACTCCGACGGGCCAACCATTCAGATCCCAAAGAACCAGATCATTACGGCGATCATCACAACGCTCCTCGTCATCGGATTCAGCGCTGGCCTGACCCTGACGGGCCGGATGTACATGTCCGCGACCAGCGAGTACAAACAGGCTCAACAAAGCTTCGACAATGCGAACAGTGATCTTGAGAAGGCGAAGGAGGCAGCGAAGTGAGTCACAATCAGCCCACCTCCTCGGGCACACCCCCCAAGAACAAGAAGCTATCCATCTACAACGCCGCTATGGCCATCCTTCTCGTCCCACTCATGGGTGCGACAATCACGCTCGGTGTTGTGTCAGGTGTTCGCCTCAATCAGGCACGCGACCTCACAGCTCAGACGAAGCAGATCGCAGCGCAGACCAAGGCGACGCAGACCACAAACTGGTGTTCAAGCGTGAGAGCTGACAATCGCGCGGACATGGGCGAGATCTACAACGAGTACCGCACCGCCACCGATGAACGCAGGCAGGCGATCGACGCAGAGTGCCCAAATAAGGTCGCCATCGCGAACCTGATCTCCACCTACACCGCGGAAGATGTCTTCAAATTCGATCAGACGTGCTCACTGAACGACAACAAGACTGCGGCGCACTGCACCGGATCCGTCGAGGTTCTGGCAGATAAGAAGCCTGCCCTGAGCGTCTATCCGAGCGTCTCTGTTACCCTCGTTTTCACAGTCACCTACGACACGGCCGCAACTCAGGTGGGCCACACCGAACCTAACGCCTACACGTTCACAGTCCCCCGCGAAGGCAAGGCGGATTTCGAGTTTGATACCGCGTACGACGAAAAATGGGGATCGTACTACAAGCTGTACCCCGACGCGTTCTACCCGGACGAGTGAACTCATACGACTGATTCCCGGTCCCGTCGCCTCTCTCAGGCGGCGGGACCTCATGCATAACCACCGCGCGCAGCTCAGCCACGGCCTCGTCAAAGAGGGTCAGTAGTGCTCGTGAGAGTCGTAGCCCCGCAGGCGGTCGAGTTCGCGTCGTTCCTTCTTCGTCGGACGCCCAGTGCCCTTCTCGCGCATGGCGACGGGGACGTGAACGCGCGGACGCTCGGGCGTGCGATCGTCGTAGGCGGTGCGCGCCTGCGGGTAGGAGACGCGCTTGGCCAGCAGCAGCACGACGCCGAGGACGCGATCAAAGCCCTCGATGCGCAGGCGCACCTCGTCGCCCACGTGCAGCTTGTAGGCGGCCTTGACGGGGTCACCGTTAACGCGCACATGCCCGGCGCGTACGGCGGCCGTGGCCTGGGAGCGCGACTTGAGCTGGCGGGTTGCCCACAGCCAGGTGTCCACGCGCACGGAGGACGAGGCCAGGGCACCTGGCGGGATCACAACCGTCTCGTGGGCATCAGTCATCGCGGAGCCTAGTTGATACGGCGGATGCGCTTCTGGTGGCGCGGCGTGAGCACGATGGCGACGAGCGCACACAGCAGGGGCATGCCGATCAGCATGCCGAGCAGTGCTCTCCACGGCACGACCGGCCACAGCGTGGTGAGAGTCGGGAAGATGCCCGATCGGGCGAACGTGATGACGGCGAGGACACCGACGACGAGACCCGAGAGGACCGCCGTCGGAATCGCGTTCAGCGCGAGGACCACGCCCTGCCAGGTCGTGACGTGACGGCGCATCGCGGGGGCAGCGCCAATCGCATCGAGAGTATCGAGGTCGGGGCGCATGTCCGAGGCCGAGAGAGCCACGACGAGGGCGACCGTCGCTGCCGCGGCGACAACAGCGATGAGGGCGGCAATGTAGGGCAGGATCTGCGAACGCATGGTCGGCGTGATGACCTGGGCGGATGCGCCCGGAACCTGACGCGCGATGGTCGCCTGGAACGCGGGCGCATCCACCGTACTCACGGGCTTATCCACCGAGAGGAGCTGTCCGAGCGGCACCGCCTTGAGGCCCAAGGATGCTGCGGCGCTCGGGGAGAGCACCATGACGTTGACGCGCGTCAGCGGTGACGCGGGGAAGATCTGTGTGCCCATCACGCGCGCGTCCGGCAGTTCGTTGTCGGAAAAGCCGGCGGCTTTTGCGTCCGCAATCGCCTGCATATCGAGGCTGCGCAGCTTCACCTGACCCGCGCCGTCGATGTATTTCCTGTCGGGAATGAGAACGCCGCCCGAGTTCAGCGTCGCGACCGCGCGCACCATGTCGTTCTCGTTCAGGTAGCCGGCCTGGCGCAGGTAGGTACCGTCGTCGACAATGTAGGCGACGTCCAGCTCCGCCATGGTACCCATGTCGGCCGCCATCGTGAAGGTGGACTTTCCGTCCGGGGAAATCGCTTCAACCATGGTGACCGGCCCACCGGGACCAGAGTTCCACGCCATGCCGCTGAGTTCTGCGGATGAGGTGACGGTGCGCTGGTTCTTCACGGCCTCCGTCGCTGCCTTCATGAGCGCACGCGAGCGGGTATTCGAATCCGTCTTGTCGACCGTGGACACAAAGATCTGCCCACGCTTGCCCACGTGCGGACGCGAATTCCAGCCGGCCTCGTTCGACGAGGAAAGCGTGATGAGGAGGGCACAAGCGACGAACACGGTCGTCAGGATTGAGGCCATGGCCGGGAACGTACGGTGTCCGTTGCGGACAGCATCGCGCAGGGCCAGGCGCATACTCATGGATGCGCGGCCATTGGGCACGCGCCAACGCGTAAAGATGTAGGGGATCGAACCGATGAGGCCGATTTCGAGGAGAGCAATACCGACAACGAGGGCAAGGACCGACCCGTACCATGCGGCGACGCCCAGCACCGGCAGGCCAGCCAACAGCGCAATCGGGTAGATCATGCGGCGACGCACCAGACGCGACGGCTCCCAGATGCGTCCGCCGATGACTGCGGAGGTGTCGATGTGGGAGGAGGTATGCGCCGGTGATACCGAGGCCATCAATGACAGAAGAATGGGCAGGAGAACGGACAGGCCCAGCGGCCACAGCGGCACAATGCCGAGGCCAAGGCCGGACCACAGTCCGATCCCCAGCATGGCGCAGGCAGACAACACGACTGAGAAGGCTGCTGAGTACGCGCCGATGATGAGACCGTGCGCGATTGTGAGGCGTCGCCCGTCGGAGCGGTCGCCGCCGTTAGCAACGATCATCGCAGCTGTGCGCATCACAGAGCGTTGCGCGACCGTGTAGAGCGGCGAGATGAGCAGGATCATCTCGGTGAGGATCAGGAGAACACCCGCGACCAGGAGCAGGTATTGCCACGGGTTCGCGTTGCGCGAGGCCTCGGGGACCTCGTACTGGGCGATCTGTGAAGGAAGCGCCGAGGCATCGGGCGGGTTGGCGAGTACGTGGCGTGAGACGACCGAGAAGCCAGACGCATTGAGTTCGCGAATCTTCTCCCACGTCACGGGCGCAGGCCCCGTCACATACCAGGCCGTCTGCGTGCGTCCAGCGACAGCTAAACGATCAATGTCGAGCGTGCCGTCGCCGACGATTGCGCGCCCCTCGCCCTTGATGATCGCGTCGATAACAGCGCTGCCTTCGATGGACTGCGCCGCGCGTTGCTTCGACACCGTCACGGAGAGCGCGACCGTGTCTCCGGCCTCGACGCCGAGGGCACGGGCGACGTCGTCGGAAACCACGGCATGCTGAGCGGGGAGAGCCCCATGCTTGTTACCTGCCTCGACGCGCGGCGCGTCCAAGGAGGCGGTCTGCGTGCCATTGTCTACCGTGTACCCGGTTCCATCCGGTGCCGTCATATGGAGCTGATAGAGCGTGTCAACCGCGACCAACTGGTCTCCGGCCGGCACCCAGTCGCTGAGGGTCTCCATGGTGACGTCAGCATCGTCATCCGACGCCGTCTTCGCGAGGCGGTCCGCGGTGAAGTCCTGGTCGAGAGCCGTTGTCGAACGGCGCAGCGTCACGGCCTGGGAGTCGGAGTTGTGTCCCAGCCAGGAGGAGGCCTGGTAGCGCTGGGAAGTCGTCACATCCCAGAACGTCAGCGATCCGATCGCAATGATAATCGGCAGGGAGATAAGGATCACGGCAGTGAAGGTGCGCCCAAGACTTTGGCGTGCATCACGAGAGGCGATGCGGAGTACTACTCCCCATCGCCTCATCCG
>ERZ772920.1753-NODE-1753-length-10639-cov-7.982521_pt1 | contig 10639 bp, 9 predicted proteins | sample MGYA00511469_ERZ772920 | MGnify/ENA primary metagenome ERZ772920 (study PRJEB29015, sample SAMEA2738069) | human oral metagenome | biome: human oral; feature: human-associated habitat; material: saliva | place: China | collected 2216 ... | reverse complement strand
CAAAAAACACCCCATGGTGTGAACCATGAAGTGTTGATAAATGCTGTATTGTAGCCGTTTCTTAACGTTTAGAGAACTGGCTAGCTTTACGAGCTTTCTTAAGACCTGGTTGGGGCACCACTTATTTCATCTAATTTCAAAGTGCTTTAAAATCAACGTTTTCATAAGTTTTCAAAACATAAAATTTCAACTAATTTCAACCAATTTCATCAAAATAAGGTAAACTTTCATCAAAAATAAGTACAAATCGAACCAGAATATCAAAGGTTTACCTTATATAAAATTTTTATATATCAGAACAACACCATAGAAAAGAGAGCATAGCGCTCTCTTTTAATTTATCACTATCCATGTTTGATGAATAACTTTTTCCTATTCCAATAATATATACTCTCCACTTTCCAACAAATCTATTACTTTTTGTACAAATTGTTTTGAAAGTAAATCTACAATATCTGCTCCACGAGTTTGAAAGTCTTCATCTATCTCTTTGATTTCTAATTGAGAATTTTTTGCTCTTTTTTCATCAATTGGAGAATGAAAACTATATTCACCTACTTCATAATACAAAAAATAAAGATATTCTTTCTTACCTAAACTATAATCAAAAAATTCAATTTCCTTGTTCGTGCCATAGTCATAGTAACTATTTTCCCAAACTATAGCATTTCTTTTTTCGTTATATAGCTTTTCATAATTTTTTTCATAACTATAGACTCGTTGTTTTTTCTCTCCTATAAATTGCTTATGAATCATTGTTGGTTTATATTTACTCAATAGTTTTTCTTTCATATCATAGTATTTTTCCATATTTTCTTCAGCATTTTCAATGTTATTTTGCTGATGTAAATAATATCTTGCGTTTTTATATTCTTTTATCTTGTCACGATAGTTTTTAGCTCGCTTATTTACAGAGTATATACATTCTGCAATAATAGCATTAGTGAGTTCTTTTCGTTTAAGTAAATCTGAGTATTTTTTAGGAGTTCTCATATCATAGATCCTTTCATTTATTAAAAAGAGGGGGAACCCCTCTTTCTTGCTATCTATATTTTCGTTTTCCTACCAAAGCTAGCAGTCCAAGACTTGCTCCAAGCAATGCGAGGAGATTCGATTCTTTTGTTCCTGTATTTGGAAGTTGTTTCTTAGGTTCTGCTTTTGTATTGGTAGCTTGTGCAGGCGCTTGATATGTTTTATCGCCTTTAGTGCCTACGATTACTTTTTCCGCTTTGTAATCAACCACATTCCCTTTACCATCCATAACTGGAACTGGTTTATACCCCAACTGTTCAAGTTCTTTACGTTTTTCTTCTGCAAGAGCTACCAAGCGTTTTGTTTCGGTTTCTTCAAACTTCGCTTTAGCAGTTTCGTAAGCAGTCTTAGCTTGGTCTGCTGCAAGGCTCTTAACTTCGTAGTCTACTTTGGCTTTGTTTTGTGCCTTATAAACTTCTTTAAGCTCTGTTTCTGCTCTTTCAAGTTCTGCTTTCGCGTCGTTCAAGCGAGCTTTCGCACCTTTAAGGTCTGCAAGCTCTTTTTCTGCTTGTTTAACGCTGTCTTGAGCATCTTGAAGGGCTTTCTTAGCAGTAGATACCGCTTGGGCTTTGTTTGAAGCGACTGCTTCAAGATTTGCCATCTTATCTTCTTCTGCTTTAAGAGCGTCTTGTGCAGTTTGAAGAGCTTTCTCAGCGTCTTTAAGAGTTGCTTGTGCTTGTTTAAGAGTTTCCTCTTTTGTAGCTTTTGAAGCAGTCAAGTTATTGACAAGAGCATTAGCATTAGCAAGTGTCACAACTGCCTTATCATGACGAGCTTTGGCTTCATCAAAAGCCTTTTGTGCGTTTGCAAGTGGGTTTTCCCCATTGTTCAAGGCAGACAAGTGAGCTTGTGCGTTTTGAAGAGCAGTTTGTGCATCTGATACCGCTTTACTTGTTGCTTCAAGTTTGTCTTGAGCGTCTTTACGAGCATTCATAGCATCAGCTAGAGTTTGACGAGCTTTGGCAATTTCTTGCTCTTTGTTTGTGTCGCTAAATGGGTTGGCAATAGGAGTTTTATCCCATTTTGAGCCGTCTACGTTAGTTGTACGGATGCTTGTGAGGAAGTGAGTTGTGTAAAACTCGTCCGTCTTACTTTGCGCTACACCTCCGAAGTACACTGTTTCATTTGCGTAGTCGAATTGGAGGATACCCTGAGTATGAAGGTAGTCGTTCTTGTGAGAAATTAGTTCGATAAGGTCATCGTACAATTTCTCTTTCATTTCTCCAAGAGTTTTACGGAACACACCATCTTCATCATCAAAATTATGGTAAACATAAGTTGTAAGTGCGTTTTCGTAAGGTTGCAAGCCTTTTTCAGCATTCTCTTGGTTTTCTTCTTCTGTGTAGGTACTATTCAACCCATACTCTTTAGCGACTTTGTAAATACCTTTAGCGTAGTGACCTGCACCACCTTTAGCACGGTATTCATCTTTCATTGCTTTAGAGAAGTTTGCTTTTACATACTCTTTAGCGATTTTGTTCGCAAATTCAAGGCTTGATTTTGAAAGAACAACGTCTGGAAGTCCAAGTTGACGGCGCATTTGGTTGATGAGGTCAGCTACGAAATAATTAAGTTCATCTGTGACTTCTTTAGGTAAGTTATTGATGTCGTAGCGAGTTTCATCTGCTTGGTCTTTAGCGGATGGAGTGTACTTGTTGAGCGTGCGGTTTTGGAGTTGAGAGTTTACAATACGGTCGTAGATTTCATCAGACTTAGTATTGATATACTCTTTAGTCAAATTTTGACCGACTGTACGAATCTCTTTGTTGAGTGCCATTTCATCTTTCACAGCCTTGATAAAGTCTGGGGCAAGAGTGATGGTTGCTTTAGTATCTTTTTGAAGTGCGTTGAGTGTAGATACCGCTTGGTTATAAGTGGTATTTGCTTGATCTGCATTTGTTTTTGCAGTTTCTTTCTCTTGAGATTTTGCTTCAAGGTTTGCTTGAGCAGATTTAACCGCTTGCTCTGCTTGTTCTACTTGTGTAGCATGGTCTTGATTTTGTACTTTAGCACTATCAAGAGCCTTTTGAGCATCTGCTTGAGCTTGTTTGCTTGTAGCTTCTTCTTTGATTGCATCTGCTTGTTTGTTTTTAGCATCTGCAAGACCTTCACCATTGAGAGCTTTTTGTGCGTTTTCTACTTCTGTTTTAGCAGTTGCAACACTATTTTTAGCTTGAGTCACTTCTGCTTGTTTAGTACCAACTGTTTTACCTTGAACAGCAACATTGCGGTCTGCATCGTCTTTTTCAGTTTGCGCAGAAGACACCGCTTGTTCTTTGGTAGGAACACTTGCTTTTGCAGTTTCTACTTTCTTCTCAGCATCTTTGATAGCTTCAGGGGTTGCTTTGTCAGCAGTCTTTTGTGCATCTGCTTGAGCTTGTTTCAAGTCAGCGACTTTCTTTTCTGCCTTATCAGACTTTTCATTCGCTTGATCCAAGACTTCTTTTGCTTTGTCTGCGTCTGCTTGTGTTTGTTTAGCAGTTGCACCAAGTTCAGCGACATCTTCCTTAGTAGGAACTTTCACTTCTGTTTTCTTAGGCGCTTCTTTTTCAACCAATGCTGGTTCGTTTTTAGCATCTGTTGGAAGTGGTATTTTAGTCGTATCTGCATGAGCAGTTCCGATTGTGCCGACAAGACCAGTTGCGATGGCAGAAATAACCGCACCTGTATACAATTTTTTAGTAGTACTTTGACTATTTTCCGTAGCTTTTGACATTTATAAACTCCTTTTGTACAATGCCCTATGCATTTTATTAAAATATAGTACTATTTTACCATACTTTTCTCGTTTTTGGATAGTTTATTATACTTATTTTTAGAGAAAACAGATAGTACAATGGTATATAACATGGAATATAATAAATTACAAAAGCATATCGCATTTCGCATACGTGAGTGTAGAAAAGCACAGGGGTTAAGTCAAGAAAAATTATCTGAAATTGCTGGGCTAGGTGTTAAAGCGATTCAAAATATAGAAAACATGAAGTATGATTTCAAGATAAAAACTCTTGAATCCGTAATCAAAGCCCTAAATCTAACAGTCGAGGAGTTCTTTGATCTACAATCATATGAATCAGAGCGAGAAGATTCTGCAGAAGTACTTTTTGAAAACTTAACAAAATTACCCAAAGATAAGCAAGGAAAAATTATATCCTCATTTAATGAGATTGTAAAAAATATAAAGTAGAAAATTATTTTATAAATATCAACAAAAATTCCTCCACGAGATAATATTGTGGAGGAATTTTTATCGAAACACTAATAGATACTTCTTATTTACATAAAATTAGCATTATTTATTAAACAAGTCCAAAATAATAATCGGATAATCATTTATATTTGAGTAGTTAGCTTTTTATCAATCATAAATAGATATTACCATAATGATTAGCTTCTTTAATTCTATCAAAAAAGTTTTCACTATTTTGATTTACTAACTTCTCATAAGTTCCTAAAACTTTAAAATGATTATAATCTTTTTGAAGTTTTGATAGAGATTTAACCTTAATTTTAATAGTTCTATCCTTAATAGTTACATTTACATTATAAAAGTAATTAATTATATGAAACCATTGATTATATTCAACATCCACCAATGCTTTACGATCCTTCGATATACTTTTACCTTTTCTTATAGTATTATTACTAAACTTGGGTAACTGACGAAATTCTAAATCTATATTTTTATTTGACTTATAAATTAAATTTATACAAAATTTTTGTTTAACAATAGCAACATTACTAGATATGCTAGTTTTTTTAATTGTTTGTATCACTTCTTTAGATACTTTTTTCTTGCCCTTTCCATCTAAAACAAGCTTTTTATCTTTAAATATATTCTTTCTAGGCAGTTCAGTTTTCAAATACTTACTATTACTATTTGGAGATTTGCAATAAAATCTATGATTCGTTAATCCCTTGAATTTATTCTTATGAATAATATAACCTGATGCTTTATTTGGTTTTAAATCATCCCATTCCATTGAAAATTCCTGTTCTTTCGTAACATTAAGAAATTTATCAATAAGTTCAACTTCAGAAGGATAATTTAGATCGAAAACATACCCCTTTGAACTTAATAAGGATAAAAATTTCTCGAATTGTTTTCTACTCAATCTTAAATTATCACCCGATACTTCTTTAAGAATATTCTTAATTATACTCATTTCTTTTTTATAAGAATTTTTATTCAACCTAGTTCCTAAGTTTCTTTCCACCTCTCTCTTTATTTGTTGATTTAAATCACTATCTACACTGTTAGCCAATATCTTTAAAGAAGGTAATAAGAAATGAGTTAAATTATAAATATCGCATAGCATAGCTACTTCAAGTGAGTCTTCTTTACTATTTTTGTCCTTCATTAAGTACTTTGAAAACTGTTCTTCTAAAACTGTTTTTAAAAAATAATCATTGAACATCTCATGAGCAACAGGCATTTTATCAAATGCAAATAATAATTTTAATCTACTTGATTCTTTTTTAGGCTCATCTTTACACCATTTTGCTAAGGTATCTTCTGATTCTGGGGCTAATTCTTCAAAATATTTATCTAAAAAAGCTCTTCTCGAATAAGATTTACTTTTTTTATCTCTCTTTCGCTGAGCATCTATAATTCTGTTAAAATTTTCTAATAAAAAATCTTTTTTAACATCTGGAAATCTTTTTTTATTTATAAACTTCGCCAATTCATTCATAGAAATTTCTTTTTCAGAAATGTCATTATATTGTATTTTTTGTAATAACTCATCAGAAGATATTTCTTGATCTGGGCTAATCTGATTTTTTAAAAAATCTACTATATCACTAACACTAATTTTTCTAGGATAAAATTCGGAATTAAAATAATCATATTGATTCATAACATACCTACTATCTAAAATAAAAATGAAATGTACGTTGCTTTTCAAGCTCACATACTTAAGTTTTAAATATTAAACAACCTTATCTCCCTATAATAGTATATCATTTTTAAAAGATTTTGTATTTTAACCTAGTCAAGATTTTATAAAACTAAAACTGCGGATTTTATATCAAACCCGCATCTAAAGGAGAGTTGAAAAGAGATATACTATAGACATAATCAAAGTTATAACTTTTTACTCGTCAGCATTCTAGAAAGTCTGACCATGCACATTTAAAAAAAGGAGGCATTCCCATGCCAAAAGATAAAAAAATAACTGTGGGTAACCGCAACAACTCAAAAGCATTTTTAGATGATTTATCAACTTCTGTTGATGTCCCGTCCGATATTAAAGTAGTCGATACAAACAGTGGGATAATAAACGAAGGTCAAGAAAATCAACTTTATTGGGCATCTTTAACATGCATAGATAAAAAACTCTACGATCAGTTCGCTAGTATTGCTCAAGAAGCTTACTGTCCAACCTTCAAAGTCAAGCTGAAGAACTATCAAAACGAGAATTTAGATGGTTTGATTGACGCTGACATCGTAATTAACAAGTATGACTTATCATTTGTACTTGACAAATTGAAACAGCCAATTGGTTTAGCACTAGTGACTGAGCTTGCTGATATCTCATTGAAATAAGTTATAAGCATAGTGAGTTATCATCTACATTTTTTAGATGATAACTACTCACTATGCGTGAGGTGAACATATGTTATTTAAAATATTCTTCTATCTTATTCTTACGTTGCTTATCTGGCAAGGTTTGAATGTTACGTACATTTATCTAAAAAGACAGTTTCTTCTACTATCAAATGAGGTTGTTGACAACAACGGATCTATATGGGAACAATGTCTCTTATTATCGGGAAATCAAGTTGGTATTTTAAAAAATTTGATTCAAGAGTTAATTTATTGGCAACTAAACAAGACAATTGATAAGCAATTACAAGCTCTAAAAGATACTGTCTTACAAACCGTAGTTAATCATCTCAATCAAAACTTATACCAAGATTTACAGTTAAAAACTATACACCCTGCCACCACTGATGGTGTAGAGGTTTGGGTTTATCTAGCAAACAACTTAAACGATGATGAACAATTATCATTAGAGAACTACTTTACAGGCGTCCTTTCTAAATACACTAGAGAGTTTGCATTAGATGTACTAACTGTTGAACTGGTATCAGGAGCTGGTTGGGTTGCTAAATTCGATGTCAAAACGATTGAAGAGGCTACATACAATCGAATGACAAGACAGACGAAATTCAGTTACGAGGAGGACTTTTAGTATGATCAAAAACGTTTTTGACGTCAACGTCAGGGGGCATCCTTCCCCTGTAACCATTGACATAAACCGATTTTTCGCTTGGATAATCGCAGGCCCGTCGGGTTCAGGAAAATCCACTTTTTTGAGGAGAATTCTAGGCCTTATTTCATTTTATGATACAGATGCTGAAGCTTACTTTCTCGATTTTAAAGCAGATGAAGAGATGTTTTCAATGACTAGCAATCATGTCGCAAGAGGCTTTTACTGTCTAGAACTTTTCGAAACAGTCTGCCAACGTTTTGAAGCTAGACTTAGTAAACAAGAAGAAAACTCTCATAATCTTTACTTGATTTTCGATGAATGGCAGGCTTTCCTTGCTTATCTTGAACAGACAGATAAAAAGAAACACAAAGATGTTTTATCGAAAATGTTGATGATGAACAGCCTTGGTAGAAGTCTAGGTTTACGAATTATACTGTCTAGTCAGCGTTTCTTGATGTCTGATTTGCCAGGCCGGTATAATTTCAACTGTATAATTTCATTGTCTACTAGTTTTCTCATGTCTACAAACAACAGACAACTCCTTTTTCCTGATATGGAAAAAGATGAAGTTGTGATAAAACCTAGAGGATATGGATATTTTCAACTAGAAGGGGAATCTGTTAAGATGTTTCGTACTATTCAAGTGAAAGATGAGGAACGGTTAAATCAACGGATGCAAGAGCTATTTTCAAGGTATAGCTAGCGCTTTTTCTGCTACACTTGTTAGGTACGACAGTAAGCTTATTTTGAAGTTTTATCATCGGTTTAGTGTCGGCACGACATTGCCAGCAGAAAAATGACAGCTTGCAAGGGCTAGAGGGTGGAGATTTTTCAAGCGTAACGATGCCGAAGGCAAGGAGTGAAGCGAAGAAAAATACTACCCGTCCCTTGTTAGCTGGCAAGCATTCTCGGGTCGATGATTTATCATCGGGCAGGAGAGGCTGGGGTTTGGGGCAAAGCCCCAAGAGTATCTGAATTTAATTTTAATTATTTCTAACGCGTGTTAGACTGGGCTTGTCGATAGTCTAACACTATAATAATTAAAAGAATAATTAAAGAATAGTTAAAAAAGAAAGGTTTAATATAAATGACTTCAAAGAAGAAGGAAGCGCTTTTGACTTCTATAGCAATTACACAATATTTTGATTCGACTTATTGGAAGAATGGTTGGGATGAAGAACTCATTAAGTCCGAAAATATCGAAAAAATTCTTGAAGAAATAGTCAGAAGAGTTAGTGAAATAGCAACTGTTACTGAAGCATATGCAATTAAGCATGATAAGGACACATCTGTAGTATTCGACAAAGAACTTCAAGAAACAACTACTGAACTTGCCCAACCACACATTCATGCTTTACTCAAGTTTAAAAAATGCAAAGGTGCAACACTATCTACTTTAGCGGAAATAATCGGATTAGCAGAAGAGTATCTCGAAAAATCAAAGTCTGGAAGATATGGTTACGATAACTTGTTAGCATACTTAATTCATGCAAAAGACAAAGATAAATATCAATATAGCCCTGATGAAGTAGTTACTCTAGCAGGTAAAGACTACTTAGAAGTATATCACCAAAGGAAAGAAATCTGGCTTAAAGGAAAAGCCAAAAAAGAGGTAAACCAAACCTACGAAGATATTGACTTGCTTATCGATAACATTCTAAACGAGCATATCACCAAAAATGAAATACTTCTTGAACAGAAATATCGCACACTGTATGCAGTACACAAAGCTAGGATAAACGATACATTTCGTACCGTCGGAGAAATCAAAGGAACTCGTACTAAATATGAGTTAGATAACGGAGAATTTAAAAAAACCATTCTCTTCATTCATGGTAGTACTGGTCTTGGAAAGTCAACCTTTGCAAAGGACTTATCCAAAGCCATCATTCAGTTGGCAAAACTAAATGGTCAAAACTGGCAATCAGTAGTGACTGCCGCCACAAACATCTTTGACGAGGTAAACGGAGAAGAGATCCTTTTTCTTGACGACGTTCGAGGAGATAGTTTAACCGCGTCAGATTGGCTAAAACTATTAGACCCCTTCAACATAAGCCCAATTTCTGCACGCTATCAAAATAAGATGGGAGCAGCAAAAGTTATCATTATCACCAGTTCGAAATACCCACTAGATTTCTTTTACAACACAAAAGGGAACGATAGAGAAGACCTATCGCAGTATGTTAGAAGAATTGAGTGTCTGGCTACAATAAGAGGAAATGATAAAAATCCTAAGTTTTATGTATCATATCCTCAACGAATGGAAGAACCTGTAAAAACTATCTTAGAAAATGAGCAGGAAGTTTTCTTATCTTATGACTTTGCAAATGATTCGTTACTTAATAGTAGACAGGATTTATTATCAACATTGCTTTCTAAAATAGCGATTAATAATCAATGGGATATCTTAGAATTAGACAAATCAAAAACCCCATCCGAAACTTTGGCGAGCGAGGACGAGGTTGCAGATAATCAAGAAAAGTAAGTAGGGTATCTCTTGATACCTCTATTATACCATACATTGGAGGAACAGATGCAAGTAATTCTACCAGATGAACAAGTTCAACAAATTCAGTTCCTACTTGCTGAACTTATCAAAAAAGAAATTGAAAATAGATTGAACAATAGTAACCTTGAAAGTCCGTTTTTAAACAAACAACAGGCTTGCCACTACTTGGGTATCTCAAACAATACTCTCGACAGTTGGATTAAACGAGGACTGCCCGCAATAAAAATAGGTAAGACTATACGATTTAATAAAGAAGCCATTAATTCTTGGCTTTACTCACAAAACTAGAAATATCTATATTTTTGTTTTATAATAGTCATGATATTTTCTGGTTCGATACACAAGGAGAATATCATGACTATCAGTAAGACAAAAAACGGAACTTATCGCTTAAAAGTCTATATCCCAATTGAAGCACGAATGCCACTTGGTATCGTTAATAGCAATTATTACGATAAGAGATTCAAAACAAGAAAGGAGGCAAGGCAAGCTGAGATAGACTTGCTTACTAAGTTAAATCAAATAGAAGATAATGAGTTTATAGGACTAGCAAAAGGAGATATTCTTTTCTCAGACTTCTATAACAATATCTGGTGGGACTCTTATAAAGCAGGACAAACTACATCTACTTCTAAGCCACCAAGCAGATCGACAGTTGCAAATACCAAAACCTGTTTTGAAAAACATATCCTACCACTTCTTGGAAACTATACGATACAGTTTCTAAACCAAAATAAGCAAGTTATCCTAAATCTAATGACATCTAAGGCTAATGAATATGCGAACTTCAAATCTTTACGTAGCTATGTGATTTCCATTTTTGATTGGGCAGAAGAACTTGAATATATAGAAGCTAATAAAGTTGCAAAAATATTAAGAA
>ERZ772920.1743-NODE-1743-length-10676-cov-10.151869_pt1 | contig 10676 bp, 9 predicted proteins | sample MGYA00511469_ERZ772920 | MGnify/ENA primary metagenome ERZ772920 (study PRJEB29015, sample SAMEA2738069) | human oral metagenome | biome: human oral; feature: human-associated habitat; material: saliva | place: China | collected 2216 ... | reverse complement strand
TCGAGATCAACCGTAAGGTGCTCGCTGACCTCGCTGTTAACAATCAGGAAGCTTTCAAGGCTATTGTTGACAAGGTAAAGTAAATTAATGACGCTCACGAACGTGGGCACTCGTTATAACGGAATGGAAGCTGTCGCCTGAAAGGGTGGCAGCTTTTTTTAGCAGCCACCTTTACCTCACTCTACTACTCTACAATAGAGAATAAGTGGCGAAACATTTTTAGGAATGAATGAAAGCCCCCCTATCCCATAGGGATATCTCACAGTGCCCCCAAGTGGAGAGAGTGTGAGGTAAAGCCAATTATTGATGACTTTCTTGTCTTTTTATCTTTTGTATTACCAGAATAATCCATTAAATTTGCAGGAGTATATGCAAAAAGGTAAGTAATGATACCAAATTGTAGAATTAAAATTAATTGTGTAAGCATGAATAATAAAAGGCTGTTCAGGTGCATTTTACCTATTCTACTGTTCTTTGTGGGAATAGGGCAAGCTGTACATGCACAATATGCACCGATAAATGACACCACGAAGTGTCTGAGGGTGTGCGATTCTTTGCTATCAGATAATTTTGGGAAAAAGGTTGATAAGCAGATTAAAGCTTCTTATTATGCTGATACTATAAGCCTTATTGATAAATACTTTCGCAAGGGAATGTCGAGAAAAGTCATACTGAGTATTCCTAAAGGTAAACGACCAGCACCCGAAACCTATTTGAGACGAAGATATATAAGACGGCATCTGAAGAATTTTAAGGCAGGCGCATCATGTATTGTTTCAAAAGAATTGTTAGAACGGCATCATGGCGACTCCATCGGAAAGGCTGATAATAGTCAGTTTATCATGATGAAATCGGAGATGGATAGTGTATTGATGCGAAGTCATGGCGACTTGTCGCGTATCGAACATGAATTGGGAATCCCTGCGGATGCGTGGAAACATCGGATATTAGTAAGGATTGACATCCCCAAGCCAAAGAAACTCAGGTTGAGGATGCCGTCGGGTAACGAAATCGGAGCGAATGCGCTATGGCTTCCAGGTGGACTTCTACCTACTGGATATAAAGAAGCGGTGATAGATAGAATTCCGAAAGGAAGATATAAAGCTTCGTTGATTGAGATTACCCAATGATTGTATAGAAAGAAACTTAAATAAGAGGCTATCGCTCATATTCACCTGATTTAAATGTAATGAATAATGAGGATTAGTATGATAAGGAAGCATAAACCTATGATACCATCAAGGACACGATTGGAAAAGTATTCGGGATTACGAGGGTAAATGTCAACATCTATTAGCTTTAATTCGCCAGTTTCAATCATACCTTGTATTATCTCTTTCTTACTTCTACCCTCTTTGAGAAACATTTCGAGTGTTTGTTGTTGTTCCTCATTCAGGTCTATATCATATGCTTGATTACGTTGAATTTGTCTCTGCTTCCATCTCTTGAATTGTTCTTTGTATGATTCTTTGAAGCAATCAAATACTGGTGATTCAGTTATCAGGGAATGATAACTATAATTATCTCTGATAATAAAGCGATGATAGACGAAGCGAAGTGCAGCACCTATATGAACCAATGTTAAGCCTATAAAGCCTCTGATAATGTCATGCATAGCTAATATACTCACCTTTAGCCCCTTACAAAGGGAGAAGGGCTTGATAGATATGTTTTGTGTAGTTTTTGATGTATCTTAGGGTATTGGTTGGAATAATGGTAAGTTACATATGTGAAATAAAAGCTTAGTAAATTAGAGCTATTCGCCAAAGAGTTTTTATTGCTAAAATGGTTATAAGAAGGCAAAAGATGCCCGCAATTATATAGGGTACTTTGCGTTGTTCCCAATAGTAGGTATTATTATTAACGAGTGTAATGGGTCTTGATTTCATTTTTATTGTGAGATTTTGATAGCTTAGGTTATCTTCCTTGTCACCATTTTTTAGGTTGAAGATGAAGTAGTTTCCATTAGCCCCTTTTCCTATGACAGAGTCTCCAACCACTTGTATATGTGTAATCACATCAATAAGGCATTCCGGATCGTTTCTGCGATTGATGTTAGCATATTCGGGCGTATCAACTGAGGTAAGTTCATAACCATTCTTTAGTGGCATAGCCCAGCCATCACCTATACCAATGTCAGAACCAAGAATGATAGCAATGATAATCATACACACAAAACTACTTGCAGCGTATATCCCAATAAATATTCCTGGTGTGAGGAATGATAGAACCATCTTCCTCTTCCTTTGCCTTTTGCAAAGAAAGTAAGAGAAAGGTAACGTTATCAGTCCTAATATGAGGGATAGGATTATAAGAGCGATTGCCCAGAAAATAAGAACAAAAAGCATTCCCATAGTTTGTCTTTATTATTTTTAAGGGAGAAGAGCTATCTTCCCTTGATATACTTAAAAATGAGGTGTATTGCTGTTGAGAGGATGTATATGAGGTTAAGCACAAGAAGATAAAACCACCATGTGAGACCTGCTCCATATTCTGAATGAAAGAAGAAGAGGTAATAGAGTGGGAGAGAGTAACCTAATAATACAATAGCTGATAAGATACCTGCTCTTTTCTGGCGATTGAATATCTGATAGATAGTGAGGAGTACGCAGATAATAGAGCTGATGTATAGTAATATATCTTCATCCATATTATAGAGCTTATTACTAACTGTTGGGAGTTGTTAATTGTTATGGCTTTTGATGTTTTACCATGTTCAGTCTGCAGAGTGTAAGTGCTTCTTCAGCTCGTCCATCCATCATATAGGCAGGGAAGGAGTAGAGGGCGTTGATAGTCTTGAGGTTATACTCCATAGTCTTGCGTTTTATCCATGAAGATTCGTTTGCGATAACCTTTTCAGGGTCTTTCATCTGAATGGTTATCAACCTGTTGCCTTTAAAACGTATTAGGGAGAAGTCGGCTATCTCATTCCATAATATTTCCTCAGCTCCGCAGATAGAGATACCTCTATCGGTAAATTCTATTTCTTTCTTATGGTTTATGAGAAGTTTTACCTTTTTATAAGCCATAAACAAACCGCCGCCACCAAAGAAGATGATGGAGAGGATGCCAGCAACTCTTATTGTCCATAGTGGATAACTTGTGGTGGGGTCTTCTACGGTAAGGAGCCATACGCCCAAGACGGTAAACGCGATACAACCTAAGTAGGCAAGGATTTTCTTTGTCTGATTCATATATTTTTATTGTTTGATATTCTTCATACTCAATGCGATACGTTTGCGACGCATATCTACTTCGACGACACGGACGCGGACGTGCTGATGAAGGCGGATGACTTGTGTGGGGTCGGTGACGAAGCGGTCGGAGAGTTGAGAGATGTGGACGAGTCCGTCTTGATGAACACCGATGTCGACGAAGGCTCCGAAGTTGGTGATGTTTGTCACGATACCAGGGAGTTCCATTCCTATGATGAGGTCGTTGAGGGTATGAACATTCTTGTCGAATTCGAAGACTTCAACCTCTCCACGGGGATCGCGCCCAGGCTTCTCAAGCTCGGTGAGGATGTCGCGGAGGGAAACCTCCCCCAACCCCTCCGAAAGGAGGGGAGTGCCTATGCGCTCACAAGAGGGTAAGGACTTTTTTAATTTATCCCCATCTTTCAGCGAACCGTTTCCAGCACTCCCCCTCTCCCTTCGGAGAGGGGGCTGGGGGGGGAGGTATCTCTTGATATCAATTTCTGCCAAGAGTTTCTTATTGCCAATGAGATCCTTTATCGTACATTTCAAGTCCTTCGCCATCTGCTCAACGATGTGATAGCTCTCAGGGTGAACGGCAGAGTTGTCGAGTGGGTTCTTTGCATCGGGAATACGGAGGAAGCCTGCGCACTGCTGGAAGGCAGTATCACCTAAACGCTTCACCTTCTTGAGCTGGGCACGTGAGGTGAAAGGACCGTGCTCACGTCGGTAATCAATGATGTTGCGGGCAAGGGCAGGACCGAGTCCGCTGACGTAGGTGAGCAAGTGGAGGGAAGCCGTGTTGAGGTTGACACCCACCTGATTGACACAACTCATCACCGTTTGGTCGAGTGAATGCTTAAGCTTTGATTGGTCGACATCGTGCTGATATTGTCCAACACCGATGCTCTTCGGGTCAATCTTCACGAGTTCAGCGAGTGGGTCCATCAGTCGTCTACCGATAGATATGGCTCCACGTGTGGTCACATCCTCATTGGGGAACTCTTCGCGAGCCACGGGAGAAGCGGAATAGATGGAGGCGCCGTCCTCGGAGACAAGGAAGATAAACAAGGAAGAAGCGGACGTAACTGGCCCAACTGGCCCCTCCCCCGACCCCTCCCCCAAAGGGAGGGGAGTAGTATGTCCTGCTGATTGTGGTTTGCTATTCGGATTATTGTAATTATCAGTCTGCTTTGCAAAGTTAGGAGATGCATTATCTGTAAATTGCTGTTTGCTTTTAGGCAAGTGACGGTAATCACTCCCCTCCCTATGGGGGAGGGGTGAGGGGGAGGGGCCAGTTGTAGTTTCGGTCGTTATGTTCTCCACAAACTCCTTACTCTCCCTGCTTGCGGTACCATTGCCAATGGCAATAGCCTCAATCTTATAAGTGTTTATCATCCTTTGCAGGGCTTCCGTGGCTTGTCTTACCTGATTGCGTGGTGGATGTGGATAGATAATCTCATGATGAAGGAGGTTACCTTGTTCGTCAAGACAAGCTATCTTACATCCGTTGGCAAAACCGGGGTCGAGGGCGAGGACACGTTTCTGACCGAGTGGGGGAGAGAGGAGAAGCTGGCGGAGGTTCTCGGTAAAGACCTTGATGGCCTCTTCGTCGGCACGCTCCTTGCTCAAGGTAGCAAATTCATTTTCAATGCTCGGATTTATAAGACGTTTGAAGGAGTCTTCAACGGCTTGAGTGACGAGGCTCTGACACACTCCGTGTCCACGCACGAATTGGCGGGTGAGACGTGAGATACATTCTTCACCGTCAATCGTGATGCTTACACGCAAGATGCCTTGGTCCTCACCACGACGCATGGCAAGCAGTCGGTGGCTATTGCATCGTCGGAGAGGTTCGGAGAAGTCGAAGTAATCAGCAAACTTCTGCGCCTCGTCGGTATCCTTCATCTTCTTGATGACCTTTGATGTAATGACAGCCCCACGCTGGTAAGCTGTGCGGACGGTATTGCGTGCCTGCTGGTTCTCGGAAACAATCTCGGCGATGATGTCTAAAGCCAAAGCCCCCTCCGACTCCCCCGAAAGGGGGAGAGGAGCCCCACCCGACCTCCCCGAAGGGGGAGGAGTGCCTATGCGCACACGAGAGGATAAAGATTCTTTGGCTCTTCCTTGATATTTCTGCAGAATACTTGCAAGTTTGTCTCCTCCTCCTTCGGGGAGGTCGGATGGGGCTGTCGGTTTTTGGGCTTCTCTCATTATCGCCAACGCTAATGGCTCCAATCCTTGTTCACGGGCAATCTGCGCGCGTGTACGGCGTTTGGGTTTATATGGTAGGTAGATATCTTCCAACTCAGTGGAATCCATACAAGCTCGGATTCTTGCTTCTAATTCAGGTGTGAGTTTCTCTTGCTCTCGGATTGTTTTGAGTATGGTCTCCTTACGTTTGCCGAGTTCCTTCAAACGGTCATAAAGTTCGCTGATATCAGTTATCTGAACCTCATCAAGCCCCCCTGTTCGCTCCTTACGATAGCGGGAGATGAAGGGAATCGTGCAGCCCTCATCGAGTAAGGTGAGAACAGCTGATACGCTTTGGAGGGGAAGGGAAAGCGAGTGGGAGATGAAGGAAGCACCAGAAGCCCCCTCCAGCTCCCCCGAAAGGGGGAGAGCCCTATTTGCTGAGTGTTCGCTATTGTTCTTATACTCGTTTTCTTTGTTGTATGGTGGTTGTCTATTCATCTTTTAGATACAGATTTATGTCTTGTCTTAATCACGATTGTCGGATGTTTTTCCAGCCGTGGATCGTTTATATAAGTAAGGATGTCGGCAGAGAGGATGTCGGTGGGTTTGATACCCTTTGGCAAAGCCTCCGTTATACGTTGGGGTGAGAGTATGTAATCAATGATAGTCAACTTCTTTCGTGGTTTCCTTAGTTTACCGTTTATTACCCATTGTAGTTCTGCAAGCGAGTTGGTTCGCATGATGATGATATCTTTGGGTGATTTACAGAATGTGATGTTCTTCCCTTGCTTTATCTGCTCTTCTGCTGCGAATGTCTGTATGGATTCGATGGCGTAGGGCGGAATAAGTCCCAGTCTTTTTGCCACAATCTCTTTAGCCGAATCCGACCGCATCTCGTCGATGGTGACGTGCAGGAGGGAGTCGGGAAGGGGAGTGCCGTCAATGACGCATAAGGTCTGCGCATGTGTGCTGAGAGTGGTGAGCACAGTCAGGATTATACAAGTCAGGGTTCTTTTCAGGTTCAGTTCCATTATAATCTTTTTGTTTGTCAAGATTATTTATATGCATAAAGTAGGATAGGCTTCTTGCTCTTGTCACAAAGGGCTTCGATTTTCTTCAGCATAGCAGGGCTTGTAGTGAAGCATCCCCACGAAGCATCGGAGAGTGGGAGATAAGATGTGAGATGGTGCATAATGCCCACGTATCGGGAACTATGGATGAGAATATTTCTTCGTCTTGCATTGCTGTTTGATGCATCCAACCCATCAAGGGCAAAACGCAACCCGACAGTAGCGGAATAGCCTTTCTCTGCAATCTTGAAAGCTCCGAGGCTCGAGCATTTGCTCCCCTCTTCGTTTGAGAAACTTGGTTTCCATGCACTATTTCCCTTTCCTTTGCCATGTGCACAGGGACCAGTGTCAAGCACGGATAAAGTCTTCAGGTCGATGATAGCCATTCGGTCCTCACCCGATGGGCGCGAAAAGTCTACGAGGATGCAATAGTCTTCGTTATACCCCTTTTCGTGACAGATTTCCCATACATCTTTGAAATAGCTTTGGAATGAATAGGACTTTATCTTCCAATAGCCTTTTACCCCAAAGTTGAGGATTAGAAGAGAGAGAAGAATGAAAAAGAAGAGGCGGACCCAACTAGCCCCTCCCCCGACCCCTCCCCCAAAGGGAGGGGAGTAGTATGTTCTGCTCATTGTGGTTTGCTATTAATTGGAAAAGTATTATCTGTAAATTACTGTTTACTTTCAGGCAAGTGACGGTAATCACTCCCCTCCCTTCGGGGGAGGGGTAAGGGGGAGCCCCACCCAACCTCCCCGAAAGGGGAGGAGTGCCTATACGCACACAAAAGGGTGAATATTCGACCCTTCCCCACACATCTCAGCAAAGAACTTGCAAGTTTGTCTCTCCCCCCTTCGGGGGAGTCGGAGGGGGCTTTTCTTACATCCCCCTTGCCTTCAGCAATCCCTTTGTATCAGGAGCTTTGAGGCCAGTGAAGTCAGAGAAAATCTGCATCAAGTCGCGTGTATTACCACGTGAGAGAATCTTCTGGCGGAAGTCATCACCCACCTTACGTGTCAGTGCACCGTGAGCCTCGAAGTAATCAGCAATGTTTGCGGCTAATACCTCACTCCACAGATAGCTGTAATAACCAGCTGCATATCCACCACCCCAAATATGGTTGAAGTAAGAAGTAGAGTAGCGTGGAGGAATCTGATTGTTCAACAGACCCATATCCGCCAGCACCTTCTTCTCGAAGGCTGGAGCCTCCTCGGCTGTTGGAACTTCAGATGGTGAGAGGCAATGCCAAGCCAAGTCTACGCTTGTAGCTGAAAGGTTCTCGCCTAATGCGTAAGCTGAAAGGAAGTTGAGCGAACCCAACATCTTCTCACGCAGGGCATCTGGCATCGGTTCGTTGGTCTTGTAATGGCGTGCATAGTGGTTGAACACCTCTGGTATGCTTGCGAACGACTCATTAAACTGTGAAGGCATCTCCACGAAATCACGTGATACGGCAGTACCACTCAACGTGTTATACTTACAGTTAGAAAGCATACCGTGCAGGGCGTGTCCGAACTCGTGGAACATCGTCTGTGTCTCATCCCAGGTAAGGAGTGTTGGTTGACCTTCAGGTGCTTTCGCAAAGTTACATACATTATATATTAATGGTTTTTGATTCCTATCTGAGCTCTGTTTGAGGAAGGCACTCATCCACGCACCACCACGCTTTGTTGGACGGCGGAAGTAATCACAGTAGAACAGCGCCAACTGCTTGCCGTCAGCATCTATCACGTCAAACACCTTCATATCCTTGTGATAAGTAGGAATATCCTTACGCTCGCGGAAGCTAAGTCCGTAGACACGGTGAGCCGCATAGAAGATACCGTTCACGAGTACGGAATCAAGATTGAAGTAAGGTTTCACATCATCATCAGAGAAACTATACTGATCCTTCTTCATCTTAGCCGAATAATAGAAGCGGTCGTAAGGCTGAAGTGGAGTGAACGAGTTGACAGGTTGACCAGTAGACGAGTTACTTGCGTTAACTTGTTCAGCCGTTAACTTGTCTACTTGTCCACTCGTTAACTTGTTCACTTGTTTATTCATATACTCCTCGATAGCCTTTGTCTGAGCCTCCGACTTAGGTTTGTAAGCCTCAATCATCTGACGCAAGAAGGCATAGACGTTATCCGTATTCTTTGCCATCGTCTTTGAAAGCGAGTAAGAAGCATAGTTCTTATAACCCATCAGCTGAGCCTTCTCCGCACGCAAGCGAGCTATCTTCACGATGACAGGGAAGGTATTGTAAGCACCAGTGCCGTCTGTACGATGAATAGAAGCGTTGTAAACACGCTCACGTAAGCCACGGTTTTCAAGACTTGCAAGGATAGGCTGTTGAGTGGTATTCGTAATTACGATGCAGTAAGGTGCCTTACCACCACGGCTCTCAGCATCTTTCTTGCACTGAGCGATATCCGTCTCGCTGAGTCCTGCTAATTCCTTCACGTCACTGACCCATACGGTAGCCTCATTGGCAGCCTTAGGAAGCATATCGCCAAACTCCTGCTGAAGCTTTGCCAACTCCTTGTTGATTTCCTGCATACGTGCCATCTTCTCTTTTGGAAGCAAGGCACCAGCATGGGTGAAGTCCTTGTAAACCACCTCTAATAACTTCTTGTCTTCGCCCTTGAGCGTCTTGTACTCATGGTCATAGACATACTTGATGCGCTGGAAGAACTTCTGGTTAAACTTTATTTCATTCTCAAACTCCGTCATCAGTGGTACGATACTTCCCTGTGCCTTCTCAATCTCAGGTGTCTTGTCAGCAGATACCAGCGCATAGAAGATGTTTGAGATACGTTCCAAGTCCTTTCCGCTCCGCTCGTAAGCCAAGATGGTATTAGCGAAGGTAGGTTTCTGTTTATTGTCCGTAATCTTCTTTATCTCAGCTCTCTGCTCAGCGATAGCCGCTTTGATAGCAGGGAGATAGTCTTCACCCTTGATACGGCTGAAATCAGGGGCGTTGAAAGGTAGCGTACTCTGTTTCATAAGCGAATTGCTGACCGTCTGTGTGGTCTTAGGTCTTGCTTTCTGTGCCTGACCTGTAAGTGCTGTGCAGGCAAGTCCTGCGGCAAGCACAACATTTTTAAGATTCTGTTTCATGTTCATAATATTGTTGGGTGCTGGGTGTTGGGTGCTGGGTGATGATGGTGTGTAGATTATAGTAATCATCAACACCTATCACCCCTTACCTATTTTACCGCAAACTTACATAAAAAAAATGAGATTATGAAATTAATGGGGTGGGAAATGTTGGGTGATGGGTGATGGGTGTTGGATGTTGGGTGTTGATGATGTGTGGGGTTGAATGTTGGGGGAAGGGTGTTGGATGTTGGGTGATGATGATGTGTGGGGTTGAATGTTGGGTGATGAATGTTGGGTGATGGGTGTTGGATGTTGGGTGATGATGATGTGTGGGATTGAATGTTGGGTGTTGAATGTTGGGTGTTGATGATGTGTGGGATTGAATGTTAGGTGTTGATGATGTGTGGATTCACAATGAACTTTATAGAAATCATTAACACCCACCACTCAACACCCACCACCCAACATCCACCACTCTTCAAAATATATTGACAAAATATGCAAAGTAAACGTGGGGGATGGGTGAAAAAAAAGAGTTGTTTAAGAGTCTGCGTAAGTTATTTGTTATCAAATAGTTGTAAAGATAGACTCCAAAAGGTACTTTGTAAGGGCTCAAAAGGGCGTTACTAAGGGGCTTAAAGGGCATCTTTTGCAAGTCAAAAGGGCGTTGTTTGTAAGCTGTTTGGTGGTCTTTATAAACTCAAAATGTGAAAAATTAGGACAAAAGGCGTCTTCAAAAGTTAGAGGGTGATAAGCTTTGCCACTTGCGTTTAAGAGCTTAGAAATATCAAACAGAGCAACTTACGTTTCTTGTTGCAAACTTAGCGTTGTCCTGTATGTCTTATTATATAATAGCATTAGTTTATTATTGATGTTTCGAGAGAACTAAAGTAGTTTGAAGATAACCATAACATTAAAAAAAGAGTTAAGCCAATAACCTCTAATATCGTAGCTTAAGTTGTACGACATAAAGGTTGTTGGCTTAACTCTTTCTATATTCTCAATTATAAAGCTTACTCGAATGGCTGAATAATCATACCATTAGAAGGAGAATTGTCTTGTAAAGCAGCAAGACCCTTATTAATTGTTAGGGCATAGCTACCCGTTTGATTTGAAGGTACAGCACTTGATG
>ERZ772920.1734-NODE-1734-length-10714-cov-2.952997_pt1 | contig 10714 bp, 7 predicted proteins | sample MGYA00511469_ERZ772920 | MGnify/ENA primary metagenome ERZ772920 (study PRJEB29015, sample SAMEA2738069) | human oral metagenome | biome: human oral; feature: human-associated habitat; material: saliva | place: China | collected 2216 ... | reverse complement strand
GAAAGTGTAAAAAAATTCATTGCACAGTGATTTTTGTCTTGTGAAATCATAGTTACTGTTATTAGCAGGTTTTTTTAACGTTTTATATTCATTTTTCATGGTGTCGTTTACAGGAGATAAAGAGATGATGTATCGCGCCAATTTCCAACTACATACGGCCATAAGAATCCTCAAACCAATCGCTCATTTCAAAGCCCGCTCGGCTGAAGATATGTATGATGAGGTGAAGAAAATAGACTGGAGTAAATATATTGAGAAGGGAAAGACCTTCAGTGTTGATTCAGTTGTCTACTCAGAAGAATTCAGAAACTCGCGCTTTGTCACATATAAAGTGAAGGATGCCATTGTTGATCAATTCCGTGAAAAGACTGGAATCAGACCGAATATCAGTGTGAGTAACCCTGATATTCGACTCAATATACACATCGCTGAGGATAAAGCGACGCTAAGTCTTGACTCAAGTGGCGAGAGCCTTCATCGCAGAGGATATCGCCAAGAGAGTGTAGAGGCGCCATTAAATGAAGTTCTTGCCGCCGGAATGATACTCATGAGTGGCTGGAAAGGGGATTCAGATTTCATCGATCCCATGTGTGGTTCGGGCACAATCCTCATCGAAGCAGCGCTCATCGCACGTAATATCAGTCCGGGAGTATTTAGAAAAGAATTTGCATTTGAGAAGTGGCCAGACTATGATCAAGACCTCTTTGACCGCATATATAATGATGATTCGCAAGAGAAAGAATTCAATCATCACATCTATGGCTATGACATTGACATGAAAGCGGTTAATACTGCTCGTTTGAATGTTAAGGCAGCAGGTCTTTCTCAGCTTATAACCGTAGAACAACAAGATTTCAAGAACTTCAAGAAACCAGCCGAAAAGAGTATTATAATCACTAATCCTCCCTATGGAGAACGCATCTCAACACCAAACCTTTTGGGCACTTATAAGATGATAGGTGAACGATTAAAGCACGAGTTTGGAGGCAATGAAGCGTGGGTTTTGAGTTATCGTGAAGAATGCTTTGACCAGATTGGTCTTAAACCCAGCATCAAAATACCTCTTTATAATGGTAGTTTGGAGTGTGAATTCCGCAAATATTCGCTCTTCGATGGCAAGATGAAAGAGTTCAGAGCAGATGGAGGCATCGTGAAAACTGCTGCAGAAAAGAAAGAGATGGCACAGAAACATCGCTTTAAAAAGAATCGGGAATTCACGAAACGACTTGAAGAAGAGAGCAGCAATGAAGAGGGAGATATCCGTAATTTCACCTTCCACAAGCATGAGATTGATGGCTTCTCAGGACGCAAAAAGCGTACAACAAGAGATCATAACGATAGCCATGACAATGAGAACCGACGTGGAAAACGTGGTAATTCTTTTGGAGGTCGTGACGAAAGAAAAGGAAACAAACGATTTGATAAAGGCAGTAAACGAAACGGATTCAATAAAGGAAGATCACATTTTGATGAGGAAGATTAAGCCATGAGAAAGTTTTTCACACTGATATTGACAATGGTTGCCGCATTAACTGTACATGCACAAGAGTTAAAGCCTTTGACTTTAGAGGACTTAAACTTTGGAGGAACGAACTATCATAACATGGTTCCCAAGACACGTTACACCACTTGGTGGGGTGATGAGCTTGTGCACTTGGATACAGAAGAATGTTTTCTCGTCAATAAATCGACGGGAAAAGAAAGTCAATTGTTTACACTCTCTGAATTAAATCAGTGGAGCGGTATGAAACTTCGGCACCTTTATAACCTTAGTTTCCCTGAAAATGGAAAGTCATTGGTATGGCTTAATGACGGGAATGAACGCATGTTGTTCGACTGGAAGCACAAAAAGGCAATATGGAAAGGTAATATCAGTATGGCGAAAGGTGCGCAAGCACAAGACTTTAACAGTGTTTCGAGAGCGTTAGCCTACGTAAAAGACAACCAACTTCACGTCATTGATGCACACGGAAACGACCATCAGCTGACCACAGATGGTAGTCGTGAGATTGTTTATGGACAGAGTGTGCACCGCAATGAGTTTGGAATTACGGGTGGACTCTTTTGGAATCACGATGGCACTCGATTGGCTTTCTATCGTATGGACCAAAGCATGGTGAGCGATTATCCACAAGTTGACATTCCAGAACTTGACTGGAAACCTTCTAATGGGCAAAGCCGCATGGCCAAAGCAGACCCAGATAAGTATCCCATGGCTGGTGAAACCATTCACAAAGTGACTGTAGGCGTGTTTGATTTAGCTACAAACAAGATTACATATCTTGCCGCAGGAGACCCCACTGACCGTTATTTCTCGAATATAAGTTGGGCACCTGACAACAAAACGCTATACATGTTTGAACTTAATCGCGACCAAAACGATTGTCGTTTGATGAGTTATAACACGATTACGGGACAGCCAATAGCAGAGATTTACCATGAAACGGATTCAAAATATGTTGAACCTCTCCATCCAATTACATTCATTCCTTGGGACAACAACAAGTTTATCTTGTGGAGCCAAAAGGATGGTTACATGCATCTTTACCTATATAATAAGGAGGGAAAAGCACTTCGTCAGCTCACAAAAGGAAAGTATGTAGTCCTTAATCTCTTAGGTTTCGATGCCAAGAATAAACGTATCTTCATCGAAAGTAATGCTTGTAGCCCAATTCAAAAGAATCTCTTTGCGATTGACTTTGCGTCAGGAAAGCAAACACTTCTTGACGTAAATGGGAAAGGGTGGCATTCAGGCAGCTTGAGTAAGAGTGGTAATTATATTGTTGATAATTATCAAACACCGGATATTCCCCGTAATATTGCGATTGTAAATACAACAAACGGCAAGTCAATTAGCTACTTTAAGGCGGCTAATCCATGGCAAGGCTACACTGTTCCAACGTATGAATGCGGCTCGATTAAGGCTGCTGATGGCGTAACAGACCTCTACTATCGAATGGTTAAGCCTCTAAACTTCGATCCAAACAAGAAATATCCCACCATTGTTTATGTCTATGGAGGTCCTCATGCCCACAATGTTGATGCACGATGGCACTATAGTAGTCGTGGATGGGAAACCTATATGGCCGAACACGGCTATCTTCTCTTTATCTTAGATAATAGAGGAAGCGAGCACAGAGGCAAGGAATTTGAACAAGTTACCTTTAGACATTTGGGCCAAGAAGAAATGAAAGATCAGATGGAAGGAGTCAAATTCCTAAAGTCTTTGCCTTATGTTGACGCACAACGCTTAGGAATACATGGTTGGAGTTTTGGTGGTTTTATGACTATTAACCTTATGACGACCTACCCAGATGTATTCAAAGTCGGCGTAGCGGGTGGCCCAGTAATCGATTGGAAGTGGTATGAAGCCATGTATGGAGAACGATATATGGACACGCCCGAAGCCAATCCACAAGGTTATGCAGCATGTAGCTTGCTGCCAAAAGCTAAGAATCTTAAGGGAAAACTTGAGATAATCATCGGTCTTAACGACCCCGTTGTCGTACCACAGCATGCTTTTTCTTTCTTGAAGGCATGCATTGCAGCAGGAACACAGCCTGACTTCTTCGTCTATCCAGGCGAGCCTCACAACATGAGAGGACATCAGAGTGTGCATCTGCACGAACGAATCAGCCAGTATTTCTTTGATTATTTAAAATAGATTCCAATCATGAGACTATTATTATTGGGTGGAGGCGGCCGCGAACATGCCTTAGCATGGAAGATAGCCCAAAGCAAAAAGTGTGATAAGTTGTATATTGCTCCGGGCAATGCTGGTACAGCTGACTGCGGAGAAAACGTCAATATCAAGGCTGATGACTTTGAAAAGTTAAAGGACTTTGCTGTTGATCACCACGTCGATATGGTCGTTGTAGGTCCTGAAGACCCTTTAGTTAAAGGGATTTATGACAACTTTAAACAAGATAAACGCACGCAAAACATCCCCGTAATTGGCCCATCTAAAGCCGGAGCCGTACTTGAAGGAAGCAAAGATTTCGCTAAAAACTTCATGCAACGGCATCATATTCCAACAGCAAAGTACAAGACATTTGATGGCAACAGCCTTGAAGAGGGACTACGATTTCTTGAAACTTTGCAACCACCTTACGTCTTAAAAGCTGATGGATTGTGTGCAGGAAAAGGCGTTTTAATACTTCCTAACCTTGAAGAAGCAAAGAAAGAACTTCGTGAAATGCTTGGAGGAATGTTTGGAAATGCCAGTGCACAGGTGGTCATTGAAGAGTTTTTATCAGGTATTGAGTGCAGCGTTTTCATCTTAACTGATGGTAAACACTACAAGATTCTGCCTGAAGCTAAAGACTATAAACGTATTGGTGAGCACGACACTGGGCTGAATACAGGAGGCATGGGCAGTGTTTCTCCTGTTCCATTTGCAACCAAAGATTGGATGAAAAAGGTTGAAGAACGAATCATCAAGCCTACTGTTGATGGATTATCTCACGAAGGAATAGACTATAAAGGCTTTATTTTCTTCGGCCTCATCAATGTTAATGGTGAGCCAATGGTTATTGAATATAACTGCAGAATGGGCGATCCCGAGACAGAAAGTGTTATGCTTCGTCTGAAGAGTGACATCGTAGACCTCTTTGAAGGCGTTGCCGCCGGTGACTTAAATCAAAGAGAAATAGCGTTCGATGAACGTGCTGCAGTCTGTGTTATGCTTGTTAGTGGAGGCTATCCTGAAGCATATAAGAAAGGCTATCCTATCACAGGAATCGACAAAGTAGATGGAAGTATCGTCTTTCATAGTGGTACTGCCAGCAAAGATGGCCAAATTCTAACGAATGGCGGGCGGGTCATTGCCGTTTCATCTTACGGGAAGGACAAAGCCGAAGCCCTGCAAAAGAGTTTTAATGAGGCTCAAAAAATTCAGTTTACTGACAAATATTTTAGAAGAGATATAGGCAAAGACCTTTAAATGGCAAGTAAAAGAAGACAGGAAAGAATAGCAACAAGCAGACTGACACTGCCGATAACAGTTATTTACGGCATTGTTATTATGTTGGCTGCAGGCACCATTCAGCAAGGACTCTGGGTGCAAGCAGCCAGCCTTTTCATAGCAACTGAAATGATTGCAATACTCAACAATCGCTATTCGCTCATCAGAGTGTATAGTCGTATGCTGTCATGCACGTATCTTTTGCTATCAGCCATGGTGTGTTTTCGAACGAGTTCAACAGATGGAACGATTGTAACGCTCTGTACTATTGCTTTCTACCTGTTCCTGTTCCAAGCCTATCAAAATCGTTATGGAGCTGCTTCTACCTTCTATGCCTTTACAATGATTGGCATTGCGAGTATCTTCTTTGTAAAGATTCTCTATTTCGTTCCCTTCCTTTGGATAGCACTCATAGGCTTCATTTTAGCCTTTAGCCTACGCACTTTCGTAGCCTCAATCTTGGGCTTACTATTCCCTTATTGGTTTGTTGCAGGCTATGCAGTCTACACCAACAGCCTTCCGAAGTTGTGGACACACTTCTCCGACCTTGCTGTTCTATGCGATTTCAGTTACTATCATCAAGTAACCGAACACCAAATTGTTACATTTTCATTCATTGCCATACTTGGATTAGCTGGTATAATCCATTTCCTTCGCAACAGTTATAAAGACAAAATAAAAACCAGAATGTTCTATGAGACATTCATAATGATGCAGGTTGTGACGACCATCTTCATCGTCTTACAACCCCAACTCTATGGTTTTCTTATTCACATCATGATTATTACGACAGCAATATTATTCGGACACTTCCTCGCTTTGACGCGAACGTGGTTTACAAACATTGCATTCCACGTTGTCATTATATTGATATTGCTGCTCACAGCCTATAATTTATGGATTCCATCATTGCTTTTTTAATTGATTGGGGCTATTTAGGTATGCTGCTATCTGCCTTTCTTGCAGGTAGTTTTTTCCCTTTCAGTAGCGAAGCTGTCATGTTAGGTTTGCTTGCTGCGGGACTGAAACCATGGCCTCTTATACTATATGCCACTGTAGGAAATGTGTTGGGCGGACTCTTCAACTATGCCATTGGACACATGGGACGCATGGATTGGATAGAGAAATATCTGCATGTTAAGCCAGCAAGTCTTCAGAAAGCACAACTCTTTATGGCTGGAAGGGGCGCGTGGATGGGCTTCTTTGCCTTTCTGCCGATTATTGGAAGTGCCATCACTATCGTATTAGGCTTGATGCGTTCCAACTTGCTTATCTCGACAATTAGCATCACAGCAGGAAAGTTTGCACGTTATGTTATCTTGGCTTTCTCGGCAATTACACTGACCTCTTGCAGCTTTTCGTCTCCCAAAAACAGTCAACAAATCACTGTATCCATAGAGCCTTTGCGATACTTTACAGAGCAAATTGCTGGCAATCGGTATAAAGTTGTGACAATGGTTCCAGGTGGGATGAGCCCTGAAACCTATGAACCAACAGCCCAACAGATGATGGCCCTCAATGAAAGTACACTCTATATAAAGGTTGGACAGATTGGTTTTGAACGCACATGGATGTCAAAACTCAAAGCCAATGCACCTCATACACGCATTGTTGACACGTCAGTAGGCATCACGCCGGTAAAGACTTTAAATGGTATAATAGACCCACATACATGGATGAGTTGCCGTAATGCCCGACAGATTGCATACAATATCTTCAATGCTTTGAAACAAACGAACGCAAAGGATAGCGCATATTATAGGGCAAATCTTAATAAATTGCTCACAAAAATTAAAGCAACAGATCAAGAAGTCAACAAGCTTTTGGCAGGTAAAACAAAAGCGTTCTTGATCTATCACCCTATCCTAACCTACTTCGCTCGCGACTATCGGCTTACTCAAATACCCATAGAGGAAGAGGGACGCGAGCCAAGTGCCAACCAATTACAAAGCATTATACGCTTAGCAAAGCAACAAAAGATTAAGACATTATATATCCAAAAGCAGTTCAACAACCGCAATACAGAGATCATTTCGAAAGACTTGAACCTCCCATCTACGGCTATTGACCCGCTAAACTATCATTGGAATCAACAAATGATAACCATTGCAAAAGCCTTGAAATGAGTCAACCCATCATCAAATTACAACATATTACCGCAGCATATCCCGAGAAAACTGCACTCAAAAACGTAAATCTCACCATCTATGATGATGATTATTTAGGGATTATTGGACCCAATGGAGGCGGTAAAACAACACTCATCAAAATCATGCTCGGCCTGATGAAGCCAAAAGAAGGACTGATTTCGTTCTATAAAAACGGGCAAAAAACAGACCACATTTGCATGGGATATCTCCCTCAATACACGAATATTGATAAGAACTTCCCCATAAATGTTGAAGATGTTGTAGTCTCTGGACTTAAGAAAAAGCTATTTGGCAAGTACACAACTCAACAACTTCAACAAGCAAAACAAACGATAGAACAAATGGAACTCAATGCACTTAGACACCAACCCATAGGTACATTGAGTGGGGGCCAACTGCAACGAGTGCTCTTAGCGCGTGCCATTGTACAACAACCTGACGTTCTTATCCTTGACGAACCTAACACTTATATTGATAAACGCTTTCAAGAACAGATGTATGAGATGTTAGCTGATATCAATCATAAATGTGCAATAGTCATGGTTAGCCATGATATTGCTGAGATTCTCAATAATGTTAAGCACATCGCTTGCGTTAATGAAGGACTGCATTACCATGAAACGACAGACTTACCACAAGAGAAATTGGAGGAACATTTCCTCAAAATATGATTGCGAATAATAGGTTTTGTGATATAAAATTATATTCTTCGCTTAATAAATAAAAAGATATTAAGAACTAATGACTAATCCGTCCTAAACCAATTAAAATTAAGTAAGAAGACCATTAAAACGTGTTGAAAATACAATTTTATTGACAAAATAGGACAAAAGCAAAGGTTTTAAATATCATTTTTGTAAGAATTAATACCAATAAAAACACCACTTGAACACTGATGAAATAGAAAACAAATTATGCGAATGTCCAAATCGTAAATTATATTATATGCTTTCGCAACGTTTTTCACCTAACATTGAGCAGTAATCTCTATTAAAACACTCTGCTATTCGCATCAAACAATGCCATGATTTGTATTGAATTACTCGATGATATGACGCAGATGACAAACCATTTCACCATAAAAACAGGCTGTAAAAAGAGACAAAGTTCATACTCATTTGATTTTCAATAGCTTATAAAACTCATCTAAAACTCACGTATTATCCATTAAAAGTCCCTCCGCATAAAATATCGTCACTATTTGAAAGGCATTGTAAAGTTAAATGATTAGTATTTAGTTGCCTTATAAATCAACAAAAGGTAGAAGATGATGTACATTCAATAACAAAACAACCAGAACAAGAAAGAAATACAATTTGAGCCATATAATTAAAATATTAGCTGTAAAAAGTAGGATAAAAGGTCCCGAAAGAAGGCAAAAACTTATGGTTAACACTGACATTTCACTGACTAAGCGCTTAAAAAAGTGAAATATAAGCAGTTTATACTCCATTGGAAAGACGACTTTACATGAAATGTATTATCTTTGCACTACTATTTCGAAATAATACATTCTATAAATAAATGAAACAGTACAAGTTAGTAGACAATTTACTGGGGTGGCTTGCTTTCTTGATTGCCGCAGTTGTTTATTGTTCTACAATCGAACCGACAGCCAGCTTTTGGGACTGTCCTGAGTTTATCACTACAGGCTATAAGCTTGAAATTGGGCATCCACCTGGGGCACCATTCTTTATGCTTACAGCCAATCTTTTCTCGCATTTTGCAAGTAATCCATCAGAAGTTGCACGCATGATCAACACCATGAGCGCTCTATTGAGTGCCACAACGATCATGTTTCTCTTTTGGACGGTGACTCATCTGACGAGAAAACTAATACTGAAAGACTGGAATGAGCTGACAACAGCAAAGACAATTATCATCGAAGGAGCTGGACTTGTCGGGGCACTCATTTATACTTTCAGTGATACTTTTTGGTTTTCAGCCGTTGAAGGCGAGGTTTATGCCTACTCATCTGCCTTCACCGCAATCGTATTCTGGCTCATTTTGAAATGGGAAGACCATGCAGACGAACCACATAGTGACCGCTGGCTCGTGTTGATTACCTATATGACAGGCCTTAGTATCGGTGTGCACTTGTTGAACTTACTATGTATTCCGGCCATCGTTCTTGTGTTCTGTTATCGCAAGTTCCCAAATATTGAGTTGAAAGGTTCATTGATTGCGCTGTTCTTCTCATTCGTTCTTGTAGCTGCAGTGCTTTATGGCGTCGTGCCAGGAATCATTACTGTGGGCGGATGGTTTGAGCTTTTGTTTGTCAACGTGCTTGGATGTCCGTTCAATACTGGTGAGATTATCTACATCATTCTACTTGTAGCAACGGTTCTTTGGGCTATTTATGAAAGCTATTCAGACCGAAACGAGAAGCTGAGTAACATTTCGTTTACCGCTGCAGTGGCTATGCTTGGCATCCCATTCTATGGATATGGCTGGACATCTGTATTCATAGGAGTAGTTATTCTCACGATACTTTGGTTTGTATTAAACTACAAACGAACGATTAATAAAAAAAGAGTCAGCTTCGTAACTGCACGCATTAAGAACACAACCTTATTGTGTATGTTAATGCTTATGATTGGATATTCGAGCTATGCCCTTATAGTTATACGCTCAACGGCTAATCCTCCTATGGACCAAAACTCGCCAGAAGACATCTTCACTCTTGGCAGTTATCTCAGTCGTGACCAATATGGTGACAGACCATTAGCCTATGGTCAGGCCTACACTTCACAGGTTGCACTGCAAAACGACGGTCAGATGTGCAAGCCAGTAATGAGTGAAGGTGCGCCAATCTATGCTCGAAAGGAAAAGAAAAGCGCTGATGAGAAAGACTCATACTTTGTTGTTAGTCACAAGAATAAATACGTATTTGCGCAGAATATGGTGTTCCCGCGCATGTATGAACAGAAATATGCCCAAGCGTATGAAGACTGGATGGGCGGTGTTGACGGCTCGGAAGTGCCGTATGATCGCTGTGGTGAGCCAATGACGGTTAAGATGCCGAGCCAAATAGAGAATCTACGTTTCTTCTTATCTTACCAATGTAACTTCATGTATTGGCGCTACTTTATGTGGAACTTCGCTGGACGTCAGAATGATATACAAGGTAATGGTGAGCTTGAACACGGCAACTGGATTACTGGTATTCCTTTTATTGACAATGCACGCTTAGGAGATCAAAGTAAACTTCCAGCCGATTTGCAAAATAACAAAGGCCATAACGTGTTCTATTGTCTTCCACTCCTTCTGGGAATCATAGGACTTTTCTGGCAAGCTTGGCGTGGAAAACGAGGCATTCGCCAGTTCTGGGTTGTGTTCTTCCTATTCTTTATGACAGGATTGGCTATTGTTATCTATCTTAATCAGACGCCAATGCAGCCACGAGAACGTGATTATGCTTATGCAGGTTCATTCTATGCATTTGCTATTTGGTGTGGAATTGGTGTGGCAGCTATCTATGATTTGCTAAAGAAATACCTACATATCAATGAAAAGGTACTGGCATCTGTCGTTTCAATCTTAGCGTTGTTGGTTCCTATTCAGATGGCAAGTCAGACCTGGGATGACCATGATCGTAGTG
>ERZ772920.1733-NODE-1733-length-10716-cov-3.087328_pt1 | contig 10716 bp, 6 predicted proteins | sample MGYA00511469_ERZ772920 | MGnify/ENA primary metagenome ERZ772920 (study PRJEB29015, sample SAMEA2738069) | human oral metagenome | biome: human oral; feature: human-associated habitat; material: saliva | place: China | collected 2216 ... | reverse complement strand
GCTTTACATCAGCAGCTTCTGTACTTCCGCAACCTTCTGCAGTTGTAGTACAAACCAATTCTCCAGTTGAAGCCGAAATAAATTGTAGAGTTACTTCTATAGTATATCCACCCAATCCCAAATTCCGTCGATTACTTTCTCCATAATTTACAATGACTGTTTCATGTCTAAATCTGTCGTCTAACTCGTTTAGAATGATATATCCTTTTTTTGACAACATACCCGCTATAACATCGCGAGGATTCACAGATTGACTATAAGGTAACACCATTCCTGAAACTACAATTGCAGTCGATCCATGAATCGTTTGAGTTGGTGGAATATAAACCCGAGAAAACATACTCAAATCTTTCTTCCAATCGACTGTTGCGGGACGTAAAATAACGCAACTGGAAAAGACTGACAATGAAATTGTAAGCAGGACTAATACTCTGTAAAGCGCTTTCATATTTGATGTAAATTATACTATTACAAAGATACTACATATCTACAAATCGTTTTGTCAGTAATTCTATTTTTAGGATAACTTATTATTTTCGATATTAGCTTTTTCCAAATCGTTTCGTGCTCCGCAACATTCCCAAGGCTTCGGCCGGGCACACGCCACAAACGGACAAAAACAATATGCCGCCTCTCAACCGAGAGGCGGCATACATTTTATAGATGAGAGTGGGCAGCAGCCCGTTGTTCACTTCGCTTGCTTCGTTCCTTTGGGGAGCATGATGATCGTGGCGCAGTTGCCGTCGCGCAACAGTACTTTGTTGGCGAAACGCTGCACATCGGCACTTGTGAGCGATTTGATCGCTTCGAGATAACCGGTGTGGTCGTCCTTGTTCCACATGTTCTTCTGTACGATGAGGGCCTGCCAGTAGTTGTTGTTGCGTTGTTGCTCTTCGTACTGCTTGATCTCGAAGCGCTTCACCTCTTCGAGTTCATCGGGGCGCACACCATTCTTGGCCAGTTCGTGCAAACCTTCCTTCATGAGCAGGAGTACCGAGTCACACTTTTCGGGGGTGAAGGGAGCATACACCTGCATCGAGTAAGTATTGCGCACGCCGTAGTCGAGCGAAGCGTCGGCCCCCACGGAGTAAGCCATACCGTGATCCTCGCGGATCGATTTGAGGTAGCGCTTGGTCAGCACCTGACCAAAGGCGTCGGCCGCCACCGCATCTTTGAGGTTGTAGGGCTGTTCGCCGTTCCAAACCTGGACGAGCATCGCCTGCGGCGTTTCGAGCTGACGTTCAAAGCGGTTGAAGAGCATGCCCTTGCGCGGACGAATGCCGAGATCGGTATACGTCTCGCGCTTCTTCACGCCGGGAAGCGGTGCGATGTACTGCTCGCAGAAGGTGCGAAGCGAATCTTCGTTGAGTGCTCCGATGAAGTAGAAATCGAAATCGCCGGCGGAAGCGAAACGTTCGCTGTAGAGGCGTTTGATCTCGTCGTAGCTCACCTTGTCGAGGTCCGAGATTTTGAGCGGTTCGATTCGCGGGTTGGGATCGTAGATCGTCGAGCGTACCGAGTCGCCGAAGGCTTTTTGCGGATTTTTGTCGGCATTTTCCAACTGCGTGCGAAGCGAAGCCATCACATTGTGGTAGGCATCGGGATCGTTCGCCGGTTTCTGGAAATAGAGGTACACGAGTTCGAAGAGCGTACGGAGATCCTTCGGTGTCGAGCTGCCCGACAGTCCTTCAGTGTATTTTCCGAGGTCCGGCGCGAGCGACACCTGTTTGCCGGCCAGCTTCTTTTCCAATTCCGTCGCCGTGAAATTGCCCAGACCCGTCGAGCTCATCACCGTCTGCACGAGTTTTCCATTGAGCACGTCCTTGTCGGCAAACTTGTAGCTACCGCCCCAACTGTCGGCCGTCATGAGAATCTGCGCGTCGTTGAAGTCTGTTTTCTTGAAGAATACACGTGCTCCGTTGGAGAGCGTCCACTGCGTGTAGCCGAAGGGTGCTTTGGTGGTTTTGACGATGCGGCCCGCCTTCGGCAATGTGGGTACGAGCGGTTCGCTCTTCACATTGTCGACATAGGCTTCCACCTTCGCGTCGCGCCCCGCCTGCACGGCAGCTTTCATCTCGTCGACCGTGGGCACCTTCACGTCGGCCTTGTCGGGATACATGGCGAAGAAGACGAAATTGCTGTCGTTGGAGAAATTCGTTTCACGCAGCGCATCGTCGACGACCTGCTTATTCACCTTCCCCGAAATGAGCTTGTAGTTGTTGTAGAGCGTGGCGATGTCGGCCGTTCCCGTTCCGTCGAGGAAGTCGCGCACACACCGTCCCACATAGTAACCGTTCTTTTGCTTGTCGCGGTTGTTGTAGAGCGTTTCGTAGGTGCTGAGGAAGTTGTCGCGTGCGCGGAGCAATTCGGTGCCGGTCACCCCGAAATCTTTGAGTCGCTTCACCTCTTTCATCACCGCCGTCACGGCTTCTGCGTCGCGCCCGGGTTTCGGCGTGATGTAGAGCGAGAAGGCATCTTTGGTCTTCGAGAGCAGATAGGTACCATAGTCCACTCCGGCACTGATGAACGGGCAATCTTGCTTTTGGCTCATCTCGTTCAAACGGCCATTGAGGGTCTGCCCCATCATGGAAATTATATAGGAGTGGATCAGACCGAAGAGCGTACCGCGATATTCTTGCGGCAGCACATCGGTTTTGAGCATGATCGAGATCGAGCTCGTGGTTTGTTCCTTGTCTTTGTCGATGACGTAGATGGCCTGTGCATTGTCGGGCACGGGATAGGTTTCGTATTTCGCTGCGTTGGCAGGCATGGGCACTGCGCCGAGAATCTGTTTCACCTTGGCCTCGACCTGTGCCGCATCAATGTCGCCCACGATCACCACGCCCTGCAAGTCGGGACGATACCACTTCTTGTAGTAGGCGCGGAGGAAATCGGGTTTGAAATTGTCGACGATCGACATCAAACCGATGGGAAGACGATAGCCGTATTTGCTGCCGGGATAGAGTTCGGGCAAGCGGCGCTCGAAGATGCGCATCATCGGGCTCGAACGCATACGCCATTCTTCGTGAATCACGCCGCGTTCTTTGTTGATCTCTTTTTCTTGGAGGAGCAGTCCGCCCGACCAGTCTGCCAGAATGAAGAGACAAGAATCGACGTTATTGCCCGCCACGGGAACGTTGTCGATGTTGTAGACCGTTTCGTCGGTCGAGGTGTAGGCGTTCAAGTTCTCACCGAATTTCACGCCGATGCTTTCGCAATACTTGATGAGTTGGCCGTCGTTGGGGAAGTGCTTAGACCCGTTGAAAGCCATGTGCTCGAGAAAGTGAGCCAGACCGCGCTGGTCGTCGTTCTCCTGAATCGATCCCACCTTTTGGGCGATGTAGAAATTGACCTGTCCTTTCGGTTCGGCGTTGTGCCGAATGTAGTAGGTCAACCCGTTGGGGAGTTTTCCTTGCCGAATGGCGTTGTCGGCGGGGAGCTTGGCGGGCTGCTGCGCGGCACTCGGGAGCAGCACCGTGGCAAAAAGCCCGATCAGCAAAAGTTTTACCTTCTTCATAATGTATGAGTGTAAATAGATGTCGTGACGAATGGCCCTCACAAGAGGCGCACGTACCGCAAAATTAGTATAAAACAACGAAGTCTGCAAAACTTCGTCGGGCAAATCTGCCTGCTGCCGTCGATTTCCCCGCCCTTCGCTGTGACTGCACGGGCACGGTGCTTTTGCCGTGAGGAGAAAACACGGAGGGGTGATGGAGCCGCGAGCACAGCGAAAAACGGCTCGCACAAGCCCAAGCGCTGAGGCCCCGTCACGTGCTCGACATAATCGCTCTATATAATAATGAGTGTCGTCGAGGTGGAGTGGGGGAGTCGACCGGGGGGGGCGAAGGCGCGCGAAATCCGGTGCGCGGCATGTCTCGACAACATCATGTAAGAAAGAATGCAAATCATGTAACACTATTCGGGGCAGAAGCATGTACCTTTGCACCATCAAAACGAACGGAGCCCCTTTCGGGCGCTCACCCACCTCCATCCACAGACACACAATGAAGCACTCTTCTCCTCTCCTCCTCTCTCTTCTCTTCGTCGCCGCCGTGTCGCCGTTGCACGCCCAAGTGGCCCAAACCGCCGCACCCGCTGAGCAAGCCGACACCCTCTCCGACCAAGCGACGACAGCCCCCAAGCAGGTGGATTTGCGCTCCGCCACCGTGTCCGCCAAGCGCAAGGGCCTCTTCCACGCCCTCGGCCTCACGCAAAACAACGAGACCATCACCGGCCACGAACTCCTGCGCGCCGCCTGCTGCAACCTCGGCGAGAGTTTCGTCAACAATCCCTCGGTCGATGTCAACTACAGCGACGCCGCCACCGGTGCCCGACAGATCAAACTTCTCGGGCTGGCCGGCACCTACGTGCAGATGCTGGCCGAAAACGTCCCCACGATGCGCAACCTCGCCCAGCCCTTCGGCCTGAACTACGTGCCCGGCACGTGGATGGAGAGCATCCAGGTGAGCAAAGGGGCGTCGAGCGTGAAAAACGGCTATGAGTCGCTCACCGGACAAATCAATGTGGAATACAAGAAGCCGCAGGTCAAATATCCTAATATCCTTTTGCTCAACGGCTATGCCGATGTGCATGGTCGCATCGAGGGCAATGTGGAGAGCACCTTGCTCCCTTCGGCACGCTGGGGCACGACGGTGTTGGGCCACTACAGCCAAACGCTCCACACACACGACGAGAACCACGACGGACTGGCCGACCGCCCCAAGACCGAGCAGTTCAATCTCATGAATCGCTGGACCTACAACGGCGATCACCTTCTCTCGCAATTCTATCTGCGCGGACTGAAAGAAACGCGTGAGGGCGGACAGTTTGCGCATCACGGCGAAGCGATGAACGACCCCTATCGCGTGACGATCGACACAAAACGGGTGGAAGCGACAAACAAAACGGCGTGGATGTTTCACGATGAGAACAACACCAACATCGCCCTCATCCTCTCCGGCTCGCGCCACTTGCAAAACGCCAACTATGACCACCGAATTTTCAACGCGCGCCAGACCAATGCCTACGCTTCGTTGCTCTTCGAAACGCAGTGGCAGCGCACCCACACCCTTTCGGCCGGTTTGAGTCTGAACCACGATGACTTCGGTCGCACGGTGGGCGATCGGACCTTCGCGCCCGGCGTCGCCCTGCCCACTTCCGCTCGCGAAACCGTGGCCGGCGCCTACGCCCAATACACCTACACGCTCGGCAGCGCCCTGACCCTCATGGGCGGCGTGCGTATCGACCACAGCAACCTCTACGGCACGTTTGTCACCCCCCGCGCCCACCTCAAATTCTCACCCCGACGCAACTTCGTGGTTCGTCTCAATGCCGGCAAGGGCTATCGCACCGCTTGGGTGCCCGAGGAGATGAACTATCTGCTCACGGGAAGCCGCACCCTCGACTTCAGCAGCGATCACCTGCGCGAAGAGGCGTGGAACTACGGGCTCAACATCGGCTACAAACTCCCCTTGGGCGATCACGTCCTCGACTTGAGTGCCGACTACTACTACACCAACTTCGAAAAGCAAGCCGTGGTGGACTTCGACGCCGATCCGCACCGCATCAGCATCCACCCGCTCCAAGGCGACAGCTATTCGCACGTGGTGCAACTGCAAGCCTCCTATCCGCTCTTCGAGGGCTTCAACCTCACAGCCGCCTATCGTTACACCAACGTGCGCACCGCATTCGGTCGCCCCGACGGCAGCGTGAGCGTCATGGAAAAACCCCTGCAGAGTCGCTACAAGGCCCTCGTCACCGCCACCTACGCCACGCCGCTCGAGAAGTGGCAATTTGACCTCACCCTTCAGCTCAACGGCGGCGGACGCCTACCGCTCAACTATGTGCTGGCCGACGGCACCACGTCGTGGAAGCCCAATTTCAAAGCCTACCCGCAACTCTCGGCACAGGTCACGCGCAATTTCCGCGGTTTCAGCGTCTATGTGGGCGGCGAAAACCTCACCGGCTACAAGCAGCCCAATGCCGTGATCGACTTTGCCCATCCGCGCGGTTCGCAATTCGATCCCACCCTGGTCTACGGCCCGCTCGACGGCGCCATGTTCTACGCCGGCTTCCGCTACACCATCGCACGATAAACTCAATGACCTACTTTCATTTTTCGTATTTCAAAAAACAGATCACACAATGAAAAAAGTTCTCTTTCTCTTCGTCTTCCTCTTCTCGGTACTCGGTGCCGCAGCCAAGAACCTCCAACAAGTTGTCTTCAAGGTGGAACAAATGACCTGCGTCAACTGCGAAGCCAAGGTGAAGCGCAACATCCCCTACGAAAAGGGCGTGAAGAACATGAAGACCGATGTGGAAAACCACACCGTGACCGTGACCTTCGATGCCGACGTGACCAATGTGCCCAATCTCCAAAAGGGCTTTGCCAAGTTCGGCTACAAGGCCGAGGTGCTCAAACCCGCCACTGCTGTCGACAAGAAGCAAAAATAAGCCGCGTTGCCGGCTCCTCTCCACACGCCCCTCTCGGTTCGCTCCGCGGAGGGGCGTTTTTCCTTCATGGGGGGACGTGCGCTGTCGTTGTTGACCCTCTCTCGTGAGCGCACTTCGAATTTTCCCATAGGCGAGGAGTAACTTGCAATTCTATTCGTTTTCCAGGTGGTATATACGGATTCTTGCATGAGGTTTTGTATCGCGTGGTTTTGTGATGCTTTACATTTGTCTATCGAATAGGTCGTGAACGTACTGTTTTGTCTTTGTTTTTCGCTTTCTTGCGGCCTTGATTTTCTGTTTTCGCGCAGTTTGCATACTCCGGATTGGCAAAATAGGGACGATCGACGTTTTTCGTCTGAGAATTTAGCTATTTTATTTGTAGCTGTCTGCACAGGTTTCTATATTTGTACTCTCAAAACGACAACGCCGGTTGTGGTTTGTCGAATTGTAGTAATTGTCATGTCGATGCGCAAGCAGATTCTGCCTTTGTCGTGCATAGCGCAGTGACCGCGTGTGTGGTGGCGCCGCCAAGCGGTCCGTCTTCAACCGCCTCGACCACCTCCTTTTCAAAAGATCAATCCAAACAATAAGCTTCCCTATGATGAAAATGACTTTCTCTCTGGCTTGCTCCCTCCCTCGTGTTGGGAGGAGCCGCTGTGCTGAGTGTATCCTCGTGCGACAAGTACGATGACAAGCAGAGTGTGCGTGAAACGCCCGCCGCCAAACAGGTCGACGGACAATGGCAGACCCCCGAAGAGACCGATGCACTCCTGGCCGATGCCGGTGTGACGCGCGTGAACGAAGACTATTTCAAGGGCAAACTCCCCGTTGATTCCTCTTCTGTGATCGGCGGTTTCGTGTTGGATCCGAGCGGCCTCACCGTCGAGGCTTCCACCTCCGGCAAGGAGACGCGCCTGGCCTGCACCGTGATGGGTACCACCCTCTCTTTGGCCGACGTTACGCCTCAAGACAGCACGTTCTACAAAGTGAACGCACAATACGGCTGGAAGAAGGAAGTGAAATACAAGAATTTTGAATACCCGAAGAGCGCCATCGTGAGGGGCGCGAGCGGCTTGGCGGTGAACGGCGTCGACGCCTCGGGGCAGCTCCACGACCTCTCCGCCCAGACTATGCTGGTCACCACCACACCCCGCACGCTCATCGAGTGGCACAAGGGAAGCAACCGCAAGCCGGTGGGTATCCATTTGGACTTCATCGACAGTGACTACTTCAAGTGGCTCGATGCTCGCTTCACCCTTGTGTTGCCCACCGAGACCGTGAACAAGTATGCGGCCGTGAAGGTCACCCTCAAGAACAAAGAGAGCGCGCCCGTCGAACAGGTTTGGAAGCGCGGATGATTTCCTTCCGTCGCCCGACCGATTCTCCCCATATCGCCACCCCCTTTCGGGTGGCGTTTTTCATGCGCCTACGCGTGCGCGCGTCAGGCACTTTTCGTTTTTTGCCTTCACCTCTTCACCCACCTGCGTCAACGCGTTGACCGTCAGTGCGTAAGGGGTGAAGGTTTTTGCGCTTCGACCTTCACCCGGGCTGCACACGCCGGGAGCGGCGGTGAAGGACGAAAAATGGGCAGCGTCTTCACCTCCAACGCCCGCGCAATCAGGCTGCTGAGTCCCCGCCGTGAAGGGTGAAGGCAGAAAACGAAAACCGACTGAGGCGAGCGGGTGTGTGCACACGCGAGACGTGCGTTCACCGCAACGCTGTGCGCGGCGACGGTCGGAAAGCGGGGGGAAGAGGGGAAAAAGAAGGGCGTTTTCCGCAGAAAGCGGGGAGGCGTTTTACGTGCTTTCCGGCGAGAAAAATATGCTGTGGAGCATTGTTTTGGCGGAACTGACGCGGGCGCGCAAAAAATGAGAAGCTGTTCTTTAGATTTTAACGTTCGTTGAAAACACTTCCGTAAATGGTTGCAATGCGTTGAGGATGAGGTGAAAACGTGAGACGCGTCGGGGCGACAAAAATGAAAGATGAAAGAAATTTTCCGCCGAGGTGTCACAATCCGGTTTTTCGATTGTATTGGTAAGGGAACGGCGACGCAAAAAATGAGTCGGCAGAGGACAGACCAAACACCTTCGGTGCCGCTCGTTCGAACGGGGCGAAAGTCCCCGCAGTCGTCCGTTGAAGTTCCATGTTCTTATCTTTATCGGCTATGAAAAACTTTCTTCTTCGTTTCCTTCGTTTTCTCGTTCGGTGTCTTTTCGCCGTGTGCTTTCCGGGTCTTGCCGCCCGCTGCCCGTCTGTTGTCCCGTCGCTCGGCGCTCCCCGTCGCCGTGAGCATGACGATGACGCAGCGCAACCCACCCTCCACCTGCGTCTACGGCAACTGCTGGAAGAGACGCACGAATTTCGCTATAATGTGCTGGCCGAGGTGCCCGAATTTCGCGAGCGTGATGGGCAAGGGCCCTTCCGCCGCATCACTCCCTTGGACTTCAACACCTTGTCCATTCGTGCCATCGATGCCGGCATCGGGGTTTGGCAGCGCGATGTGGTGCGGTTGTTGCACTCCTCGCTCCTCCCGTCGTTCCATCCGCTGACCGCCTACATGAACCGCCTGCCCGATTGGGACGGCGTCGACCGGGTGCGCCCGCTGGGCGAGCGTGTATCGACCGAGGCCGCGTGGTTGTGCGGTTTCGCTGTTTGGCTGCGCGCTTTGGCCGCGCAGTGGATGGGGCAACCCACCGCGACGGCCAATGACCTGGTGCCGCTGCTCGTGAGTCGGCGTCAGGGCCTGCGCAAGAGCACGTTTTGCCGTCTACTCATGCCGCCCGAGTTGGCCGATTACTACACCGACAAGTTCGACCTCGTGGGCTCGGCCGCGCCCGAACCGCGTTTGGCCAAACTGGGGCTGATCAACCTCGATGAGTTCGACCGCTACACGTTGCGTCAGCACGCCACGCTCAAGAATCTCCTGCAACTCAAGCATCTTTGTTTGCGTCGCGCCTATCGGCAGGAACTGTTGTCGTTGCCGCGCATGGCTTCGTTCATGGCGACGAGCAATGTGAAGGAGGTGCTGGTGGATGGCACGGGTTCGCGTCGTTTTGTGTGTGTGGAGGTGACGCACCCGATCGATTGTTCGCCCGTGGACCACGCGCAGCTTTTCGCGCAACTGCGCAGCGAGGTGCTTTCCGGTGCGCCGTGCTATCTGGATCGGACGTCGACGCGCTTGCAGGAGCGCGCCAATGCCGCCTTTCGTGTGGCGTCTCCGCTTGCCGAATGTCTGTCTCGTTACTATCGTGTGCCGCGGACCGGTGAGGTGGGGAAGTGGCACACGGTGACAGCGTTGTACGACCGCTTGCGTCGCCGTTGCCCAGCTGCCGTGCGCGGCGTGTCACTTCAAGCCTTTGGTCGGGAGGTGCGCAGTCTGGGTTTCTCGGTGTCGCACCGCCGCTGTGGCAATTCCTTGCGCGTGGTGGAGATGTAGCGGCGTTTTTGCAACATTTTCCGGAAAAACTGCGCAAAAAAAAGAAGAGTTGAAAGGGGAAAACTGCGGCAAAAGTATGAGTTTTTTGTTTCTTGTGGTTGTAAAAATATTCATTTCGATTTTGTCGGTTGCTTGTTTCTGCTTACCTTTGCGCCGTTTAATAATAATCTTATTGTATTTATGTCACTAAAAAAAATGAGTCTACTCTTCGTCTTGCCTGCATTGGTTTGTGCATGCAGCAGCGATGAAGAGACGCTCCCTAAGGTAGCAGAAGCAGGTGAAAATGAGGTTTCTACCTTCCGTTTGAGCCCGCAAGAAGCAGCATCTGCGGTGAGCGATTTTCTATCAGAACAACCGACGAAAGGAGTTCGTGGAGCCGTTGTGAAGGATGATCGAGAAGTTGAAACAGTGGTCGATCTGGAAGGCGCGCGCAGGACACGCGGAGCAACAGCATTGACGGACAGCGTGACAAAGAATTTCTACTTTGTAACGCTCAAAGGGGGACGCGGTTATGCCGTGGTGTCTAAGGATAAACGCACCTTCCCGGTTTTTGCTGTGCTGGACGAAGGAACTTTTTCTCCCGACTCGCTAAACACAGAGTATATGCAGTATCGCTTACAGCAGGCGCAGGAGGGACAGAAAAACGAAATTGCGTATTTCGACCGGAAGTGGGAGGAATATACAAGTGGACAGCATGAAACTCGGTCCATGGATGATGATAAGGTCCGTGAGAATACTCCCAAAGTATCACTTTCTGATTTGGTGAATCAAGGTTGGACAAAAATTCGCGAGGCAAAACCGAAGCTGGACCATGTTAAATGGAGACA
>ERZ772920.1728-NODE-1728-length-10729-cov-4.376803_pt1 | contig 10729 bp, 8 predicted proteins | sample MGYA00511469_ERZ772920 | MGnify/ENA primary metagenome ERZ772920 (study PRJEB29015, sample SAMEA2738069) | human oral metagenome | biome: human oral; feature: human-associated habitat; material: saliva | place: China | collected 2216 ... | reverse complement strand
CCGTCGCCGGCAGCCTGATGCCGCTGGGCGGCGACGCCGGTCGGCGCGGCTCCGAGACCTGCTCGCCGACCGGGACCGTGGCCTCCTCGGGGGTGCGTCCGTCGGGGGCGGCCGGCCCCTGGACCACGCGCATCACCTCGTTGGCCGGCACGTGGTCGCTCCGGTGGCCCAGCGCCAGCCCGGCGGCCGGCAGGACCAGCACCGATAGCACCCCGGCCAGTACGAGGGTGGAGGCGAAAGAGGTCGACATGGCCCCCGCACTGACCGCCACCTGGGTGACGGCCACGATGATGGGCAGGGCGGTCGTCGAGTAGACGGCGATCTGGAGGCTCTGGCGCATCGAGTAGATGCGCGTGCCGTCCCTGCGGCGCTCCGCCCGGGAGGCCAGCCACACCGGCACGCCCCGCACGAGCACCAGCAGCACGAAGAAGGCCAGGAGGTTGACCAGGTCCCCGGCGTCGAGCCCGGCCTCGATGCCCATGCCGGAGGTGACGAAGAAGATCGGGACGAAGAACCCGTAGGCCAGCCCGTCGAGCTTCTCCTCGAACTCGGCATCCCCCTCGGGCAGGGCGTGACGCAGGACGAAGCCGGCGGCGAAGGCCCCCAGGATGACGTCAAGGTCGAAGATGGCGGCGATGGCGCACAGCCCCACCAGGAGCAGGACGGTGGCCCGGATGGTGGTCTGCGCCGTCGTCGAGGCCCCCAGGTGGATGGCCTCGACCAGGCGGCGCCCCACGCGCTTGACGCGGCTGGTGAAGCGGACGATGAGGAGGGTGATGATGAGGAAGACGCCCAGGATCACCATGCTCGCCCAGGTGGAGCGCGACCCCAGCAGCAGCGCCATGACGATGACCGGCCCGACCTCGCCGACGGCGCCGTGGTTGAGGATCGAGGCGCCCACCGCCGTGGGCAGCAGGCCGCGGTCGCGCAGGATCGGCAGGATCGTGCCGATGGCCGTGGAGGTCATGGCGGTGGCGATGGCGATGCCGTTGGCCGACGCCGCCCCTCCGGTCACCCCGATGACGCTGACCGCACCGAAGGCCAGCCCCAGTGAGAGCAACCAGGCGACGGCGGCGTGGCGCCCGCCCGCCCCGCGCAGCTCGTTGATGTCGATCTCGTAGCCGGCCATGAGGAAGAGGAAGGCGACGCCGAGCTCGCGCAGCAGCTCGATCGAGGAGTCCTCGACGGCCAGCCCCAAGCCGTGGGGACCGATGAGCATCCCGCCCAGGATGAGCAGGACGACCTCGGGCACGAGCCGCTTGGGGATGGTCCAGGAGATCAGCGGCGCCACGAAGGCCACCGCGACGATGAGCAGCAGGGAGGTGAAGACCTCGGCCATATCGTCTCCTTGTCTCCAGTCGGGTGCGGGGGTGCAGGGGATGGGGGAAGTGCGGGGCGCAGGGCCGGGCCCGGCGCAGGTCCGCACGAGCCAGAGAGACTACCCCGACCTCAGCCGGCCGGGCCCGCCGTCAGAATCCACAACAGTTCAGCGGCTCATTGATGACGTGATGCGCTGGTGCGATCATGATCGTATGAGGACGACACTTGAGATCGACGACCGGGTCCTGTCCCTGGCTCGTGAACGCGCTCATCGCGACGGAGTGTCACTCGGACGCGCCGTGTCCGATCTCGCGCTCCAGGGAATCTCCCACGGGAGCCGCACCAGCAGGCACGGGATCCCCTTGTTCTTCCCGCCCGCAGGCCAGCAGGCTCATGTGGTGACGCCAGAGCTCATCGAGCAGTACCGAGATGACGACCACTGATCGCCTGCGACTGCTTGACGTCAATGTCCTCGTGGCGTTGTCACTGCCCAACCATGCGCACCATGAGGTGGTCAGCGCCTGGTTCGACGGGGTGGATCAGTAGGCGACCTGTTCCATCACCCAAGCCGCCTACCTGCGTCTCCTCATGAATCCTCGAGTCACCGGATTCGAGATCGCGGCCGCTGATGTGCTCTCCGGACTCGGTGAGCTGACATCGCTTGACGATCACGTGTTCCTTGTCGACGACGCCCCTCCTGCTGAGCCGTCCATCAGCTTTTCGAGGCTGAAGGGCCCAAAACAGGTCACCGACCTGCACCTGGTGGACCTCGCAGCACGTCACAACGCTGTTCTCGCCACCATGGACGGGCGCATGGTGCAGGCGCTCATGTCTCAGGATCGGCAACATATCGAGCTCATTCCCCTGTAGGCAGGACTGGCTGCCCTCGGAGGAGAACCGGGCCCGACATCGGGGCCGCCAGGCGCACGGGCCGCCATCAGGCGTCACAATGGAAGCATGCTCATGCCGTACTCACCCTCCGCCGAACCACTCACGCGCCTGGCCGACGGGACGGTCAAGCAGATCAGCCCCTTCACCGGAACCGAGGTGTGGACCGTGCCGGGCCGCGCCAACCGCCCCATCTCGCACCCGGTGGCAGAGGTCCGCCCGCTGGAGGAGGCCGACCGCACCCACAGCTGCGCCTTCTGCTCAGCGCGCTACCTGGAGACGCCCCCGGAGAAGGCGCGCGTCGTGCGCGGGGCCGACGGCGGTTTCGAGCGCCTCGACGCCGTCGCCGCCTCCGCCCTGTTCGACACGGTGGCCGAGTTCCGGCGGGTGCCCAACCTCTTCGAGATCCTCTCCTTCGACTACTGGCACATCAACCACGGCTACGAGATCCCCGACGCCGCCCGCGAGCGCATGGAGGCCTACCTGGCTGACCCGGTCGGCGTCGAGCACGTGGAGCGGGTGGCTCGCACCAAGCTGGCGGCCGCGGGCGCGGACCCGGACTCCTGGGACTCGATGGACGAGCGGACCCGCCACACCTTCCTGGCGGCCTTCTTCGCCGGGGGCCATGACGTCATCATCGGCCGGCGCCACTTCACCGATGACGCTCACGACACCACCGGCCTGGCCGGCTCGGGGACGCTGAGCGTGGCCGAGCACCGCGCCTACACGCGCCTGGCGATCCACGCGATGCACAGCCTGTACGAGGCCAACCGGTGGGTGCGCTACGTGGCCGTCTTCCAGAACTGGCTGCGGCCGGCCGGGGCGAGCTTCGACCACCTGCACAAGCAGCTGGTGGGCATCGACGAGCGCGGGGTGACCAGCCAGCTGGAGCTGCAGAAGGTGCGGGCCAACCCCAACCTGTACAACGAGATGGCGGTGGACTACGCCGCCTACCAGGGGCTGCTGGTGGCGAGCAACGAGCACGCGGTGGCCTTCGCCGGGTTCGGGCACCGCTACCCGACGCTGGAGGTGTACTCGACGTCGGCCATGCCCGAGCCGTGGCTCATGAGCCGCGAGGAGGTCGACGCCGTCTCCGACCTGGTTCACGCCCTGCACGCGGCCACGGGCGCGGACGTGCCCAGCAACGAGGAGTGGCACCACAAGCCGCTCGACGTGGACCAGCCCATGCCCTGGCACATCACGCTCAAGTGGCGGGTCTCCACCCTGGCGGGCTTCGAGGGCGGCACGAAGATCTACCTCAACACCATCGACCCGTGGACGCTGCGCGACCGCGTGGTGGCGCGTCTGGAGGACCTGCGGGCCGACCGGCTCATCGCGCCGATGGCCGTGGGCGAGGAGTGCCCGACGACGCCCAACCGGCTCCTGTACAACCCGGTCCTCACCGCCCGGCCGTAGCAGTCGGCAGGCCCGGGGGAACGTCGCCGGCCCAGCGCAGGACCGGCGCCGACCCGACGCGCCTTCAGCAGCCCAGGGCGCTGCGCTCCTCCGACCCCACCCGGCCACACCGTGCACGTGGCTGACCTTGCACCCCCTCCCGCCTGTACGTACATTGTCCGTACCACTAAGGAGGCCAAAGCATGCCGATCTCAACAGCCCGCAGAACCCAGAGAATCGATCTGCGCGCCACGCCGCGCCAGGAGACCCTGATTCAGCAAGCGGCCTCCCAGACGGACCGCTCCGTCAGCGAGTTCATCCTGTCCTCAGCAACGCTCGAAGCTGAACGCGTCCTTGCCGACCGCCGCTGGTTCTCCGTGACGTCAGAGCAGTTCGATGCCATCGAGGCCGTACTGGACGCTCCGTTGGAGGAGACATCCCGCTTCGCCCGCCTGTGGAACCGCCCCTCACCCTTCGGGACCCGCATCGACCTTGACGACGAATCGTGAGCACCGGAGCTCTCGAGTCCCCGCGGCGCCTCGTCCGCCAGGACGTCACGGCCGGTTTCCGCAGCGGGGCCACCGAGCTGGATGACTGGTTCCAGCGCTACGCATGGCAGAACCAGAAGGCCAACAACGCCGTCGTGTACGTCACCGCCCAAGATGACGTCATTCTCGGTTACTACGCCATCACGACGGCCACCTACTCCCGCGATGACGCACCGGAGGGACTCAACCACCGCAGCCGCCCTGAGGAGATCCCGTGCATCCTCCTGGCCCGGCTCGCGGTGGACGAGCGGGCTCAGGGGCGGGGCGTTGGCGCAGCACTGCTCAAGGACGCGATCGAGCGGTGCTACAGGCTCAGCCGAGAAGTGGGCGCCGCCGCCCTCATCGTGCACTGCCGAGACGAGCAGGCGCGCGCCTTCTACCTCGCCAACGGCGACTTTCTTCCCTCACCGGCCAACACCTTGCACCTGCTGCTGTCCATGAAGCAGCTGAGCCGGATGCTCGGGTCCTCCTGAGCCGAACCGGCTGCGAGAGCCGAGGGCGGGCCCGGGCCGAGGTCGCCAGCCCCTCTCCGGCTCGGCGCAGGACCGGCGCAGGACCGGCGCGGCCTTCAGCAGCCCAGGGCGCTGCGCTCCTCCGGCCCCACCCAGCCCGAGCGGCCCTCCAGGGCGCGGAACCAGCGGGCCAGCGCCGGCCAGAAGGAGATCGACGGCGCCTCCCCGCCGGGGTAGTGCTGGCGCCCGCCGTACTCGTAGGACTGGACGGTGGTGAACAGGCGGATGTCGCTGCCGGTGGGCTTGTCGCCGCACAGGTACTGGCCGATGGCGACGACGGCGGACAGGGCCGGCCCGTCGAGCATCGTCAGGCCGTCCTCGCGGGAGGCCTCCATCCGCGTGGCCCGGGCCAGGAGAGTGTCGATGACGTCGAAGCCCACGAGGACGCCGTTGGCCGCCGCCGCGGCCTTCTCCGGGTCCTGGGAGTGGGTGGCCACCGCGTGGCCGACGTTGATCTGCGAGCCGATCCACGCGTCCCAGGCGTCGGTGGAGTTGCGGCGGTTGAGCGGGTAGAGGTCCGGAGCGCCCTCCCGGTGGAGGTCCCACCAGGCGGTGGACAGGTCGAAGAGCAGGTCGCCGGAGTCGTCGCTGACGACCTGGCCGGTGGTGGTGTCCACGAGGGCCGGGACGGTGGGGGGAGGCTCGTAGCCGGGGGTCTTCTCGTAGACCTCGGCCAGGGAGCGGGCGCCGAGCGCCGGATCCACGCCGGGCTCGCCGTCGGGGCCGGTCAGCTCCCAGTACCCGTCCGCGCCCTTGCCGTAGCTCCAGGACACGGGGATCGCCTCGGTCAGGCCCAGCAGGCGCCGGGCGATGAGGACGCGGCGGCACCACGGGCAGGCCCCCGACGCCACGAGTCGGTAGCGCCCCGCCTCCACGGGAAGGTCGCCGCTGGGTGAGAATCGGTGTGAGACTGCGATGGCCAAGGGGTGCCTCCCGGAAGGGTCGTCGAGGGGTCGTGATGCCCAAGGCTAATCATTCCTCGCATATCGGCCGCCGTCACCCGATTCACACGGGGCGGAATCCTCCACCCCGCGCCCGCCGACGCCGGATAGTCCTCACTGACCGGGGGCAACGGCGGCAGAGCCCGCGCCACACGTCAGCGCAGCGTCTCCTCCACGGAGGCCACGAACTCCAGGGCGTCGTGACCGTCCCAGTGCGGCTCGCCCAGCAGGTCGCGCACACGGGCGCAGGCGGCCAGGGCCTCGTCGCGCTCGCCGCGCTCGGCGTGCAGGCGGGCCAGCATGCACAGGGCCCGCGAGGCCGAGTCGCGGTCCTCAGTGTCCATGTAGCCGTCGTAGGCGGACTCGCAGTGCTGGACGGCCTGCCAGTTCTGGCCGGTGCGCCACAGGATCCAGGCCATGTCGTCGTGCCAGTCGCCGATCTCCCAGGCCGAGGAGTAGCCCTCGGTGTCGGCCACGCCGGCGAAGGCCTGACGGGCCTCCTCCATGATCTGGCGGGCCTCGTCGAGCCTCCCCCGGGCCATGGGCAGGGTGAGGTCATCCACCAGCGCCCGCGCCGAGCGGCGCAGCGCCCGCCCCCGGTCCAGGCAGCCCTGGTCGGTGCGGGTGTCCTCCAGGTCGGCGGCCTGGCGGAACAGGGCGGCGGCGCCCACATTGTCCTTGAGGTTGGAGGCGGCCATCGCCGCGTGCGAGAGGTACTCCCCCGCCAGCGCCCGGCGCCCCTGCTCCTGCAGGATGCGGGCGGCGGCCAGCGAGTGCTCGGCGACGCTCTCCTCCTCACCCATGGCCATGCCGGTCTGGGCCAGGAGCCGGTGCAGGTACAGGGCGATGCTCTTGGCCCCGGTGCGCTGGGCCAGGGACAGCGCGGACTCCAGGACCTCGGCGCTCTCCAGGTAGCGCTCGGAGGCCTCCAGCGCCGAGCCCAGGGACAGCAGGGAGGCCACGGCGTACAGGGTGATGCCGGCGGCCAGCATGATGTTGGCCTGCTCGCGGAACTGGGCGATGGCCTCGTCGAACTGGCCCACCTCCATCGAGGAGATGCCCAGCAGGCGCCGACCGCGGGCGGCCAGGACCGGGGAGACCTTCTCGTGGCGGCGCATGACCTCCTCGGCCAGCAGGCAGCCGTTGTAGACGTCGCCGCACTCGGCCAGGACCTCGGCGCGCGCCATGTCGAGGATGTCCTCCATCCGCTCGGCATGGCGGTCCTCGGGGACGGCCTCAGCGGCGCGGGCGACGACCTGGATCGCCCCGAGCGCCTCGTCCTTGGCGTGCAGGTCGGTGAGGACCGAGGCCCCCACGAGCAGGGCGTCGGCGGCCAGGACGAGGGCATCGGTGCCCCCGGGGTCGAGCAGCTCGGTGGACACCAGGTCCTCGACCTGGGCCTCGATCTGCCCGATGAGGGAGGTGGCCCGCTGCAGGCGCTCATCGCGCACGGCGTCCTGGGGTAGCTCGGCGATGGAGTCGGCGGTGATCTCGTTGTCGAGGTTGAGCAGGTCCACGTAGTAGGCGCCCAGCGGCCCGAAGGCCAGCTCGATGAGGGGGCGGATCCGCAGGCGCTCGGCGATGGCCTCATCCATCTCGGTGCGGCAGGTCATGGCGGCGGCCCGCAGCAGTCCCGTGTGGTACTCCAGTCCCGGGATCTCCTCGCCGCGCGGGGGCAGCAGGTCGCGCGTGGCCACCTGGTCGACGACGTACCAGTAGTCCATCGTCGAGGAGCCGATGGTGCGGCGGTGGTCGACGTAGCGGCGCACCGCCTCCTCGCCGTTGCGCACCGGCCGGGGCCGCACGAGATCCACCAGGGGGAAGGGCGCGTCGCCGCTCTGGTGGCTGGTGGCGGCGCGGGCTCGTCGGCCGGCCGTCTCCCGGCTCGACGACGTCGTGCGGGGTGCGTGCTCCTGAACCAGGCCGTCGTCGTCGGCCACCAGGCCCAGGAGGGAGGCGACGTCAGGTGCGGCGCCGTCCTCGTCCACGGTCAGGCTCGTCTGGGCCGCCTCGGGCAGCTCCTCGGAGGGCTCCAGGAGGTCGACCTCCACGCCCAGCCCGTGGACCGCGCCGGGGGCGGCGTCGAAGGCGGCCCGGGCCAGGGAGCGCTCCAGGTGGTCGGAGATGGTGGAGTTGCCGTTGCGCATGTCGAACTGCTGGGCCAGGCGCCGGGCCCAGCCGGTCATCTCGGCGTAGACGCGCGAGATGGTGGTGGAGGACTCCAGCCCCGGCAGCGGGTACCACAGGTCGGCGGCCGGGACCTCGACGCCGAGGGCCTCCTCGCCGCGGCCGGCCCGCTCGGCCTCGCGCAGCACCAGGCTCATGCCGCGCAGGGCCGACAGCAGCACGTAGGCGGACTCGGCCTGGGCCAGCCAGGACAGGTGGCGGCGCAGGAGCTCCAGGCCCCGGTCCACCCGCCCCACGAGGGCCAGGTACTCCAGGTGGTAGGCCAGGGAGATGAGGGCCTTGGGGTTGCGGCGGATCTCCCGGTAGGAGCGCAGGTGCGCCTCCCAGGCCGCCCGGGGCCGGCCGGAGGCCAGCAGGGGCAGCAGCACGAGGGACTGCGTGGTCTGGGGCTGCACGGAGCAGCTGACGGCGCCGGTCAGCACGGGCACGGCGGTGGCCACGGCCAGCTCCCAGGCCTCGGTGCGGTAGGCGAAGGCGACCTGACGCATGGGGTCACAGCCCTCGCAGTCGGCGTTCTCGTCGCGGTGGGTGGCCCGCCAGGCGGCCAGCTCCTCGGCGGCCTCCTCCTCGAGGCCCAGCAGGCCGGCGACCGAGGCGCGCTCACCGTGGACGACGTGCATGGAGGCGCCCCCGGAGCGGTAGAACTCCTCAAGACTGGCCTCGAGCTGGCGCACCTTGTCCTTGGAGACCCTGGGGTTGGCGCCCGCCACGGCCACCGCCCACTTGAAGTGCCAGTGCAGGGTGCGCACCTGGGCGTCGTCGAAGGCCTCGGGGCGGCGCTGGTAGCGGCCGAGGTTCCACGAGAAGGGAGCCAGCGCCTTCCACGCCTCGTTGCCCTGCTGGTAGGCCTCGGTCAGGGCCAGCCGGGTGGCGATCCGCAGGTCCTCGTCGCCCAGTGCGTCCGCCCAGCTGACGGCCTCCGCGATGAGGGCCGAGGTCTGGGGGCCGTGGCCGAGGGCATCGGCGTAGGCCAGACGCTCGAGGATGTCTTCGCGTGTGGTCATGGAGTCTGTCCTTCCGGGCGGAGCCTGACGTTGCACCGTCATGAGGCGAAGGCTTCCACCGTGTGCTGCAAGAACGCACGGAATGCGCTCCGCCGACCCCAGGGATGCCGTGGGTGGAGCGTCGTCCCGCACCGCTCACCGGTGAACGGCGGCATGGGCATCTCGGGCTCCTTTCGTCCAGAGGGCGGTTGTCCGACGTCCAGTGTTACCGAACAGTTATAGAATCCGCTACTGCAACGGCCAGCGGCAACTCGGCCGCGGGGCATGTCGGGGTCGGGAGCCACCGCCCGCCCCGGCCGGCTCCAGGACCGGGCTCCCCAACGCCGACTCCCGCCACTCCAGTATTTCCAACGGATGTCGCCGCTCCGGGTCTGCGAGGCCGACGCGCGCTAGGACACCAGCAGGGGCTTGGGGGTGTCGGTTGTCTCAGCCCCGGTTCCGCCCTCAGCATCACCCGGGGCTGCGGGGCCCGGCCCGTCGACGACGGCGGCCATCTCCACCGTCGCATCGGCCATGCCGCCAGCTGTGTCGGCAGCCGCGCCTTGCGTCGCCACCGCAGGAGCCTGCAGGCTCACCTGCGTGGGCCCTCCTCCCTCGACCTCAGCAGTGTCGACGGTGCCGACGGTCCGGGCGGGCCGGGGCGCCTCGGGCAGGGCGATCACGGTCGCCCCGCCGTCCTCTCCCTCAGTGGCGATCTCACCGACGGTCTCAGGCCCGCTCTTGACCCGGGGCGCGCTCTCAGCCTCCGGCCCGACGTCGGGCCGCCTGTCGGCAGCGGCGTCCTGGGCGGCCAGAAGGCCGAGGACCTCGCGCAGGGCCTGATCGACGCCGTCGAGGATGAAGTCCAGGGTGCCGGCCAGCTGGGCGTCGTCGAGCCCGGCCCCGATGTTGGTGAGGACCTCGGCGCACAGGCTCAGGCCGGCGTCGTCGACCTCGGTGTAGAAGGCGGGGATGAGCCGGCCGCTGGAGACCTCCTGGGCCACGGCGCGCACCCGGGAGAGCTCCGCGGAGCCCGGCCGGGTGGCGGCGAGCCGGTGGTGGGCGCGCACGGCGAGGATCCGGCGGTCGACCACCATGAGCACGTAGTCGAATCCGGCCACCGAGAAGTGCACCACCCCCTCGGACAGGTCGAGGTCGTAGCGGTGGCCGCGCACGGCCAGCCAGGCGGCGAGCCGCCTGAGGGTCACGGTCGGGGTCACCGACCCCTCCGGCTGATTCCACCAGGCCATCAGTCCTCCTCCCAGGTGACGAGCTCGGGGAAGCGCTCCTCCACCGTGGAGAAGAAGGCGCGGGTCATGCCCAGGCCCATGTCCATGAAGGCGTCGAGCTGGGCCTGGCTCATGCCCGCGCCAACATAGGCCACCATCTGAGTGCTCAGCAGGAGGTGGCCGGGGTCGTGGGCGGGGGTGACGGCCAGGTCCGGGCCGTAGGTGGAGCGGTGCTGGGCATCGATGAAGGCGCGCATCTCGTCGAGGCGCTCGGCCGCCGGGCGCCCGCGCCACATGCCGGCCACGACGAGGGCGTCCTCCTCGTCATGCAGGTAGACGCCGATGTCGCAGCCCGGGAAGCCCATGAAGACGGCGCCGTCCTCCTCGGGGCCGGCGGTGATGTCGTGCCGGGACAGCCAGGTCTCGACCCGCTCTAAGGTCAGAGCCGGTTGGGCGCTCATGGGATCTCTCGCCTCCTACCCGGTGCGGGACATGATGCGGATTCGGTGCGGATGGCGCCGCTTGGGGGTGCGGCGCGCAGCTGATGAGCCGGCTCGGGGCCGGTTCAGGCGCAGGGCGGGCCGTCAGAACTCGATGTCGGAGGCGATGTCCGCGACCGTGTCGACCTGGCCGGCGCCGACCTGTGTGCTGCGCACGCTACCCGCTGACGCTCCCCGACCCCTAGTCGAGCGCGGGGAGCCGACGGCGTCGGGGCGGCTCCCGGCA
>ERZ772920.1718-NODE-1718-length-10782-cov-25.583761_pt1 | contig 10782 bp, 7 predicted proteins | sample MGYA00511469_ERZ772920 | MGnify/ENA primary metagenome ERZ772920 (study PRJEB29015, sample SAMEA2738069) | human oral metagenome | biome: human oral; feature: human-associated habitat; material: saliva | place: China | collected 2216 ... | reverse complement strand
TGGGGGTCAGGGGGGTGGGGCGGGGTGAAAAATACGAAAAAATTTTTTGCAGAAGGCTTGCAAAAAATAGTTGAGTGGAGTAGACTCAAGTTATGTAATGCGAAGGGACGTAGGATAGTCTCCTGAAAGCACGATACGAAAGGACATCATGGATATTAAGTTCACGACCAAGAGTCAAGAAGTTATCTCCGCCGCTAACACCAATGCGCAAACGGCGGGTAACCCCACTATTGAAACCTCCCACATCCTCAAGGCCCTCATGGACCAGCGCGAAGGCATCGCAGTTTCCGTGCTCAAGGCAGCAGGCCTGGATGTAGACGCCATCTCCGAGGCTGCTTCCGCAGAAATCAAGAAGCTGCCCAAGGCATCTGGCTCCTCCGTGCAGAACGCCTCCTTTAGCCGTTCCGCACTTTCCGCCCTGCAAGCCGCACAGACCCGCGCCCAGGGCTTCGGAGACACCTACGTCTCCACCGAAATGATTCTGCTGGGCATCGCCAGCGGAACCGATAGCACCGCTGAAGCAATGCACAAGCTCGGCGCTACCGCAGAGCTCATCGCACAGACCATCCCCAACGTCCGAGGAGACCGCACCGTGGATACCCCCGACCCCGAAGGCACCTTCCAGGCGCTCGAAAAGTACGGCACCGACCTGACCGCCATTGCCCGCGCGGGCAAGCTTGACCCGGTCATCGGCCGTGACTCCGAGATTCGCCGCGTCGTGCAGGTGCTCTCCCGCCGAACCAAGAACAATCCCGTGCTGATTGGTGAGCCCGGCGTCGGTAAGACCGCCGTGGTCGAAGGCCTGGCACAGCGCATGGTTTCTGGCGACGTGCCTGAATCCCTGCGCGGCAAGACCCTCATCAGCCTGGACCTGGGCTCCATGGTCGCAGGCGCAAAGTACCGCGGTGAATTTGAGGAGCGCCTGAAGGCAGTCCTCGAAGAAATCAAGAAGTCCGAAGGCCAGATTGTGACCTTCATCGACGAGATTCACACCGTCGTCGGTGCTGGCGCATCCGAGGGTTCCATGGACGCAGGCAACATGCTCAAGCCCATGCTGGCTCGTGGTGAGTTGCGCCTGATTGGTGCCACCACTCTGGATGAGTACCGCGAGAACATCGAGAAGGACCCCGCACTGGAGCGCCGCTTCCAGCAGGTGTACGTGGGCGAGCCCAGCGTCGAGGACACCATCGGTATTCTGCGTGGCCTGAAGGAGCGCTACGAGGCACACCACAAGGTGCAGATTGCTGACTCCGCACTGGTCGCAGCAGCAGCCCTGTCTAACCGCTACATTCCCTCCCGTCAGCTGCCGGACAAGGCAATTGACCTGATTGACGAGGCAGCATCCCGCCTGCGCATGGAAATTGACTCCGCTCCGGAGGAAATTGACCAGCTGCGCCGCGCCGTGGATCGCCTCACCATGGAGGAGCTGGCACTTGCCGACGAGACCGATCCCGCATCGGTTGAGCGTCTGGAGGCGCTGCGCAAGGACATGGCTGACAAGAAGGAACAGCTCGACGCCCTCAACGCTCGTTGGGAGGCTGAGAAGGCTAGCCTGAACCGTGTGGGTGACATCAAGACCCAGATTGACGAGCTGCGCTCCCGCGCAGAGGTTGCACAGCGCGAGGGTAACCTCGCCGAGGCATCCCGCCTGCTGTACGGTGAGATTCCCGCAAAGCAGGCTGAGCTGGAAGAAGCACAGCGCGCCGAGGACACCGCCAAGAGCGAGTCCATGGTCTCCGAAGAGGTCACCGCGGACGATATCGCCGAGGTGATTTCCTCCTGGACCGGCATCCCCGCAGGCCGCATGCTGCAGGGTGAGTCCGAGAAGTTGCTCGAAATGGAGAAGCGCATCGGTGCCCGCCTGATTGGTCAGGAAGCTGCCGTGGTGGCTGTCTCTGACGCTGTGCGTCGTGCCCGTGCCGGTATTTCCGACCCGAACCGCCCGATTGGTTCCTTCCTCTTCCTGGGTCCGACCGGTGTCGGTAAGACCGAGCTGGCTAAGGCACTGGCTGAGTTCCAGTTCGATGACGAGCGTGCCCTGGTGCGCATCGACATGAGCGAGTACTCCGAGAAGCACACCGTTTCCCGCCTGGTCGGTGCCCCTCCCGGATACGTCGGCCACGAAGAGGGCGGTCAGCTGACCGAGGCTGTACGCCGTCGCCCCTACTCGGTGGTGCTGCTCGACGAGGTCGAGAAGGCACACCCCGAGGTCTTCGACATCCTGCTGCAGGTGCTCGATGACGGCCGCCTGACCGACGGCCAGGGCCGCACCGTGGACTTCCGCAACGTCATCCTGATCCTGACCTCGAACCTCGGCTCGCAGTACCTGGTCAACCAGGACCTGCCCTTCGACGAGCGCTCCGAGAAGGCTATGGAGGTTGTGCACCAGGCATTCCGCCCCGAGTTCCTCAACCGACTGGACGACATCATCATGTTCCAGCCCCTGTCGGCTGAGAACCTGGGTCAGATTGTGGGTCTGCAGGTCAAGAGCATGGCTAAGCGCCTGGAGGACCGCCGCCTCACCTTGAACGTGACCGAGGCAGCCCTCGAATGGCTGGGTAAGACCGGCTACGACCCGGCGTTCGGTGCCCGCCCGCTGCGCCGCCTGGTTCAGCGCGAGATTGGCGACCGCCTGGCTCGCGGCATCCTCTCCGGTGCAATCCACGACGGCGACACCGTGACCGTGGACGTGAACCCGGACGTTGCCAGCGACGGTCTGTCTGTGACCTCCGAGCGTGAGCAGAAGGCTGAGAACTAAGCTCAACCGGTTAGCCGGGTGAATCCGATTAGCCGGGCGGGCTTAGCCCGTGGCTGACTCCGCGAGTTCGAAACCGCAAGAAATAGGCTGTGGGGTACTCTCGAAAGGGGTGCCCCACAGCCTTTTTAATGTATAGAGAACACAGAGCATGGGAGAAGAATGGACCGCTGGACCGACCACCAGAACTTCGCCGCCGCCGGTGAACAGCGCGAAGAAATTGCCTCCGTGCATAGGGCCGCGATTCGCTCTATCCAGCGGGTCGTGGCGGATACCGCCGAACCCCACGACGAGAGGTATGCCGCCGAGGGCATCGCTCGCCTACTCAAGGAGGGTAAGGTTCTCGTGCTGACCGGCGCCGGCGTGAGCACCGAATCCGGCATCCCCGACTACCGCGGCCCGGGCGGATCCCTGCACGACCACCGTCCCATGACCTACCAGGAATTCCGTTACGATGATGCCGCCCGTCAGCGTTACTGGGCTCGCTCCTACGTAGGTTGGCATCGCATGCGCCGCGCCCAGCCGAACCGCGCTCACTACGCACTCGCCGAGCTCGAGCAGTTGGGCGCTATTAGCGGCATCATCACGCAGAACGTGGACGGCCTGCACGCCCGCGCCGGAAGTCACAATCTGCTGGCGCTACACGGCGACCTATCGCGCATCGTCTGTCTGGACTGCGGTCAGGATGAGGGCCGCGAGAGCCTGGATGCGCGCCTGGATGCCGCGAACCCTGGCTACCTGGACCGCTTGGAAGGCCGTGACCTGCGCGTAAACCCCGATGGTGACGTGGAGCTGGACCAGCAGTACATCCAAGATTTTCGGATGGTGCCCTGCCTGGGGTGTGGTTCGACCCGTCTCAAGCCGGACGTGGTGTACTTTGGCGAGTCCGTGCCGGCCGAGCGCAAGGCGCGCAAGGACGCCATGCTTGCCGAGTGTTCGGCGCTGCTGGTGGTGGGTTCCTCGGTGGCGGTGATGAGCAGCTACAAGATTGTGCTGGAGGCTCTTCGCGCCGGCAAACCGGTTGCCGTCATTAACGGTGGTCCGGGCCGTGCGGATGCGAAGGCCACCTTCCTGTGGCGCACCGGGGTGGGGGAGGCCCTGGAGCTCATGCTTGATGCGATTGACAGTTAGGCTCTCGATGGTCCGGCCGCTGCGACCACCCGCCCGCGGTTGTGTTGCAATTCATTGCAAATACACCCTTGACTGGTGAAAATACCTTGGAACCCGGGGCTAGAATGAGGGAATGGACATTCGAAACACTATCACTCGCTTCGGTGCCACGGCCCTCATCGGTTGCGGTTTGGTTGTGACCGCCATCCCTGCCACCTTCGCTCAGAATGACGGCGAGACCGTCACTCACGAATACCAGGACCGTGCCGCCTCCCACATCTCCGAGGTCTGGTACAAGGGTGAAACCCTCGAGATCTCCGGCGAGGGCTTCCTGACCCAGGACCGCGCCTCCAGCTCGACCATCGCCATTAAGCTCAACAAGGGCGCCATTAAGATCGACGGTAAGGACTACCTCGAGGTAACCGCCAACGATAAGGGCGAATTTACCGTCTCGATTCCCTGGCAGAGCGACCTGGAGGATCGCGTCTCCGTTGACGTGTACCTGCTCTCCGGCTCCCTGAAGGATAACGACACCTCTCGCGGCGGCAAGGCTGCGACCGTGAAGATTGAGGCTCGTTCCGTGGCCCCCGAGAGCCCCAGCGCCTCTGCAAGCGTTTCGGCAAGCGCCGAGCCCTCCGCATCCCCCAGTGCTACCGCCGAGCCCTCTGCATCCGCCAGCGCTACCGCCGAGCCGAAGAAGGAATCCAAGGATGATGCTTCTGCCAGCCCCTCGGCATCGGCTACCGCGGCTGACGAGACCGTCGCCTCGGTGGATGCCGAGGTGAAGAACCGTGCCGATGAGAAAGCCTCCGCTTCCGCCTCGGTGAGCCCGAGCGCCCCCGCGTCGGCTTCCGCGTCTACCGTTGTTTCTCCCTCTGCCTCCGCTGAGGTAAAGAACGAGAAGAAGGCCGACCAGAAGGTATCGACCGCTAAGAACGACCAGAAGGCCGAGCAGAAGAACGGTGCCCAGCAGGCACCCGCCGCGCAGGATCAGCTGGGTAACTCCTCGAGCGTTCAGGCTCCCGCAACCGAACAGCCTTCGCCCGAGAGCACTCGCTTCGCTAACTGCTCCGAGGTCGCCGCTGCTGGCCTGGCTCCCATTCCTTCGAGCCACCCGGACTTCCGTAAGCAGTTCGACGCCGATGATAACGGCCTCGGCTGCGAGGTTGTCGACAGCGGCTCCTCCTCTAACGGTGGTTCCTCCTCGAATGGCAGCTCCTCCTCGCAGGACAATCTCGGCTCCAGCGGATCGGGCGCCCAGGACCGTCTCGGCTCTTCCTCGTCGAGCGCCTCTCTCTCGAGTCGCGCGCAGCGTTCCTCGCTGGCTAATACCGGCGCCTCGAACGTGTTCACCGTGGCCGGCCTGGGAATGGTGGCCGTTGGCCTGGGTATTGCGGGCGTGACCTCTGTGCTCCGTCGCAAGAACTCCTAAGTTTAGAGTTTAGGAATCCGGTGCTCCGGGCATCGGATGCGTTGTTCCAGGATTCCCCTCGCTCGCCTCGCGGGCGTGGGGGATTCTGCGTTTAACGGGGTCCCGAGCGGTAGGGCGTTGAGTGGGTTTACGGACGGAAAACCGTCTAAACTAACGCCCGGATTCCAAGGCGCCGGTAGCGTTCGAATTCTTTGAATATGCGATTGATTCTTCAACTCGCCCCTCAAGAATTCTTCAAGAAGGGCCCATTAAGTGAGTCAGCTCATGTTAAATCGGCATCATGCACCCCGATATTGTCAGGTTCGGTCGTTAGAATGGGGGGCATGAGCATTCGAAACAACATCGCACGCATCGGTGCCACCGCCCTGATTAGCTGTGGCCTGGTTGCTACTACCGTCCCCGCTACCTTCGCTGACGAAGCTGCGCAGGAAATTTCCTTTACTTACGCGGATTCCGCACGCCTCATTACCCCCGACACCTGGGTTGAGGGTCAGGGCCTGACCATCGCGGGTGAGGGCTTCAAGACCGCTGACGGCGCCTCCGGCTCCGTGCTGGCCCTGAAGCTGAACAAGGGCGCAGTGAAGATTAACGGCCAGGACTACCTGGAGATCCACGCCGACGAAGCCGGCAACTTCACCGTCACCGTTCCCTGGCAGGCAGAGCTGCAGGGCAAGGTCTCGGTTGACCTCTACCTGCTGTCCGGCTCCCTGAAGGACGGCGACGTTCCCCGCGGCGGTAAGGCAGCTACCGTGACCATTAAGGCCGCTAACGAGTCGCTGCCTACCCCGGCTCCGAGCGAGTCCACCGAGCCCACCCCTGCTCCGAGCGAGTCCACCGAGCCCACCCCGACCCCGTCGGAGGCTTCTCCTTCGGCTAGCGCCTCCGAGGCGCCTTCCGCTCCCGCCGTTGAGGACGCTAAGGAGACCAAGCCCGCTGAGGATCAGAAGCCTGCCGAGCAGAAGTCCGAGGAACAGAAGTCTGACGAGCAGAAGTCCGAGGACCAGGCCGCTCCCGAGGGCGACCACGCTGAGGGCGATTCCGCAGCTCCCAAGAGCTCCAAGGATTCCGATAACCTCGTGCTGGGTTCCTCCAACAATGACAACATGGGCTCCGGTTCCGGCGACAACCTGGGCTCCGGTTCCTCGAACGCATCCTCCAAGAGCTCTTCTTCCCTGGCTAAGACCGGTGCATCCGGTGCGATGACCGCTGCTGGCCTGGGTCTGATTGCTCTGGGTGCCGGTGGTGCAACCATCGTGGCAACCCGCATGCGCAAGAAGGCATAAGTACATACTTAATTCTAGGGTTACTCCCTAGAAACCCGAGTGGGGCTCCCTCTGATGTAGAGGGGGCCCCGTTTGTTGTATCCGGGCGCGGCTGACCGCCTCACTGCGCCCCGGTAATTGAAAAAACCTTAAAGGTAAAACGCTCTGACCAGTCATTTAATCGGTGTTCGCGAAGACATAAGTGAGAATTACAGAGCGCACAGGCGTGACACAGCTTCGGACGGGATTCTAGAAACCAAGCAGAACACGTAGGTACTCAAGCCGGAGCCGAGAACAGACGGCTCGGGAAGCTGGAAACCTACCCCACGACCTGGAGCACCCCATGACAATCCTGACCATGGCGATTGCAGACGCCCTCGCGATCGCAATCCTGTGCACCCTTTACCTGGTGCGTCACCGCAACCGCGAAATGATGATTTCCTACGCGGTCATCAACGCCGGTATCTTCACCGTCTCGGTGGCCCTGGTCTCGGCGGGTTCAAACGCCTCGGCCATGGGCATGGGCCTCTTCGGCGTTCTGTCGATTATTCGACTGCGCTCCACCGCCCTGAGCCAGCGAGAAGTCGGCTACTACTTCGTAGCACTCTCGGTCGGCATGATCGCCGGTATCAACATCAGCCCCGCGTACATCGCCTTCATCCTGATGGCGGCCCTGGTGGCTCTCATCGCAATCCTGGATGCGCGTAGCGCCCCCGCGGTCAAGGGACAGACCCAGACCGTTACCGCCGATCGCGCGATTAGCGATGAGGAAGAGCTCAAGGCTTACCTGGGCAAGCGCCTGGGCTACGCCATCACCTCGGTCAAGGTGACCGAGCTGGACCTGGTGAACGACCTGACCCGAGCTACCATCACCTACCAGCCCAAGGAGACCACCGAGGGCGGCACCCCCGCAGCGGTGGAGGCAGCAGCACCGCAGGTAACCGCAACCCGCCAGCCCGCGGCAACTCAGCCGGTAGCGCCCACCGCCGAGGCATACGCCACGCTGGATACCCGGATGATGCCGCTCCAGCGGACTCCCGTCGCTAAGTAAGCCCGGTAGGCACCACCCCAAATCTAAAATCCACGACAGACGCACTACTCCCGCCGCCTTCGACGAATCGAGGCGGAACCCCAGAAGGATAGGACCATGACGAACGCAGCCGCAAACATCATCCCCGCAGAGTGGAAGAGCATCAGTCTCGAAGCCATGAACGAGAAGGCAGCCATGCAGACCCGTGTGGACCGTAAGTACATCGTCGATGCGGAAACCGCCGCGAAGGTACTCTCCACGCTTGACGCAGACGCCTCCGTCATGGACATCAAGGGCCAGCGCGACTTCGCCTACGACTCGGTCTACTTCGACACCCCGCAGATGCAGAGCTACCACTCGGCAGCCTACAGCCGCGACGATACCTTCAAAATCCGTACCCGTAGCTACCTGGACTCGAAGCTGACCTTCCTGGAGGTCAAGACCGACGGCGAGCAGGACATGACCGTCAAGAAGCGCATCCCGTACACCTTCGAGAAGCACGATACGCTCACCGCGGAAGGCCACGAGTACATCACTGCGGCACTTGGTGACATCCTCGCGGGCCCGGTCGAGAAGCTGGAGGCGGTCCTGACCACCGGGTACCGCCGTACCACGGTCTTCCTGCCGCAGAGCGAGAAGAACCCGGTCGCCTCCCGCATGACGGTGGACACCAACCTGACCTGGACCCCGCTGTCCGAGAACATCCTCATGGCGGGCGTGAACTACCGTAACTTCCACGGCAACCTGGTCGGCACCACCTACGGCCTGCCGAACACGGTCATCATCGAAACCAAGTCGGGTGTGGAGCCCTCCGTAGCGGATCAGCACCTCTGGGATGCGGGCATCACCCCCTCAAAGATTTCCAAGTTTGCAACCGGCATGGCGGCGCTGAACCCGCAGCTGGCAAGCAACAAGTGGAAAGAGACCCTGGAGAACTGGATGCACCTGGAACCGGTCACCGGCACCCGTCCCGACGTGGATGCGCTGACTGAGGAAGACTACCGCAAGCTTCTGACCGAATGTTACGCGGCCGCTTAGGGCCGTCACCCCGGATGCGCGGGTAGGGTAGCAGGCTCTACCCGCGCGGATGGAACCGGATCCTGACCAGACGTAGTCCTGACCGGGCGCAGGCACCAACAGGATTCGCTAAGAGTACGCCTGACCCCTCAAAAACTTACCCGAAAACCGCAGCGGCACTACATAGTGCTTGTGAACCACGAAGAGGAATACCGTGAAAAAGAGCAATATGATCAAGAGTGCAACCTCCATTACCCTCCTGGCGGCCCTGGCCCTGACCGGCTGCTCGGCAACCTCGGCACCGAACACCAGCGCGACGAGCGCCATCAGCATCTCCACCTCGAGCGATTCCGACACCAAGTCGAAGACCGCCGATTCCTTCTCCACCGACGTGAAGAACGGCGCGAAGCTCGCCGAGGACACCCACTACTCCGCGAAGGATCTGACCTGGGATTCCTCCAGCGAAGTCACTATCGATCTTTCTAACCCGACCGCGACCGACGGCGTGACCGTCAGCGATGGCGTCATCACCATCACCAAGGCGGGTAACTACCGCCTGAGCGGCACCTATAGCGGCCAGGTCAAGGTTGAGGCAGCCGACAGTGACATGGTCCGCCTGATCCTGGATAACGCGACTATCACCAACTCCACCGGTGCGGCCATCAACGTGGTTGAGGCGGACGAGGTCGTTATCTACACCGCCTCGGGTAGCACGAACACCGTCTCTGACGGCTCCTCCTACTCCGATACCGCCAGCGGCAGCCCCGACGCAGCCATCTACTCCAAGGGTGACCTGACCCTTGCCGGCGAGGGCACCCTGAAGGTTGAGGGCAACTACGAAGAGGGTATCCACACCACGGACGGCCTGGTCATCTCCTCCGGCACCCTGGAGGTGACCGCCGCGAACACCGGCATCAAGGGTAAGGATTACGTCGATATCCTGGACGGCACCGTAACCGTGGCCGCAACCAAGGACGGCATCAAGGCAACCAACGACACCGACGGCAACCGCGGTTGGGTACGCCTGAGCGGCGGTACCGTGAACATCTCCGCCGGTGACGACGGCTTCAAGGCCGAGCGCGTGCTGGAGATTTCGGGCGGTACCCTGAACATCACCGAGTCGAACGAGGGTATCGAGGCGCAGTACATCAACATCCTGGACGGTACCGTGAACGTGACCAGTTCCGATGACGGCATCAACGCCTCGTACAGCACCTCCAGCTCATCCAGCACCGAGTCGACGTCGAGCTCCACTACGCAGACCAGCCAGACCGCGCAGAATACCCAGAGCGGCCAGTCGGCACAGGGTAATGCAGCGCAGGGCGGTCAGGGCGGTCAGCCCCCGGCCGGCGGCGGTGGCATGGGCGGTGGCAGCGGCACCTTCGAGGTTGTCGACGCGACCATCAACATTGCCGGTGGTACTATCACCGTGAACGCAAACGGCGACGGCATCGACTCCAACGGTACGGCAACCCTCTCGGGTGGCACCCTGGTCGTGAACGGCCCGTTCACGGGCGGTAACACCTCGCTGGATACCAACGACGACCTGCTGCTCAACGGTACGACCGTGGTTGCGGGTAACTCCGGCGACATGTTCGAGGCGCCCGCATCCTCCTCCACCAGCGGCTACGTGAAGCTGACGAACCTGTCGAATGTCAGCAGCGGCACGACCATTCAGGTGGCCGATTCCTCGGGTAAGGTGGTGGCCAACTACAAGGTGACCAACTCCAACACCGCACTGATCCTGGTTTCCAGTGCCAATATCACCAAGGGCCAGAGCTACACGGTGTACACCACGACCGATAGCGTGGATGCCTCCAGCACTTCCGTGGCCTCGAACGCCACCTCGCTGGGTAGTTTCACCGCAAGCTAGGGCCCGGAACTTGGGAATCCCATAGACCCCGCGCCGGAGGTCATGACCGGTGCGGCTGATTCTCTCGATGCCGGTCTTGTGAGTGAGCCGCTCGAGAGACACGAACCCCGCTTCGAAGCTGAGTATGCCTTCGATGCGGGGTTCCGTGCGTGGAGAGCCGAGAGCGAGAAAAATAAAACGGATGTTCTGGTGCATAGGGGTGCTCCGCTCCGTAAAATACGTGTTGCAGAGCGCGACATTGAACGTCAAAACAGGGTACTCTATAGTGTAGTAAAGACTGTAGAACGATCCGAGGGAGGGCGT
>ERZ772920.1712-NODE-1712-length-10821-cov-26.219394_pt1 | contig 10821 bp, 6 predicted proteins | sample MGYA00511469_ERZ772920 | MGnify/ENA primary metagenome ERZ772920 (study PRJEB29015, sample SAMEA2738069) | human oral metagenome | biome: human oral; feature: human-associated habitat; material: saliva | place: China | collected 2216 ... | reverse complement strand
TCACCATGCCGCCACGGGTTGCCAGCACCAGGTACTCGGCATCCTCGTAGCTCTTGAGCTCCATCACCTGGGCGATATGCTCGCCGCCCTGGAACTCCAGCAGGTTCGCAATGTGCTGACCCTTCGCGTCGCGGCCGGCTTCCTGCAACTCGTAGCCCTTCGCGCGGTACACGCGGCCCAGGTTCGTGAAGAACAGAATCCAGCTGTGCGTGGTAGTCACGAAGAAGTGCTCCACCACGTCATCGCCGCGCAGGGAGGCGCCCTTGATACCCTTACCGCCGCGGTGCTGGCTACGGTACTGATCACTGCGGGTGCGCTTGATGTAGCCGCCGCGAGTAATCGTCACCACGACCTCCTCCTCGGGGATGAGGTCTTCCATGGACATGTCGCCGTTGTAGCCGTACATAATCTGGGTGCGACGCTCATCGCCGTAGCGGTTCACAATCTCGCCCAGCTCCTCAGAGATAATCTCGCGCTGGCGAGTCTCGGAAGCAATAATCGCGTTGTACTCGGCGATCATGCGCATCAGCTCGTCGTGGCGGTCCTGAATCTTCTGGCGCTCCAGAGCGGCCAGGCGACGCAGCTGCATATTCAGGATGGCCTGAGCCTGAGCCTCGTCAATCTGCAGGAACTCCATCAGAGCGGTGCGCGCCTCGTCCGCGGTGGGGGAGCGGCGAATCAGGGCGATAACCTCATCCAGAGCATCCAGGGCCTTGAGCAGGCCGCGCAGGATGTGCGCCTCTTCCTCCGCCTGACGCAGACGGTAACGGGTACGACGAACGATAACGTCCATCTGGTGATCCACCCAGTGACGCACAAACGCGTCCAGGGACAGGGTACGCGGCACACCATCAACAATGGCGAGCATATTCGCGGAGAAGTTCTCCTGCAGCTGGGTGTGCTTGTACAGGTTGTTCAGCACAACCTTCGGGGAAGCATCACGCTTGAGCACAATCACCAGGCGCTGACCGGTACGACCCGAAGTCTCGTCGCGCAGGTCGGCGATACCGGTGACCTTGCCGTCCTTGATGAGCTCGGCAATCTTGATGGCCAGGTTATCCGGGTTTGCCTGGTAGGGTAGCTCGGTGACGACCAGGCAGGTGCGTCCGTGGATTTCCTCGACGTTGACCACGGCACGCATGGTAATCGAACCACGGCCGGTGCGGTACGCATCCTCAATACCTTTGGTGCCCAGAATCTGCGCACCGGTCGGGAAATCCGGGCCCTTGATGCGAGCCATCAGAGCGTTCAGCAGCTCTTCGTTAGTGGCGTGCGGGTTCTTCAGGAACCACTCCACGCCCTCGGCCACCTCGCGCAGGTTGTGCGGGGGAATGTTGGTCGCCATGCCCACGGCAATACCCGAGGAGCCGTTAACCAGCAGGTTCGGGATGCGAGAGGGCAGAACGGTCGGCTCGAGAGACTTGCCGTCGTAGTTCGGCTGGAAATCAACGGTATCCTCGTTGATGTCGCGCACCATCTCCAGGGCGATGGGGGCCATCTTCGTCTCGGTGTATCGGGGAGCCGCTGCGCCATCGTTACCGGGGGAGCCGAAGTTGCCCTGTCCCAATGCCAGCGGGTAGCGCATAATCCAGCTCTGAATCAGACGCACGAGGGTGTCGTAGATGGCTCTATCGCCGTGGGGGTGGAACTGACCCATGACGTCGCCGACCACGCGGGCGCACTTGTTGAAGGCGCGGTCCGGGCGGTAGCCGCCGTCGTACATTGCGTAGATGACGCGACGGTGCACGGGCTTGAGGCCGTCACGGACATCCGGCAGGGCACGACCGATGATGACGGCCATCGCGTAGTCCAGGTAGGAACGCTGCATTTCGGTCTGCAGGTCCACCTGTTCGATGTGGCCGTGGTGATCCACGGTCTCGGCGTCACCGGTGTTGACAACGTCGACCTCGGTCACTTCGTTCTGCTGTTCTTCGCTCATTGTTTCCCTCAATAAATCACTCGGCTATATAACCCATCTCGCATATTCCCTAGGAAGAATATGTCGTGCGGGTTAGATATCGAGGAATCGGATGTCCTTTGCGTTCTGCTGGATAAACTCGCGGCGGGCCTCAACGTCCTCACCCATCAGCACCGAGAAGATCTGGTCCGCGGCAGCCGCGTCCTCCATCTTCACCTGCAGCAGGGTACGGCGCGCCGGATCCATGGTGGTGTCCCACAGCTCGGTGTAGTCCATCTCGCCCAGACCCTTGTAACGCTGAATACCGTTGTCCTTGGGCAGACGCTGGTTATTCGCCAAACCACGTGCCAAGGCCTCGTCACGCTCTGCGTCGGAGTAGACGTAATCGTGCGGAGCGTTGGACCACTTGATGCGGTACAGCGGCGGCTGAGCCAGGTACACGTAACCGGCCTCAATCAGCGGACGCATGAAGCGGAAGAGCAGGGTCAGCAGCAGGGTCGTGATGTGCTGGCCGTCCACGTCCGCATCGGCCATGAGCACGATCTTGTGGTAGCGCGCCTTTTCGATATTGAAATCATCACCGATGCCGGTGCCGAAGGCGGTAATCATCGCCTGAATTTCGGCGTTCGACAGGGCGCGGTCCAGGCGAGCGCGCTCAACGTTCAGGATCTTACCGCGCAGCGGCAGAATAGCCTGGGTGTTCGGGTTACGGCCCTGAACCGCCGAACCACCTGCGGAGTCACCCTCCACCAGGTAAATCTCAGAGATCGACGGATCCTTCGAGGAGCAGTCCTTGAGCTTACCGGGCATGGAGCTGGTCTCCAGCAGGCCCTTGCGGCGGGTCGTCTCACGAGCCTTGCGGGCGGCGATACGCGCCTGGGCGGCGGTAATCGCGCGACGCACGATGTCCTTGGCCACGGCGGGGTTACGGTCGAACCAGTCGCTCAGGTGATCGTTCACCTCGCGCTGGGTGAAGGACTTCGCCTCCGAGTTACCCAGTTTGGTCTTCGTCTGACCCTCGAACTGCGGCTCGGAAATCTTAATCGAGATGACCGCGGTCAGGCCCTCACGCACGTCTTCACCGGTGAGGTTATCGTCCTTATCGCGCAACAGCTTGTTGTCGCGTGCGTAACGGTTCACCAGAGAGGTCAGCGCGGCGCGGAAACCCTCTTCATGGGTGCCGCCCTCGTGGGTGTTGATCGTGTTTGCATAGGAGTAGACGGATTCCTTGTACGCACCGGTCCACTGCATGGCCACTTCCAGGCTCATGTTACGGTCGGAGTCCTCGGATTCGAAGGAGATAATCTCTTCGTTCACGATGGTCTTCGCGCCGGCGTTCAGGAAGTGCACGTAGTCAAACAGGCCGTTGTCGTAACGGTAGGTGACGGTCATGAAACCATCAGCGTTCGCACGCACGCGGTTGAGAGTGTTTTCCTTTTCTTCTTCGGCAACCTCGTCACCGGTGAACTTCTCGCGTTCATCGGTCAGGGTGATGGTCAGGCCCTTATTCAGGAAGGCCATCTGCTGGAAGCGAGCGCGCAGGGTCTCAAAATCGAACTCGACGGTCTCGAAAATCTCGGGATCCGGATAGAAGGTCTGAATCGTGCCGGTCTTATCGGAGGGCTCGCCGCGACGCAGGGGACCGTCGGGCACGCCACCGTTGGAGAAGGAGATGTGCCACGCGTAGCCCTGGCGGTGCACCTCGGTAATCACGCGGGTCGATAGGGCGTTCACCACGGAGATACCCACGCCGTGCAGACCACCGGAGACCGAGTAGCCGCCGCCGCCAAACTTACCGCCGGCGTGCAGCACGGTCATGACGACCTCGACGGTGGACTTGTGCTCGGTGGGGTGCTCATCCACGGGAATACCGCGACCGTCATCCTTGACGCGCACCGCGCCATCGGCCTGGATGGTCACGTCGATTTCGGAGGCGTAACCGGCGAGCGCCTCGTCCACGGAGTTATCAACGACCTCGTAGACCAGGTGGTGCAGACCGCGCTCGGTGGTCGAGCCGATGTACATGCCGGGGCGTTTACGAACCGCCTCCAAGCCTTCCAGCACGGTGATGTCGGACGCACCGTATTCATGGGGCTGTTCAGGTGCCACGAGGGGAAACTCCTTGGGTAAGCCGGGCACCGGCAGGGAGCCGCGAACACTGCCGAGGGTAGCCTAGAACGCCTCGGCGCGGCGCGTGAAGCGCCTTCGGGGACTCGCGGTGCCGGCGGCGCCCGGGTGGGCGCACTTTACGCATTGTCCCTTTTATTTTACCGAGCAAGGGGGTATTAAAGCCATCCAGCGCGCCATTTTTTGGGCAATTCACCCATATTCCACCCCCTCAAACGCCCGCAATGGCCCCTGAGAGACGCTCAACCCCCTCCCCGGTGAGGGGGGATACACCTCGGTTATGCGGCCGGGATGCGGGCACTTCCGAGGTTTTGCTTCTTCAAGCGGTCCGGTTTCGAGGCAAAAATTCGTTCCGCACGCACCACCGGCTCTCCTACCCGTAGGTATCGCGCACCCCGCGCATCCCGGAGGGGCGACGATACCCGCGCTGGCTCCAGCGGCCGTTGTTCGGACCCAGGATTCGTACCTGTGCCACCACGCCCTCGCCAAGCTCTCGGCGGAAGAGCTCGATAAGCTGCCCGTGCATCAGGCGCAGCTGAGTGGCCCAGGCGGTGGAGTCGCACTGCACCTGAACGATAGAGTTCTCGAAACTGAGAGGTTTGGTGTGCGCGGCAATTTCGGGACCAACGAGTTCAGCCCAGCGGGCCAGCACGCTCGAGACGGCCACGGGCTCTTTCCAGCCTCGGGACCGAATCAGCGCGCTCACGATACCCCCGAGCGGCTTGGGATCGCGGGAGCTTTCACCGGGGCCGCTATACCCACCCATGACGCGGGGATCCCACCCCTGTGCGCGTTCGCGACGTTTCTTGGGGGCGGTTCCGGACATCGCGGCGCCGAACTCGCGCATAATCTTTCGCGCCGAGAAAGCGTTGAGGGGCGCCTCGCCGCGTTCCTGGGCGGCCACGCGCATACGAGTCAGCAGGGCCGCGGGGGCGTCCACCTCGTCTCGGTAAAATTCACCGAAGCCATCGACCTCGCCGCCGGATGTTTCACGTGAAACAGTGCTGTTGAGCTCACGGGCGTCAGGGGTCGGGGAAGGCATCGGCAAGGAATCGCCGAAGGGTGCGGCGAGGGGAATGGAATCCTCTCCGGGGTGGTTACTCATGATCCTCACCGGCAATAGGATTCTCGGATAACGTTTCGTCGCTTTCCTTGGCGGAGGGCTCACCGGCGCTTCCCTCTGCGTTCCCGTCGCGAGTGCCGGGCGACGGTACGTACTCCGCGTGGCCGGGAGTTACAGACACCAAGCGGTATTCACCCAGCTCCTCCGGAATATCCGTGAGTACGGCGCACGTAATGAGCACCTGCTCCGCTGCGGCAACCATAGCGCCCAGGCGGTGGCGGCGCGCCGAGTCGAGCTCAGCGAAGACATCGTCAAGAATCAGGATGGGGGAGGCACCCGGCGAAGAATCGTCCTCCACATGAACAAACCACGAAGCCAACTTCAGGGCCAGGGCAAACGACCAGCTCTCACCGTGCGAGGCAAAATGCTTAACCGGAAGGCCGCCCAGCAGCAGGGTCACGTCCTCACGGTGCGGCCCCACCAGCGTCACGCCGCGCTCAATTTCCTCGGCGCGACGCTCGGCGAAACCGCGCAGAAGCGCCTCCTTCAGGTCCTTGATGCTCATGAGGGCCGCGTGTTCGAGAGAGCGCTCACCCATGCTTGCGAAGACGGTGGACTCGTAGATGAACCCCACGTCCTTAGAACCGTCCGTCAGCCCCGCATAGGCGCGACGCAGCTGGGGGAGTAGGCGCTGCAACAGACGGAAGCGTGCAGAGAGCAGTTGCGCCCCCATCAGTGCAAGCTGGCCATCCCACACTGCGAGGGTACTCAGCGCGTTCTCGTCGCGAGCGCGGCGCTGCATCGATTTGAGCAGCGAATTACGCTGCCGCAAAATCCGCTCGTACTCACTGCGGTACCCCGCCACCACGGGGCGCAAGGAGACGGCCAGCTCATCCACAAATCGACGACGACCGGCGGGATCTCCCTTCACCAATTGCAGGTCCTCGGGGGAAAACAGCACCGTGCGAGCAATACCCAAAGCTTCCTTAGCGCGCACCGGGGCAGCCCGGTTAATGCGCACGCGATTCGCCTGACCGGGAGCCACCTCAAACTCGGTCACGGTCTGCTGCGAACCGCGCACAGTGCGGGTGCGGATGTAGGCTCGGGCGGCGCCCACGCGCACCAGCGGACCATCGTGGCTCACCCGGTGCGAAGAGAGGGCCGCCGCATACTCAATGGCCTCTACGATATTCGTTTTTCCCACGCCATTCGAGCCCAGAAAAACCGTCACCCCGGCCGATAGAGGCAGGTTGAGCAGCGCGTAGGTGCGGTAATCCAACAGCGAGATGTGGTCGATGTACACCGGACGGCTCCTTTCGTGCGGTTCGGTTGGACGGTTCGGTCGAGGAAGGGATAGGCGCAGACGGGGAAAGCACAGCCCCGCGAGCCTTCCCTGGGCAGAGCCTCGGGAGGCGCGCGGGGCGGCAAGCTACTAGTTCGAGGGCAGACGCACCGGCATCAGCAGGTAGCGGTAGTTGCGGTCATCCTCAGCCAGCGGCTCGTCCTGGCCCGAAATCACGGCGGGCTTGGGCGCATCGGTGAAGGAGAAACGCACGAACTCGGTGCCGAACACCTTCAGACCGTCCAGCAGGTAGGAGGGGTTGTACGCCACGGTGATGTCGTCGCCGGAGAGGTGAGCCTGCAGGGTTTCGGAGGCCTGAGCCTCGTCGCCGCGGCCCGCATCGATGGCAACCGAACCCTGGGTGAACTTCAGGCGCAGCGGAGTGTTGCGCTCAGCCACGAGCGAGATACGGCGAGCTGCCTCGGTCAGGTCGGAGGTGCGAACCACCGCGTGGATGGGGGTCTGCTCGGGGAAGAGAGCACGGATGTTGGGGTAATCGCCGTCCATCAGAACGCTCGTGGTGCGGCGGGTACCGGCAGCAAAACCAATCAGCTCACCGGCGGCGGGCAGCGCAATGGAGAGCTCGCCGGAGCCGGAGAGAGTGCTACCGACCTCGGAAACGGTCTTGGCCTTTAGCAAAACAGCCGCCTGAACATCGGGGTTGACGGGGTTCCACTTGATTTCGCGCATGGCTAGACGGTAGCGGTCGGTGGCGAGCAGGGTCATGGTGTCGCCGTTGATTTCGACGCGAATACCGGTCAGCAGGGGCAGGGTCTCGTCCTTGGACACCGCAATCTGAACCTGCTTGACAGCTTCAGCAAATTCGGCGCCGTCGACGGTACCGGAAACTTCGGGCAGCTCGGGCAGCTCGGGGTAATCGGCCACGGGCATGCCGGCCAGCTGGAAGTTAGCAGAACGGCAGTGCAGACGAATCACGGACTCATCAGCGGTGAACTCGACCTCAGCGTTCGGAAGAGAACGGCAGATTTCGGCCAGGATCTTACCGGGAACAAGACACACACCCTCGGCCTGAACATCGGCGGCGATAACCTGGCGGGCGCTGGTCTCGTGATCGAAGCTTGCGATGCTGACTTCGCCGGCGGAGGCGGTAATCAGCAGACCGTTGAGCACGGGGGAGGTAGGACGCAAGGGCAGGGAGCGTGCCGTCCAGCCGACTGCTTCGGCGAGGACATCGCGTTCAACGGTGAATTTCATCGAGAAGGCGCCTTTCACGGTGGTAGAGATTCGGTTTGTGGCGCACGTAAAGCTGAATTGCGAGAGAGCCGGAAGGTTTCGCCTGCTCTAGTGCGCGTTGCCCGTGCGCGCGCGTCTATCCATCCTACCGGAATCCAGACGAATTGTAATTACAGGGATTCGCGGTGGGTACGGTCGGTTGCCAAGGTTGCCCGCCCCGCATTTTTGTAATTACAAAGAACCACGAAGGAGTCCTTGGAAAGTATCGAAAATAGATTCGAAATTGGACATTCAAAAATGTGGGTTTCTCGCCAAAACCAACAGGGAGAATGAATCAAAGAAAGCGCTTACTATCGCCTAGTGTTTTCTGAAATCACGACGGGCGAACGCCCTGAGTAGCTCAAAATGCATATCGAACTTCCCGGCAGCTCGGGGCGAGGAAATGTTTCATGTTATGGGGAGGATTTTTTCTTTAAGTACAGTAGTATTATTAACGCTTGTGGAAACGGTGGAAAACCCCGCAGAACCCAGCAATGACGCGGAAGTGGCCTGTGGACATTAAGTGGAGGAATCCTCCCCGACCTGAGGATGCATTGTGTATGAATATTTATGCATTTACTCTCTTCCACACCTTTTGAATATTCATGCACTTAACGTCCACACGAGCGCCGGAGTTAAAGCACAGCTTATCCACACCCCATATTTCAAGGCCCCCGGCAGTCAAAAATCGTGGCCGAAAATAACCCTGCCCCTCTCAAACCACCCCGATACCCCCGATAAAACGCCTTGTCAGCGGCTTATAGGGGGTGTAGGTGGTTCCGTGGGCCTATCCGGCGGCGCGCTGTTCCTGGCGAATGAGGTTCGTCAGCTCGGTCACCTGATTGAAAATCGTCTGCCGTTCAGCCATCTGCGCGCTCACCTTACGCACCGCGTGCATCACGGTCGTGTGGTCGCGGCCGCCCAAATCATTACCGATACGCGGTAGGGACATCTCGGTCAGCTCACGGAGCAGATACATCGCCACCTGGCGGGCGTTCGTGAGCGTGCGGGTGCGAGACTTCGACTGCATATCCTCGATGGACACATCGAAATACTTTGCCACCGTCGAGAGCACCAGCGCCGAGGTAATCTCGGCACCGCCCGTATCCGACAGCAAATCCTTCAAATAGGTCTCAGCCTCGGCCAGGGTGATGGGCTCCGGAGGCTTCTTCATCGAGGCGGCGGCGCTCGCGCGAATCAGAGCGCCCTCCAACTCGCGAATATTGGCCGTGACATGGGAAGCAATGTATTCCATAACGTCATCGCGCACCGGCAAAATCTCGCTCTGAGCCTTCTTCCGCAGAATCGCGATGCGGGTCTCCAGCTCCGGAGGCTGCACATCCACGTTCAGACCCGACCCGAAGCGCGAACGCATCCGCTCGGCAAAGCCGGTTAGCTGCTTCGGCGGCAAATCCGAAGTAATCACAATCTGCTTCTGGTGGTTGTACAGCGCGTTGAAGGTATGGAAAAACTCCTCCATTGTCGCTTCTTTACCGGCCAGGAACTGAATATCGTCAATCAAAAGCACGTCAACGTTACGGTAAATCTGCTTAAAAGAGGAACCCTCGTCGTCGCGAATCGAGTTGATGAAATCGTTCGTGAACTCTTCAGAATTCACGTAGCGCACTCGCAGATTCGGGTAAAGGTACTTGGTGTAGTGGCCAATCGCGTGCAGCAGGTGGGTCTTGCCCAGGCCCGAACCGCCGTAGATGAAGAGCGGGTTGTACACGATGCCGGGCTGCTCTGCCACGGCGAAGGCGCTTGCATGAGCAAAGCGGTTGGACTGGCCGATCACGAAGGTATCGAAGGTGTAATTCGGGTTCAATCGAGCAGAGCTATCCCACGTCGGAGCGTTTTCCGGGTCTTCGTGCTGGGTCGCAACCGGCGCGGCCGGGGCCGGGGCCTCACTGTGCGCAGTGTGGAAAGCGGTTCGTTCTGCCTCGAGGGCCTGTAGCGAGGGACGAGTCACCTGCTCATCCGCAGGGACGTGCGCCTCGGAATCCGGTGTCGGATGCGGCTCGGTGTAGTGCTCGAAAGCTCGGGAGCCAACGGGGGCCTCACGGCGGGTGGGCTCGGCGTAGGGAGTTGCGCCGGAATAGCCAGAAGGCTCATCGGGAACCTGGTGAGCTGCGGCAATTGCGGGTTCGACGGGTGCGGTCTGTTCCGGCTCATTAACGTCCTGACTTGGGCTTTCAATGGGAACCATCGCCTCGTTCACATCGAAAAGCGCGGTGGTGGAGGGACCGAACGCCTCGTGCAGTGCGGCGCGGAAAGGTGCTGTAATTTGCTCCTCAAACACGGCGCGGGTGAGCTTATTGGGCACCTCGATGATGAGGCGCGAAGATCCCATCAGACCCTGGGGGCGCGCAAGGTTCACGAATCCACGCTGGCGCGCCGTGACGTTCGGGTCGCTGCTCAGGATAGACAGCAGATGCGCCCATCGCGCCTGAAGTGACTCGGTCATAGGGGTCTTTACCTCCGCTCAATCTGCCGCAGAAGACGTTGGCAGCTCAACAGAGTGCCAACGATGCCGGAACCTTCCGCAGGTCATTAAGATTCTACCCGCTTAATGCACAGGCATTTGACGTTTTCCACAAGAGTTTTCCACACGGTGGAAAAGTTGTAATTACAGGAGTGGATGGAGGGTGGAAAACGGTGGAGAACTCGCCGACTTCCCTATAATTACAGGGGGTGGCGCGTTTGTGTGTGCCTGTGGATAAGTGTTGCGCAATGTGCTATCCGAGGAGGATATGCACCGCAGTGGATAGTCGTGATCCCGCGTTATCCCCAGGGGTGGGGATGGAGGTGGTGACTCATGCGAGTGGAGCGTAGCGTGTTCCCTTCAGAGTTCCCCTCGGCCTCTCATAAACCCTCGACCGTCACCAACAGCTCTCCTCGATTCCGCGCCCAGTCCCCATAAGGAGCCCGGAATCACGCGGAAAAAAGCGAAAAGAACTTGATTTACTCCCGCCACTCTTCTAAAGTTGTGCTGTTGTGTGTGCACCGCCTACCGCGAATAGTCGCGATACCTCCGTGCACCAAGAAGCGTACGGTTCCGACACCCCGTGAGGGCGAGAACCGCGAAAATCAAGGAGACAAAGTATGAGCAAGCGTACTTTCCAGCCGAACAACCGCCGT
>ERZ772920.1708-NODE-1708-length-10828-cov-2.917015_pt1 | contig 10828 bp, 14 predicted proteins | sample MGYA00511469_ERZ772920 | MGnify/ENA primary metagenome ERZ772920 (study PRJEB29015, sample SAMEA2738069) | human oral metagenome | biome: human oral; feature: human-associated habitat; material: saliva | place: China | collected 2216 ... | reverse complement strand
AATAATGGCAAAATTTTCCTTTATGTGGCAATTACTCACGATGGTGCGACCAGGTGAAGCAATTGCTGCAGAATGGGAAGAAATCAACCTTGAAAAAAGAGAGTGGGCGATACCAGCCGAGAAAATGAAAGGTAAACGCAGTAAAGGGCGTGGGCATATCGTCCCGTTATCCGATCAAGCGGTGCGATTGTTGCAAGAGGTGCATAGATTTTCAGGGAGAACGGCTTTTGTATTCCCTAGCGTGCGATATAAAAGAGAAGATGCACAACCGCTTACGAAGGCAACCACTTTACGGGTAATTTATGAGATAGGTTACAAAGATAAATTGACCGCTCACGGTTTGCGCAGTATTGCAAGTACTTACTTAAATGATGAAGGCGAAAGCGGTGATGTGATAGAGGCGTGTTTAGCTCACACAGTTGGGAATCCAGTCAGAAATGCTTATAACCGTTCAACCTTTTTAGACTTGCGCCGTCCAGTAATGCAAAAGTGGGCGGATTATGTAACGAGTTGCATAGAGGGCGATTTTATTCAAAGATTATATAAAGGCAATTTGTAAAATTATTTTAAGGGCGTTTTTCTAAACGTCCTTTTTTTTATTTTTAACACTTTATCTTTTTTATTTTCACCAACTGTATTTATATTCACTATTGTATTTATTAAAATAACGATTATTTGGAGACGATAAAATGAGATTTCATAATGCAATAAGGAAAGAAGTTTTAGATTATTTAGCGGAAAAAATGCCAAATATTAAAAACTTCTATAATGGCATTCCTAACATTTTAGATATTAAAAATGAGTTGCCTTTAGTGTGTGTTCATTTAGATGATGCACAGGCAGAACAGCACGTTTTAGGAGGGCAGCAATGGGAAGCTGATTTACAGATTTTTATTGTTGTACCATTTGGAGAAAGTGAGCCTCGTTTAGATGAATTTGCGAGTGAAATTCACGAGACAATGAAATTTAAAGACTTCCAAACAATAGAACAAAAATATGAACAAAGTTATAGTTATGATTATGATGAAGATAAAGAATGGGTAAGTGCTGTTCTGAGTTTTAAAATTATTTATAACTCTGAATGGATAAATTCTATTTATTTAACTAACCAAGTAAAAGAAGGTGAAAATAATGTTTAAAAAATTACAACAACTTAAACAGAAAAAAGCTCAAGCAGTGGCAGAAATGCGTTCTATTTTAGAGCAGCAAGAAGGCGACAACTTGAACGAAGAGCAGGCAAGTAAATTTGATGGTTTGCGTGATCTGGCGAAAGAGTTAGACGAAGAAATCAGCCGTGTTGAAAGCGTGATCGAAGCAGAAAAAGGTGGGGAAAATGAACCCGCTAAACGTTCTAACCCGCAACAATATACCGCTGCAGAGTTGCGTCACTGGATTAAAACAGGTGAATTGCGAGCATTATCTACTGATGGCGATAGTGGCAAAGATGGCGGTTATTCGGTAATTCCTCAACTTGATAAAGAGGTAATGAAACGCCTAACCGATGATAGTGTAATGCGTCAGATTGCTAATGTGGTGCGTTTACCCGTGGGGGCAAAAGAGTATAAAAAACTTGTCTCTGCTGGTGGTGCAGTAATTGGGCACGCAACGGAAGGCACGGCACGAGGCGAAACCGCTACCCCGAAAATGAACGAGGTGAGCATTCAACTTAATGCGATCTACGCTTACCCGAAAACAACGCAAGAGATTTTAGATTTTGGCGGCGTGGATATTCTAGGCTGGTTAACAGAAGAAATTTCAGAATCTTTTGCAGAAACAGAAGAAACTGATTTAACTTCTGGCGATGGTAACAAAAAATCAAAAGGCTTTTTGGCATATCCTCGAACTACTGCAGACGATAAGGCTCGCCCGTTTGGTACGTTGCAAAAAATGGAAATCGGCAAAACGAAATTAAATGCCGATGTGTTGATCGACTTGCTTTATTCGTTACACAGTAAATACCGTAAAAATGCGGTTTGGGTAATGAACTCTCAAACGGCTGGCACGTTGCAAAAACTCAAAAACGGTAATGGCGATTATATCTGGCGTGATGGCTTGCAGGTGGGCAGCCCTTCAACGCTTTTAGGTTTACCCGTTTACTACTTGGAAACAATGCCGAATGCGGAAGCAAGTCAGCCGTTTTTAGCGGTGGGCGATTTCAAACGAGGCTACACGATTGTTGATCACGAAAGCGGCGTGCGAACTCGTCCCGATAATTTAACGGAAGCAGGCTTTTACAAAGTGCATACTGATAAATATCTAGGTGGTGGCGTGGTAGATTCTAACGCTATCAAAGTGCTTGAAATGACAGCGTAATCCATTGCAAGCGGTAGAATTTTTTGCAGATTTTACCGCTTGTTTTTTTAGGTAAACACAATGAAACAGAATTTTGAGATCCGTTCTTCAGAAATCAACGCTGAAAGTGAGAGCCGTAAATTATCGGGCTACGTGGTGCGATGGGAAAAACCTAGCGAATTATTATGGGGCGAATTTGTAGAAACCTTTGAAAAAGGTGCATTTACTGAGAGCTTAAAAAATAATGATGTACGGGCATTGTTTGAACACGATCACGCTAAACTGTTAGGGCGAACCAGTAGCGGTACTTTATCGCTTGTTGAAGATGATGAAGGCTTACGCTTTAGCCTTGACTTGCCGAATACGCAGACCGCAAGCGATTTGCTTGAAAGTGTGAAACGTGGCGATATTAGTGGGATGAGTTTTGGATTTATTGCAACGGTGGACGAGTGGAATGAAGAAACCACGCCAACACAGCGAACAGTGAAAAAGGCAGAGTTATTTGAAATTACAGTAACCAGTATTCCCGCTTATCCCGATTCAAGTTTAGAGCTGGCAAAACGTTCACGAATGGCCGCACAGAAACCAAAATTAAAGAGTTTACGCAGTAAATGGCTTGAGTTGTTAGAGGTGGCTTGATGTTTGGACTATTTAAGAAAAAAGAAACCCGTTCGCACTCGATCGATGATGTACTTTTCACTATGGGGGCAACTAACACCAATTCAGGCGAATTTGTCAGCCCTAGCACAGCGGAGGCACTACCCGCAGTGTTGAATGCGGTTACGGTAATTTCTCAAGCGGTGGCAAGTATGCCGTGTTATTTGTTTGAGGTTACACAAGATGGGCGTAAACGAGTAAATAGACACGCCGTTGAATATCTACTCAATGAAATGCCGAACCGAAATCAAACGCCTTACCAATTCAAAGAGACAATGATGCGGCACTTGCTTTTGAATGGTAATGCTTACGCTTTAATCGGGTGGAATGATAAAGGGCAGGCGGAAACCTTAACACCATTTCAGCCGCATTGCGTGAACGTATTGCGAACTAATAAAAAAACGTATGTGTATCAGATGACCGATATTGATGGCGTAACAAAAACCTATCTGCAGGATGAAGTCTTACATTTACGCAACGCCTCTTATGATGGCTTTATGGGGCGTAGTCCGATCACAGTTTGCCGTGAATCTATCGGTTTGGGCATTGCTCAACAAAGACACGGGGCGGCGATGATGAAAAACGGCTTACAGGTGGGTGGCATTCTACAAAGTGCAGAATGGTTTGATGCAAGCAAGGGGAAAAAAGTCCTTGAGGCTTTGGAGCGTTATGCGGGTGCGAAAAATGCAGGTAAAACACCAATCTTAGAGGGTGGCATAGAATACAAACAGCTTGGAATGAGTAACGCCGATGCGGAATGGCTAGCGAGTAGAAAATTCACGATTGAGGATATTGCACGAATTTTCAATATCAGCCCAATTTTCTTGCAAGATTATTCACACAGTAGTTACAGCAATTTTACAGAAGCAAGCCGATCATTCTTAGGGCAAACATTAAAGCCGCATTTAGTCAATTTTGAACAGCAATTAAAAGATGCGTTGATGATTGATCTCAATAGTGAAAGCCGTAAGCGTTACATTATTGAATTTGATACTAGCGAGCTATTGCGAACGAATCAGAATGACCGTTTTGAAGGCTATGAAATTGCGATTAAATCAGGGATTTTAAGCCCGAATGAATGCCGTAAGCGTGAAGGTTTACAGCCTTATGAGGGCGGCGATGAATTTAGTCAGGCGTGGAAGCAAACGGTAGAGGTGACGACCAATGAGCCGAATGATTAAAGCCGCAAAGTTTGATAAGCAGATCACAATTCAAAAGCGTGATTATTCACGAGAGCAACGGAACGGCAATTACAAAGGGCAAGAAATCTGGCGGAATGTGGCAACCGTACGGGCAAGTATTGAACCGATACAAGGGCGTGAATATTTTAGTGGACCCTTTCAAATGGGTGAAAATATTATCCGTGTTCGTATCCGTTACCGTGAAGGTATAACTAATAAAATGCGGTTGAAATATGGGAAACGGATATTTGATATTTATTCAGTAATCGACAGCAGAGAAGAGCATAAGGAACTGCAATTGATGTGTAAAGAGGGTGAAGCGTATGCCGATAATTAAGCTAGAAGAAATTAAAAACCACTTAAACATTGATCATGATTTAGATGATGAGCTTTTGAAAGCTTACAGCCTTGCAGCAATTGAAGCGGCTCAAAACTATATCGGTAAACAATTTGGCGAAGCGAATACAGAAAGCACGGTAATCTTTACCGATGGCGTTCGCATAGGTTGCTTGATGTTCATTGCACACCTATACGCCAACCGTGAAAGCGTTACCGATGTACAACAGTATGAAGTCCCGATGTCAGTGACTTATCTATGGAAGCCGTATAGAGAACCATGTTTTTATTGAGGTGAGTAAATGCCTACACAACCTTTAAGACGCTGCAGTTTCCCTAATTGCCACAACCGTGTGAAGTCTGGACGATGTGAAGAACATAAGCAGAAGGATACAAGGGAAAGCAGTTCAAAACGTGGTTACGATCACAAGTGGAGTAAATACCGAGCACAATACTTAAAGCATCACCCTCTTTGTGTGATGTGCTTAGAGAAAGGTATCTACACTCCCGCAACCGTGATAGACCATATTAAACCCGTAGAGAATGGACAAGCCGATCCGCTATTCTGGCGGACAGATAACCATCAGCCCCTTTGTCGTAATTGCCATAGCTACAAGACAAGGGTAATTGATAAACGAGGATTTGGGGCGAAGAAGTGAACCGTTTTGATATCGAAACAATTGAAGTATGAACATATGTACACAGTTGAGTTGAGTACATAAGTGTACAACTGAATTATGAGCATATGTACACAGTTGAGGCGTTTCGATATCGCAACACCTGAATTATGGTGATATATCCACAGTTGAGTTATGGCACTAAGAAATAAAGCTGCCCTCAAAATTGAGGAGAGGTCGTGATGACCACACCTTTTGCATATGGAAAGCGAAAACAACCGCTTTTTAGTGGGGTATCAGCCATTTCCTGATACCCTCTCACACACAAGGTGGGGGGAGTTTTGAAAAGAAAAGCTCAATCCGTCAGAACCGCCCCCCCAATCAATTTTTTACGCACGACAATTTTTCAGAAAATATAGGAACAATATGAACCAACCGCAAGCACCAGAATATTTAGATGAAATTGCCCGTGAGCAATGGCGGCTTAAAATTGCCGTCTTATCTGAACGGGGTGATATTACAACAGCAGACTACACCAACTTAGAACTTTATTGTGTGAATTACAGCCTTTACCGCAAGGCGGTGCAGAACATTGCAGAACGAGGCTTTTCTATTACCAACTCACAAGGCACAGAAGCACGAAACCCCGCTTTATCTGCAAAAAGTGAGGCGGAAAAAATTATCGTCAAGATGTCTTCTCTCTTAGGCTTTGACCCCGTGAGCAGACAAAAAACACCAATTGAAACCGAAGAGAAAGATGAGTTAGATAATCTATGACAATCTGGCACAAATACGCCTTAGCGGTACAATCTGGGGAAATTGTGGCTTGTAAACGCATTAAGCAAGCAGTAAGCCGTTACTTTGCTGATTTAGAAAATGAGGCTTATTTCTTTGATGTGGAAACGGTAGAGAAATTCTTAAAATTCAGCCGTCTTTGTCCACACGTCAAAGGGCATTTAAGAGGTCAGCCGATTGAGCTTTCAGACTGGCAAGCCTTTCTCTTTGCGAATATCTTAGGCTTTAAGCATAAATCCAACGGCTTGAGAAAATATCGATCTGCTTACATTCAAGTAGCTCGAAAAAATGCGAAATCGACCGTGGCCGCAGTTTTGGCGAACTGGTTTCTTGTAATGGAAAAAGGGCAACAGGATATTTACACCGCAGCCGTTAGCCGTGATCAGGCAAGAATCGTGTTTGATGATGCAAAACAAATGGCACTACTTTCTAAACCACTTAGAAAACGCCTTACTATTCAACAGCACAAAATGATTTATCTGCAAAATAACAGCCTAATGCGACCGCTTGCAGCAAAATCTTCAACCATTGAAGGTACTAACCCGAGTCTAGCAATCGTGGACGAATACCACCTACACGCAGACAACAGCGTTTACAGTGCCTTAGAGTTAGGGCAAGGCGCACGCCCAGAAGGTTTATTATTTGCGATCACAACTGCAGGCAGTAACACCATTTCAGCGTGTAAACAGCACTATGATTATTGTTGTCAGATTTTGGATGGCACAGAAAAGAATGACAGCCTTTTTGCCTTAATCTATGAGCTAGATGAAGAGAGCGATATAGACAACCCCGAAAACTGGATAAAAGCAAATCCTAATATAGGAAAATCTATCCCTTATGCTGATTTTGAAAACACCATAGCAAAAGCCCGTGGTATTCCGTCCGAATGGGTGGAAATGCTTACTAAGCGTTTCAATGTATGGTGCAACGGTCAAACGCCGTGGCTAAATCTTGAAGCGTGGAAATTATGCGAACGCAGCTATTCTGAAAGCGATTTATTACACGCTGATTGCTATATGGGGCTAGATTTATCAAGCACAAACGATTTAACCAGTATTTGCTACACCTTCCCACATAATGGAAAAGTTCGCTTGTTATGTCGCCATTATATCCCTGAATTTCAGCTTGAAAACGTGGCCAACAAAAACCGTGCGATGTATCGCCAATGGGTGCGACAAGGTTGGCTACATACCACAGCGGGCGATTGTATCGATTATGACAAAATTCGAGATGATATTTTAAAAGATGCAGAACGCTTTAATATCAAGATGATCGGCTTTGATGTATGGAATGCAACACACCTAAGAACTCAGCTACAAGGTGCAGGCTTAGAAGTTGAACCGTTCCCGCAAACCTACCAGCGTTTTAGCCCCGTGGGAAAATCTGCAGAAGTACTGATAAACCGTCAAACAGTCGAACACAACGGCGACCCCGTTTTATCGTGGGCATTGTCAAACGTGGTGATGGAGACTGATGCAAACGCCAATATCAAACCGAACAAGAAAAAAGCTGCAAATAAAATCGACCCAGCAATCGCTTTCTTGATGTCTTTCGGTACTTATCAGCTTGAATATGGCGATCTTGCTTTCGAACTTAGCGAAGAACACCAGCAAGCCCTAAACAATTTCACAGGAATAGATTTATGAGTGTAAAAATCACAGGCTTGAAAGATATTCAAGCGAATATGAAGAAGATTGAGAAAAAACTAAATAGCGAAACCCGTAAGGCTATCAGAAAAAGCCTTAATGCTGGGGCTAAAGAGCTGAAAAACGCTATTAAGCCACATATTCCCGTTATAGGTAGCAGTACCAATTTCCGACAAAAAGGCACGGTAAAAAATAACCTACGCCATAGAACTAAAATTGCCAAAGATGGTAAAAGTGGTTTAACGGTGATACGCATTCGAAGAGCGGGGAAAAAAAGAATGGCAAGAGTGGGCGAAAATGTTCGTGATCGCACCGACCCTTTTTACTGGTATCTCGTAGACCGTGGCACGTCAAAAATGAAAGGCGTTCACTTTATGGAACGTGGTGGCAATGCAGGCAAAGAAAAAGCATTAAATACCGTAAGAAATACGTTTTACCAAGAAATGAAAGGTATGATAAAATAACCAGTATAAAACGCACCTAGGCTGATCCCCGAAAGCAAGCCCCCTTAGCTTGTTGGTGCGTTCCTATCATAAGGGCAAATGCGAAAGGGGCGTTTATGTCAAAACCTAGATTTTTACCGAAAAAATCCTATTCACTTAGCGATGCAGTAAAATACATATCGTTAAACCATAATATAGAAATAACTGAATCAGATTTACTTGAATATATACAAAATGGAGATTTAACCGCCTCTATTTATCTTGAAGGGGATTCATCTGAAATTGATGCAATCAATAGAAAAGAAATTGCAGAAAATGAAAGACTATTAGTTCGTGGAGAAGAATTATTTCTACAATTCAGTCAATCAGAAACTAACGCAAAAATTAACAAGTTAGATGCTCGGGAGATCACTGTAATAGATTTAGAAAATGTGTATTTCCATATAAAAGTTATTTTAAATAACAGGTATTATCCTGATAATTATTTCAATGATGACACAATAAAACTATATTCTGGAGAAATAGGACGTTTTAAAAACATTATATTTAACGGCTATTTTACTTTATCTAATTATTTGTTTGAACGCTACAATGTAAGCGAGTTGATAGAACAAGGTTACATAGATGAGCTTGAAGAAATAAGAATGAACACAGGGGAATCTTTCTATTTTCATTTACCTTTTGAAGTCAATCAAACAAAAATTCAATTAGAAGATATTTGTATTATTCACAAAGATATTATTGAGTTCTTAGAATTATTTTCAGTAACTGAATTAGATAACCGCCAAGATGAAAAACACGAACTTAAAATACAACTTCAAAAGAAAAATGAAGAATACCTTAAACTTTACAAAGAATTTGAAAAAATTAAAAATCAACCGAACAACAAAGAAGTATTCGGAAAATCTGAAACTAGCTATTTAAACATCATTCAAGCATTAAAAGATGAGCTGATAGATAATACTAAATTTAGAAATCAATCAGATTTGATAAACTACCTTTCAGAAAAATATACGGGCTATCAAGGGCTAACAGAAAGCAACTTGAGAGACAAGTTCGCTAGAGCTAACCTTATCAGATAACCACGTTCCAAAAGTCTATATAGATCTAAATAGAATCTATATAGATTTTTTTTATTTCTAAATTCCCTTCTAATACTTTCCGTAACGTTACGAACACAAATTCAACCATACAACCAACAACGGAAGGTAACAATGCTCGAACAGACGACAGACCCAAAACCAACCCCAATACAAGCAATTTGGGGAACTACTCAAGATGTGATGACTTTGATTTGTTGCAAACGCACAAAATTAAATGAATTACGCAAAACCGATAAATCTTTTCCTAAACCCGTAGAACTATCACCGAATCATTTACGCTGGAATCTTTCAGAAGTGCGTGAATGGGTAGCGGCAAAAGAAGCAACACGTTCATAGGTGGCAAATATGAAAGATAGAAGACCTAATCAATTTTTGAAAGTGATGCACCGCTTAATCGTGGCAAGTGTGAGCGGTATTGATGGCTATGAAATGAATATGACTTCAGCTCGCAACTATATCAGCGAACTTGAACGCCATCACTTAACCGAAAAGCTCAATCGTATAAGAGAGAAAACGCAAGACGGCATAGGGCAATATTTACGCTATGAGGTGGCGAACGCTAAACAATTAAAGCAAGTGATCGCTATTTTTAAATCTAAAGGCGGAGAGATTACCCCGTATGAGGAAAAACAGGCTTATTCACGTTTTCAATAGTAAGAAAAAAGCCGTCAGCGAGTTACTGCCAACGGCTTTTCTAACTATCCCGAAAGATAGGAACACAATCAATTTTATAAACGTCTAGGAATTACAACTAGAAGCGATTTAAACCCACATAGGAAAATAAAATGAATTTAAATCACGTACATTTTAATCAATGTGAAAATCTTTCACAAGAAAAACCCTTTACAAGCGGTCAGATTTTTAATAAATTTCACACCGTTGTAGCAAAATCTACAACCGAGCGTGGAAACTCGAATAATAAAACTTTGGCGAACACTAGCACGCCTTTCAATAACCGTGCTTTTTTTGTTCGTAAACTAAACACACCTAAAGAAAACAACCAAACCAAAACGGGTTTCGTTGTGTTTCTATCAAATGAATTTAACTGGACCAATTTTGGTCTCGTTGAATCTCTATCAATGGTAGCGTTTAGTGGGCAACGTTCAATCGTTGGCTGTGTTCCAAAGTTCGCAGTTTTCCACCCCGCTAAACGCTATCGCCAAACCGTGGAAAGTAAAGCGATAGCCTTCAAGAATTTAACTTTGGAGTTATCAGCAATGCTAACCTATCTATTTAAAGCAATCTCACGCAGAGATTTAAGCAATACCAGCAAACCAATTAACCAAATGACTGTTTACACCTTACGCAAACAGGCAGAAAGCGAGCAACAGGCTCGTGCGTTCTTTGCACCGTTTTATGTGATTTTAGAGGGAGGTTTAGTATGCTAACCCCTGAAAAAATGAACAGATTGCAAGCGGTTAAAAATGGGCGTAGTATGGTTGGCGTGGTAGCAAAATCTACCGCCAGCCGTGGAAAGCTGAATTTGTTAATGGCGAACACTAGCACGCCAAATGACCGTGCTTTTTTTGTTTGTTGTACACGCACACCTCAAGAAAACCGCTTAGCGGTATTTCTCTCTATGGTAGGGTATAGCGGACGGTATTTTACCGACTGTTTACCATTAACGACAGCTTTCCACACCGCTGTACCCTACCGCCAAACCGTGGAAAGTTTAGCGGTAGATTCTAAAAATCAGTTAATGGAATCTATCAAAATGAACCCTTACACACTCAAAGCCTACATAGGCAACCAATCCTA
>ERZ772920.1703-NODE-1703-length-10835-cov-10.551484_pt1 | contig 10835 bp, 11 predicted proteins | sample MGYA00511469_ERZ772920 | MGnify/ENA primary metagenome ERZ772920 (study PRJEB29015, sample SAMEA2738069) | human oral metagenome | biome: human oral; feature: human-associated habitat; material: saliva | place: China | collected 2216 ... | reverse complement strand
ATTCTACGAACGTTTCCATTTAATAACATATTTTTCACTGACATCAACCAGCTTCATACCGAGAAGACTGATAATCGATACCAGAATAATAATAGCGAACATGGTATCATACTGAAACAGTTTCTTGGACTGAATCATGTAGACACCAAGACCCTCAAAGCCTCCTAACCACTCAGATACCACGGTTGTGATAAAGGCATAAGAGACACTAACCCTCAGACCTGCATAAAAATAGGGCAAACTAACTGGGATTTTAAAATGCCATAGGATTTGCCAAGGTCTCGCTCGCATCAAACTAAACAAGGTCAGCATATCCTTGTCACAATGCCTAAAACCGTCTAAAATACTAACGATAATAGGAAAGGTTGTCGTTAGGATAATCAAGACAATCTTGGGCAAAATCCCATAACCTAGCCACAAAACTAGGATAGGAGCTATAGCAATGGTCGGAATGGTCTGAACGACCACCATCATGGGATAGATCAAATCATTGAGCCAAGAGAGGCTATCCATCACCACAGCCATCAGACAGGCAATCAAAACTCCCAAAACAAGTCCGAGTAAAGCAACTCTCAAAGTTGCCCAGCTATGATGCCAGAGAAAGTCTCTGTCACGAACAAAAGACTGGAGAATTTCAAGAGGGGTTGGTAGGATAAACTTAGGGAGAAGTTTAAGAAAACCTGCCAACTGCCAGAAGGATAAGACTCCTAAAAAGCCTAATAAGCTAATATGACGTCTCATCATACTTTTCAAGTTTCTCATCAATACTTAAAATCTCTCCTACATTTATTTTCACATTGGCAAAAACATTGTCTGCCTTTTGTCCTGCCACTTCAAGCGCTTCTTTGAGAATACGCATGAGCTCATCAAATTCCCCTTCCAAGACTGTTTCAAATGGTGTTACCACCATAGTCACTCCTTGAGCTTGCAGATAAGCAATGACTTGATCAATAACCTCTATCCGGTCAATCCCCTGAGATAAGGGCAAGACTTGCAAGGCAATGCTTGCTTTCATAAAAACCTCCTCCTCTCAGTTCTTCTTTTGCCAAAAAGAAAAACCTTTCCATATATGGAAAAGGTGTAAGATGTGACGAAGTATCCTTACCTACGCTAGCATTACCCAGATCAGGTGCGGTCGAAGTTTAACACTTCCTCTCAGACTGTACACAGACTCCCATATATTATATGGACATATGATAACGCAAAATAAGAAAGATGTCAAGGAAACGGCTTACAGAAAAAAGTAGGAAAAATTTCCTACTCTCATTTTCTATACTAAAGCCCCATCACTGTTGACTCGATAACCATCTATTGTTGTATTAACAGCTAGCTTACCTGACGAATATGAATAGTACCACTTACCAGATACCTTATACCAACCCGTTTTCATTGCACCTGAGCTATCAAGATAATACCAAGAACCATTTTCTTTTAACCAACCTGTCTGCATTTCACCTGATGCTTTCAAATAATACCAACTAGAACCATCTTTTAACCATCCAGTTGTTTTAGTCCCATTTGATTTGAAATGATACCAACTACCGTTCACCTTCTTCCAACCAACAGTAGAAGCAGTATTTGATGTATTATTTGAAACTGTATTTGAATTATTCCTGTTTCCTGATTGATTTTGTGACGAAGTAGATTCTTCTAACTGAACATAACGACGATTCCCACTATAAGAAATATAACTCAACCACTTGTAGCCATCTTTTTCAATCACCTGATCATAGTGAACACTGTCCCCAGGTTTATAATAGGTAAGCGTATCCGCATTCACTGAAGGTTGATTTTTGACAGCAGCTTTTGCCTTAAAATAATGAGTTCCTCTCGTTGAGTACGTAGGCTGAACCGTCACAGTTTGATTGTTGGATACATTTATAGAACTATTTGTCAGAGGCTTTGAATGATTTGTCGAATGATTAGAACTACTTGATACATCTTTAAAATGGATAAAACCTGTCATCGTGTTTGCTTTTACTACTCGTTTATTATAAGCCCCTGTATAACCATAATTATATTCTTCAATCTCAATCATGTCTCCCATCACATTTGAAACCCAAGCAACATGGCCATAGCCCCCCTCTGTAGACCAAGCAATAGAACCAATTGCTGGTACGTTATCGACACGATAGCCTTCACGACGAGCACGGTAACCCCATTCCTTCGCATTCCCATAAGCTCCTGGAAGCTCAAAACCATTGACCCCACTCAAGCGAAAGGCTGCAAATGAAGTACACTGACGAGAATACAACCTCCACTTATCTATACTCTGACTCCCATTTTTATAATAAGCAGGATAATCATCTCCACGAGCAAGAGACACATTGGCATACACACTATCTCCAGCTGATAACATCATCCCTACTACTAAAAAAGGAACAACCTTTTTAACTGACTTTCTAATAGAAAATCCTGCTTCTGATACTTTAAATGGTGAATTTTTCATTCTTCCTCCTTGAAAAATAGTATAAATCGAAGATAACCTTCACATAAACTATTCGGAGAAAAAAAGAAAAAGTGAGAAAAATTTCTCACTTTAGTCAAGATAATGAATCAAATTCTTTTCTGTAAGGATATCTGAGTAAGTGAAAGATTCAACGTAAACATTAGCCTGTTTATCTCCTTCAACATCCCCAAATTCAACGATAAATAGGGATGGATAAACCTCAATTAACTTACCCAATCTATTTTTTTGTCGCTTACGACCATTTTCCAATGTCATTTCAACGACTTGTCCTTCATGTGCCTTGATTTCTTCTTTGATTTTTTTCATCTTAGCGACATCTGTAAATGCATCTGACATTTTATGCCTCCCTCTTTGAGATACTTGAAAATTTATTGTATTCTTTTTGGAAAATTAATTCCACTGTTCCTCGAGCCCCACTACGGTTTTTCTCGATAATGACTTCAATCTTGTTATTTGGAACTGTTTCCTCTCCTTCACCACCGCGTTCATAGTAATCTTCGCGATAAAGAAAGGCAACGATATCAGCATCTTGCTCGATAGATCCAGATTCACGAATATCAGACAAAACTGGTCTCTTATCTTGACGTTGCTCCACACCACGAGAAAGCTGACTAAGAGCTATTACTGGTACCTTTAGTTCTTTAGCAAGAATTTTCAACTGACGTGAAATTTCTGAAACCTCTTGCTGACGATTTTCTCGACCAGTTCCTGTAATGAGTTGGAGATAGTCAATCAAAATCAAGCCTAGGTTGCCCGTCTCCTGAGCCAGTTTACGAGCCCGAGAACGAATCTCTGTAATCCGAATCCCTGGTGTATCATCTATGTAGATACTGGCGTTAGCTAGATTACCCTGAGCAATAGTATATTTTTGCCACTCCTCATCAGTCAATTGACCCGTACGGATAGAGTGCGACTCCACCAAACCTTCCGCTGCTAACATACGGTCTACTAAACTTTCTGCACCCATTTCAAGCGAAAAGATAGCAACCGTTTTGTCCAACTTAGTTCCAATATTCTGAGCAATATTCAAGGCAAAGGCTGTCTTACCAACTGCTGGACGAGCTGCTAGGATAATCAACTCTTCCTCATGAAGTCCAGTCGTCATATGATCCAAGTCACGATAGCCTGTTGCAATCCCTGTAATATCGGTCGTTTGTTGCGAACGAGCTTCTAGATTGCCAAAGTTGACATTCAGCACATCACGAATGTTCCTAAATCCACTTCTATTAGCATGTTCACTAACATCTATCAGCCCTTTTTCAGCCTGAGCAATGATTTCATCCGCAGGCTGCGAAGCCTCATAAGCTTGATTGACAGACTCTGTCAGCTTAGAAATTAAGCGACGTAGCGTAGCCTTTTCAGCAACAATCTTAGCGTAATACTCAGCATTGGCAGACGTCGGAACTGAGTTAACAATCTCAACTAAATAGGATAGACCACCGATATTCTGAAGGTCTCCTTGATCATCCAGAATCGTACGAACCGTTGTCGCATCTATGGCATCACCACGATCAGAAAGATCCACCATAGCCTGGAAAATCAAACGATGGGCATACTTAAAAAAGTCCCGAGACTCAATATATTCTCGTACAAAAACAAGCTTACTCTCATCTATAAAGATAGCACCCAAAACAGATTGTTCAGCTAAGATATCTTGGGGCTGTACTCGTAACTCTTCTACTTCTGCCATTAGACTTCCCTTCCCTTTACACGATTGTCAAGAAGGACTAAACTTATCCTTCCTTCACTCGAAGATTGATAACACTTGTGATATCTTGATAGATTTTCACAGGTACATCAATCAAACCAACTGCACGAATAGGTGCTTGCACTTGAATGTGACGTTTGTCAATCTTGATGCCAAATTGCTTTTGCAGTTCTTCCGCAATCTTCTTGTTCGTAATCGAACCAAAGGTACGACCATCTGGACCAACTTTTTCAACAAATTCCACGATAGTTTCTTCTGCTTCAAGTTGCGCCTTAATCGCTTTTGCTTCTGCAATCATCTCAGCATGAGCTTTTTCTTCAGATTTTTGTTTTCCACGAAGTTCACCCACCGCTTGAGCAGTCGCTTCCTTAGCTAGGTTCTTTTTGATCAGAAAGTTTTGTGCGTATCCTGTTGGAACTTCCTTGATTTCCCCTTTTTTCCCTTTTCCTTTAACATCTGCTAAAAAGATTACTTTCATTCTTCTTTCTCCTTCTGGTTTATTTCATTTAGTATAATTTTTGTCAGTTTTTTACCAGTTTCTGACAAGGTCATATCCTTAATCTGAGCGGCTGCCAAATTAAAGTGCCCTCCTCCACCAAGCTCTTCCATGATTCGTTGCACATTGATTTTACTACGACTTCGAGCTGAAATAGAGATAAATCCTTGTATGTTCTTAGCTAAAACAAAACTCGCTTCAATGCCTGACATGGCAAGTAAAGCATCTGCAGCCTTACTAATTACCACGGTATCATAGCATTTTGAGTCCTTAGCTTCAGCAATTAATACCTCTGAGCCTAGCTTATGCCCCTCTAAAATAAGTTCATTGACTTCACGATACTCGTCGAAATCAGTCGCAGCAATTTCTTGAATCGTGACACTGTCACTTCCTCTAGTTCTGAGATAGCTAGCCACGTCAAATGTTCGACTGGTAACCCTAGTCGTGAAATTTTTAGTATCTAGCATCATCCCACCCATGAGAACACTAGCCTGCATATGACTCAAACGATTTTTCTTAGAATTCTGAAACTGGATTAATTCTGTTACCAACTCACAAGCACTGCTGGCTCCACTCTCGATATAGGTAATAACAGCATTATCTGGAAAATCCTGATCACGTCTATGATGGTCGATAACGATAGTTTGTGTAAACAAATCATAAAATTCTTTTGACAAGGTCAAAGCTGTTTTAGAGTGATCCACCAAAATCAGTAAAGAACGCTTGGTCACCATCTCTATCGCATCCTTAACAGATAAGAGCTTGGTCACCCCCTCTTTTTTTAAGTGAATCACGGCACGTTCAATATCAGCTGACATATGATCTTGATCATAAACAGCATAACTATTTTCAGTAATATTACTTGCAAACAACTGCATCCCAACAGCTGAACCCAAGGCATCCATATCTAGATTTTTATGACCAACCACAAAAACCTGATCGACACTACGAATCTTATCAGAAATGGCTGTCATCATGGCTCTTGTTCGTGTACGTGTACGCTTGATTGAACCGGCAGAACCACCACCAAAATAAATAGGATTTTTCGTATCATGATTTTCCTTAACGACTACCTGATCTCCACCACGTACTTCAGCCAAGTTCAAGTTGAGCAAGGCGACCTTCCCGATCTCATCATGATTGCCATCACCATAAGAAAAGCCCATACTTAGTGTCAAAGGCAACTGTCTTTGTTTTGCTTCTTCACGAAAAGCATTGATGACACTAAACTTATCACTCATCAAACTCTCGAGTACCGTATAGTCAGTAAATAAATAAAAACGATCCATACTCACTCGACGAGAAAACATAGCATATTTTCTAGCAAACTCCGACACAAAATTAGCAATAAAACTATTTATATTACTAATATCAGACTCAGAAGTCTCATCCTCTAGATCATCATAGTTATCAACAGACACGATTCCAATAACTGGTCGACTCGTTACCAACTCTACAGTTGCTTCATATTCTCCAGAAACATCAAAAAAGTAAAGAACTCCAGATGCTTTATCCATATGGACTACATAACGTGTCTCACCCAAGGTCGCATAAGAGCCTGGATTTCCTACAGAAGCCTTAATCACTGTCTGGATCAATTCTAGACTAATCTCCCCCTCTTCATTAGAGAGAATCAGCTCAGCATAGGGGTTCAACCACTCTACTTCACCACTAGATAAATCTAATTTAATGACCCCAACAGGCATCTGCTCTAACAAACTGGTCAAACTCTCTTCAGCTTTGTGATTAACATACTCAATCTCTTCGATTACACCCTTTTCATTCCTTTTTTCTTGTAATACAAATAAATACAGATAAAAAAGAATAAATAAAAATAAGAGACTAATGATTAGAACATTACTTTTTGAAAAAATGATCAGACTTGTCAAAACTCCAAAACTTGCAATACCCAGTAAAATCACAAAAAACGGGGGTAAATAATTTTTTTTCATTCTAAACCTCTTGCGCATTATTATATCATAAAACCCTATAAAAAGCGACTTTTTTAGAGGAAGGATGCTTGACTAAAACGCAAGTATATTAAGGAATCGCTGATATAAACTAGATCCTCGTATTTTACTAAAAATCCACTCTTATAAAAATCAAAAAAGCACAAAAGAAAGATGTTGACTTTCTCATACCTGATTAATCACCTCTATTATGGGTAAGAAAAAGCAAAAAAAGAGAAGGAAATTAATCCTTCTCCCTTCTACTATCTAGTAGATTAGTTTTTGCGTTTAGCAAATGGAAGAGCTCCAAGAACCAATCCAAGGAATCCTACTGATGCCAACGCAGCATTTTCTGTAGTACCAGTTTTTGGAAGTACTTTCAAACCATCTTCTTTTGCTGCTGGTTTGTCAGCTGCTTTAGCTGGTGCAGCAGGAGCTTTTTTGTTCAATGGATATTCAGGTTTATCAGCAACAGGTGCGTCTTTTGGTACTTCAGCATAAGGTGCTTTATCAAGAACAGGTGCATCTTTTGGTAATTCAAATTTTGTATTTGGATTTTCAGTAAGAGGACCTTTATCAAGAGAAGGTGCGTCTTTTGGTACTTCAGCATAAGGTTTGATGTCATTAACAGCTGGTTCTGCACCATTTACTCCACCTACAAATTCAGTAGGTGGTTCAGTAATATCTGCAGCTTTTACAACTGAAGTTTGAGAAGCAAAGAAGACTGCTCCAAGTACGGCAACGCTAGCTAAGCTAGTAGTAAGAAAATTTTTCTTATTCATAATTTCCACCTTTAATTATTTATTTCAGTTTAATTCTACTACAACTTTTAAAAATAATCAACCAGTAACTAAAATTTTTGTAGATTTTAACAAAAATTAAACTAATCGGATGCAATAGCTTTGTTTTTCAGAACCTTGACAAATCTAAAAACCTATCTTATTTGCTCTGAATATCAAAAAAGAGAAGGAAATAAATCCTTCTCTGTAAGATTATCTACTAAATTAGTTTTTGCGTTTAGCAAATGGAAGAGCCCCAAGAACAAGACCAAGGAATCCTACTGATGCCAATGCAGCATTTTCTTTAGTACCAGTGTTTGGAAGTGCTTTTTTAGCTTCCTCTTTTTTAGCTTCTTCTTTAGCAGCTGGTGCTTTGTAAGTGTTATCTTTGTTAGTTCCTGCTACAGATGGAGTAGCTGGTTTGTATTCTGGAAGTTCTGGTTGTACAAGTGAATCACCTTTTCTAGATGTTCCTTTCTTGTATACAAAGTAAACAACTGATTCGCCTTCGTCGTCAAACTCTTCTACAGTAACGAAGTCATATCCTTCTTTATCAAGTTTTTCATGATTTCCTTGGAAGTTTTCATCTTGGAATCCATCAGCTGCAAATAAAGTTTTACCTTCTTCGTCAACCCAAAGAGTTTTCTTAGCGATTTTAGTTTCGTAGTAATGACGTGTTACACCATCTTTTGTCTCAGTTTTAACAAACTTGAAACCTTCTTCTTCTAATTGTTTGTCATAATTGTAAAGTGGGTCATTACGGTCAAGGTCAGCTACAGGTTCCACAAGAACTCCTGCGTCTGTAACCCATTCAGTTCTAGGACCATTGTAGGCATTTGACTTAGCTTCTTTTTTAGCTTGATTATTTAAAGCTTCGTCTTCTGCTGCGATATCAGCTTCTTTAAGCTTTTTAAGATCGTCAAGTGTCAAGCCTTTGTTTGCAGATAAAACAGCCTTAACAGGTGCAGCAATGAATTTTTCAGCGTCTGCTGCTGTGGCACCATTTGCAAAAGCTTCTACAATTTCAGCTCTGTTTGCTGCAGCTACTTCTTTTAATTTAGCAATAGTCTCAGCTTTAGCTTTTGCTTCTTCTGGAGTGGTAGTCTTAGTTTTTTCTAATTCTGCAACTGAAGTATTCAAAGCTTTGTCAAAGTTAGCCAAAAATTCTGCACGAGCTGCAAGTTCTGCTGGACTTACTGCTGGTTTAGCTTCCAAAGCAGCAAGTTCTTTTGGTTTAGCTACTGGTTTAAGAACTGTTACACCTGCTAGAGCTGGTTCATTTACTGGTTTGTCAGCTGGTTTAGCTGCTGGAGCTGGTTTAGCTACTGGTTTGTCAGCTGCTGGAGTACCAGAGTTTACGATATCAGAAATTTTCAAAGTTGATGGAGTTGTAGAATTGTCTACTTTATCATCAGCTTTTACAACTGAAGTTTGAGCAGCAAGGAAGCTTGCTCCCAATACAGCAACACTAGCTAAGCTAGCAGAAAAAAGTTTTTTCTTGTTCATGGTTTAACCATCCTCATTTTCTATTTTTTATTATTTTACCATTATTTTAAGGAAACTTCAAGGTTTGTACTTATTTTTTTTATTCTTTTATCCCAATTTTATAAGTAAAAAAGCCAGTAATATCAAGGAATACTGACTTTTCATTCGGATAATATACTTGTAATAAAAGCTTAACAAACAGTAACATGACTGAGAAAAGATGTAATCTATCTGATTTTTCCCGATTCATGAATAACTCACATAGTAACTAGAGACTATCGAGTTGGTGTGTAAGCTAATTGATCCTTATGTTGTTTCACAAACTCAGGCATTTCTGAATCTGGAATTTGACGAAGATAGAGATTGGAACGAATTGTCTCATCTTCTTCACGACAAGTTGAAAGAACCAAATATTTATCTTTTGCAGACACTTTAACATTAGGTTTCTTAATTTGTGCATCATTATAAACAGCTGATAACTGGGTTTCAAAATCTTTATCATCATCAAAAGAAGTACGATAAAAGGCTGTCGTTTCTGGTACGATAATCATGGCGATAGCTTCATAATAGTACTTTCTCTCAGGTGTTTCAATCACAACATATGGATGTTTATCAAAAAACTCTTGCTTATCAAAGTAGTTGACATCGTTAAACATACGATGGTCCCCTACCTTACTACCACGTGCGTGACCAAATAACCAAGTTAAGCGATCGCTAAAATCCTTTTTGTTATCTGTATCCATAAAGACTGTACCCAAGTAAGGTTGATATCCACCGTCAAAAGTCTTATCTAGATAAGTCGCATTGTCAGTTGTTTGAACCACTGGCTCATCCAACTCTGTACCTGGAATATTGACATAAGCGACACTTTCCTTATTTATCGCTTTATACTTATCAAACCTCTCTTTGAGATACTTCTTTTCTTCTGCACTAACAGTATAGCTTGGTTTTTCAGCTTTTTGAGTAACTTTTACATCATTTTGTTTTTCAGTCGTAGGAGCTAGAAAGCTATTATATACAAAGAATCCTCCGACAACAATAACGACGAATGTAAGGATGGAAGCAATAATCTTACCAACAGGTGATTTCTTTCTCATAGAACTTCTACTCATCTTTTTCCCTCATTATTTATCAAAAAAATCACTGAAACGAAGTTTCAGTGATTTAGTACTTCATTAAATAAATAAATTATTTAACTGCGCTTGTTTTTGGAAGAGCTTTTTGACCTGCAGCTGGTGCTTTAGCGTCAGCTTTTTTGTCTGCACCTTTATCAACGTTAAGCTTTTCACCTTTTTTAAGTTTGTTAGCGTCACGAGTCCATTGTTCAGACTTAGTACCAAGGTCTTTATCGTTAGCGTCTTTGATTTCAGCTACAGTTGCGTCTTTAGAAGTGTCTGCGTAGATACCTGACTCTTCTGACCAACGATTTGCTCCAAGTTCACCGTCTGCAAATACTGGTGCTGCTGCTGCGAATACTGCAAGTGCAGCTACTGATGATAATAAAACTTTTTTCATAGTTTTATCTCCTTTTTTTCTTTTAAAATTATTCGTAAGGATTCCTTACTACCAACAGTATATCACATTTATTAGAGTTGTCAACCATTTTTTAAAATTTTTTTAGATTTTTTTAAAAGTTTTACCGCGCTCTGTTGTAATATGACGGTCAACACAAAAGACAGCTTTAGCAGCTCTGCTATTGTTACTAAAAAACCTGAGATAGATCCCAGGTTTGTCTATTAAATTCTTTGCTCAATACTGAAAAGTGGAGAAAGAGGACGTTTTTCGTGAATACGGACGATAGCATCTCCCAATAAATGAGCGATTGAAATCTGCTCAATCTTATCAATCAAACGCTCTTCTGGTAGATAGATAGTATCTAAGACCACCAATTTTTTAATAGCTGATTTTTGGATATTGTCCATAGCAGGACCAGAAAGAACTGGGTGCG
>ERZ772920.1699-NODE-1699-length-10853-cov-4.467494_pt1 | contig 10853 bp, 10 predicted proteins | sample MGYA00511469_ERZ772920 | MGnify/ENA primary metagenome ERZ772920 (study PRJEB29015, sample SAMEA2738069) | human oral metagenome | biome: human oral; feature: human-associated habitat; material: saliva | place: China | collected 2216 ... | reverse complement strand
GCTCCCTACACGGGTAGCGCAATTGGTCAGCACTGGATGTACCAGGGCAAGCACGTCCTCATCGTTTTCGATGACCTTTCTAAGCAGGCCGAGGCCTACCGCGCAGTTTCACTTCTTCTGCGCCGCCCGCCGGGGCGTGAAGCGTACCCCGGTGACGTTTTCTACTTGCACTCTCGCTTGCTAGAACGCTGTGCGAAACTCTCCGATGAGCTCGGTGGGGGATCGATGACCGGTCTGCCGATCATCGAAACCAAGGCAAATGACGTTTCCGCGTACATTCCGACCAACGTCATTTCGATTACCGACGGCCAGATCTTCCTTCAGTCTGACCTCTTCAACTCGAACCAGCGACCGGCTGTTGACGTCGGTATCTCGGTCTCTCGTGTCGGTGGCGCTGCTCAGATTAAGGCGATGAAGAAGGTCGCCGGTACCTTGAAGCTCACGCTTGCTCAGTACCGTTCGATGGCAGCCTTCGCGATGTTTGCTTCTGATCTTGATGCTGCAACACGTCGTCAGCTCACGCGCGGTGAGCGTCTCATGGAGCTTCTCAAGCAGCCGCAAAACTCGCCCTATGTGGTTCAGGACCAGGTTGCGTCGATCTGGGCTGGAACGAATGGTTACCTCGACGACCTCGAGGTGAGCGAAGTCCTTTCCTTCGAAAGCGGCCTGCTGGACTACTTGCGTGCAAACTCCACGGTGCTTGATGAGATCGCCGCCACCGGTGAGCTCTCGAAGGAAACCGAAGAAGCCTTGCGTGCTGCGGTTGAAACCTTCCACGGCCAATGGGTGAGCGCGAAGGCATCACCGGTCTCGCTTGATGACGCTGAGGTGCAGGCCGAGCGTTCTCAGGAAGAAATCGTTCGTTCGCGCCCGGTAGTGTCTGAGGCCTGAGTATGGGCGGACAACAAAGGATCTATAAACAGCGGATTGCATCTACGCAGACGCTGGCTAAGGTCTTTCGTGCGATGGAAATGATCGCGGCATCGCGAATTGGTGCCGCGCGTCGGGCAGCTACTGAACTCGGACCCTATGAGAAGGCTCTGACTCAGGCAGTTGCTGCTGTCGCTATCCATACTGACCTTGACCACCCGCTGACTCGTGAGCGTCACGATACACCACGTGTCGCGGTCCTGGTGGTTGCTTCCGATCGAGGGATGGCCGGAGCCTACTCTGCAACGATCCTTCGCGAGGCCGAACGTCTTGTTGAACGCCTCGAAGAAGAAGGAAAAGTCCCGGTCCTGTACACCTATGGTCGACGCGCCCAGGCGTACTTCCGTTTCCGGGGCGTGGAGATCGAAGATTCGTGGGAAGGGGAGTCCGATTCACCTTCCCAGGAGATCAGCAATCAGATCGCTCGTGAACTTCTTGAGCGCTTTACCGATTCGGATCCTATGACTGGCGTGTGCGAAGTTCATTTGGTCTACACGCGGTTTAAGTCGATGATGAGTCAGGTCCCTGAAGTTCGACGCATGATTCCTCTTTCCGTTGTCGATGCTCCTGAAGGGGATCGTGAACGCGATGAGGAACGCGGCGAGCACAAGGAGAATGCCGAGCTCTTCCCCGAGTACGAATTCATTCCTTCACCCGAAGAAGTTCTTGACACCCTGCTTCCGCTGTATGTCTCGAGCAGGATCCGAAATGTTCTTTTGCAAGCTGCCGCATCAGAGTTGGCTTCGCGCCAGCGCGCAATGCATACGGCAACGGATAACGCAGAAGAGCTCATTACGAAATACACGCGTCTGGCGAATTCGGCCCGTCAGGCGGAGATCACTCAAGAGATCACGGAAATCGTGGGCGGTGCCGACGCATTGGTCCAGGGCTGAGGCCCGTGCACATGGAGAAAATAGAAATGACTACTACTTCAACGGGACAGGGACGGGTCGCACGTGTTGTCGGACCGGTTGTCGATGTTGAGTTCCCGCCGGACGCAATTCCTCCCTTGTACAACGCATTGCACGTTGATGTGAATCTTTCCGGGCAGAGCGAAGGTGAAGCCGGCGTTCAGACGATCACTCTTGAGGTTGCTCAGCACCTCGGTGACAACCTGGTTCGTGCGATTTCGCTCAAGCCGACCGACGGTATGGTTCGCGGCTCGGTTGTCACCGATACCGGTGCTCCGATCTCGGTTCCGGTAGGTGACATCACGAAGGGTCACGTTTTCAACGTGACCGGCGAGGTCTTGAATCTCAAGCCCGGTGAGCATCTGGAAATCACCGAGCGCTGGCCGATTCACCGCCAGCCGCCGGCATTCGACCAGCTTGAGGCTCGCACGAAGATGTTCGAAACGGGCATCAAGGTTATCGATTTGCTCACCCCATATGTTCAGGGTGGCAAGATTGGCCTCTTCGGTGGCGCGGGCGTGGGCAAGACCGTTCTGATTCAGGAAATGATTCAGCGTGTTGCTCAGAACCACGGTGGCGTTTCGGTTTTCGCTGGCGTTGGTGAGCGTACCCGTGAAGGTAACGACCTGATTCACGAAATGGAAGAGGCCGGCGTCTTCGATAAGACGGCACTGGTCTTCGGACAGATGGATGAACCGCCGGGGACCCGTCTTCGTATCGCCCTGACTGGTTTGACCATGGCAGAGTACTTCCGCGATGTTCAGCATCAGGACGTGCTGCTCTTCATCGACAACATCTTCCGCTTCACCCAGGCCGGTTCAGAGGTTTCGACGCTTCTGGGTCGTATGCCTTCTGCTGTTGGTTATCAGCCGAACCTCGCTGATGAAATGGGACAGCTTCAGGAACGTATTACCTCTGCTGGAGGCCACTCGATTACGTCTCTGCAGGCAATTTATGTTCCCGCAGACGACTACACCGACCCGGCACCTGCGACGACCTTCGCCCACTTGGACGCAACGACCGAGTTGTCGCGTGAAATTGCATCACGCGGTATTTACCCCGCCGTTGATCCATTGGCATCGACGTCTCGAATCCTTGACCCGGCACTGGTCGGTCGTGAGCACTACGACACTGCTACTCACGTAAAGGCGATCTTGCAGAAGAACAAGGAACTGCAAGACATCATCGCGATTTTGGGCGTTGATGAATTGTCTGAAGAAGACAAGGTCACCGTTGCGCGCGCACGTCGCATTGAGCAGTTCCTTTCGCAGAACACCTACATGGCTGAGAAGTTCACCGGTGTCGAGGGCTCGACTGTTCCGTTGTCCGAGACCATCGAGGCCTTCAAGCGTATTGCTGAGGGCTACTACGATCAGGTCCCGGAGCAGGCCTTCTACAACATTGGTGGCATCGACGATCTTGAACGTCGTTGGCACGAGATCGAGAAGGATAACTGACGTGCCTGCCACCGAGAAGTTGCAGGTCGAGATCGTTTCACACGAAGGCAGGCTTTGGCACGGTAGTGCATCTCAGGTCAGCTTTCCGGCAACGGATGGCTCCATCGGTGTGCTTCCTGGACGGCAACCTGTTCTTGCGGGTCTTGTTCCTGGACGTGTGAGTATCACGACTGAGCAAGGAGTTGTTGACTTCGATATCGATAAAGGTCTGGCTTCAGTAGATTCCGACTTTATTACGATTGTCGTGGAACACGCCTCCCAGATGTGAGTGAGCGGTGTGCGGGCTTAAACTGTCCGCACACCCTCATTTTCTTCAGGAGGTTTTCATGGTTGTGCTGAACATTATCGTGATGCTCCTCCTTGCCCTTTTTGTCGTCTGGCTGCTTCTTAATCTGCGCGCGCGTCATCTCGATCAACAAGATGGTGCTTTTCGGGCGTGGGCGCGACTTGATTCGCATTCCGGATGGATGTCAGGAATCGGTCAATATCAGGGCGACCGCCTGTGTTGGTATCGCTTGGTTGCCCCTTCATTGAAACCGCATGTTGTCCTTCCCCGACATGGACTTGAAGTCTCCCTTCCCCTGCAACGCTCAACCGATGGATCAATGGTTGAGGTCCGCTTGACATCAGGGGATGTTTTTCTGGACATCGCAGTTGAACCACTGACCTATAACGGGCTTGTGTCCTGGGGAGAATCCGAGCCTCCCGCAATCGAACATGGCTCTACGCTCTAGTTTTATTCCCACGACACTGCCAGTTCCCGAAAGGTAAGCTTTTGCGCGTTCTTATCGCTTCATGCACAGTCGATTATTCAGGCCGCCTCAGTGCGCACCTTGACCGCGCAATTCGCCTCATTATGCACAAGGCGGATGGCTCTGTACTGATCCACTCTGATGGTGGTTCATATAAACCGCTGAATTGGATGAATGCTCCCTGCACAGTCACCACTGAAATCCCCGAAGAAGGGGAAGAGCTGGATGGTGTGACCCAGGTTTGGCAGGTCCAATCTGATAAGACTGATGACCGACTAGTTATTCGCATTCACGAGATCATCAGTGATGTCACCGAAGAGTTTGGTATCGATCCGGGACTCGTCAAAGACGGTGTCGAAACCCACCTTCAAGAACTCTTGGCGGAGCAGGTGCCGCAGGTACTGGGCGAAGGTTGGGAACTGGTACGTCGCGAGTATCCCACTCCCGTTGGTCCAGTTGACCTGCTTGTCCGTGATCCGCAGGGGCTGCCCGTTGCAATCGAGGTTAAAAGGCGCGGAGGAATGGACGGCGTTGATCAGTTAACGCGCTATCTGTCCCTTTTGGGCCGCGATCCTTTGCTTGACGGGATTAGAGGGATCTTTGCTGCTCAAGAGATTACGCGACAGGCTCGTACTTTGGCTGAAGATCGCGGTATTGACTGCCTCATTCTCGATTACGACGCCATGCGAGGTTTTGACGATCCCGATTCCCGTCTCTTCTAATGACTCAAGCTGCACTCAGTCTGAGCTTGGCGCGAATTATTAGCCAAGGCCTCGTTGAGGAAACGGCTGCGGATGATCCCATTGCCGCGGTCGACAATATGCTTGCTCTGCAGGCGCAACTTCCTTCTTCAATTCCGTGGGCGATTAATCTACGTGTTAAACAGCCTTCTGTTAGCGCAATCGATGAGGCCTTTGAGTCTGCTGGGCTTGTACGTTCGTGGCCTATGCGCGGAACAATCCATGTCACCAGTGCAAAGGACCATCATTGGCTGCGTCAGGTGCTTCAGCATCGGTATCGCGCGTGGATGCGCTCCTTTGAGGAAGAGGGATTGACGCGCGCGCGTATTGAAGAAGCTGCTCAGGTCGCATATTCGTGCATTGCCTCGGCGGGACCTCAAAGCCGTGAAGAACTCTGCGCGGCCTGGGAGCAGGAAGGGATCCGAACGGGTACGCGTCCGCAACGCGAGGCAGCCCTGCGAGCGGGGGAGAAGGGGACTTTCCTTGACCGCCGTAATCTTTTCCTTGCATTGCATATTGAGGGTTTCCTAGTTGGCGGTCCTAGGCGGGGTAATTCCTTCCTTTTTTGTGATGCGAGGCCTTTACCCGTTGCTGAAGGGGTCGCCCAGGGAGAAGCCGATCACGAGGCCGCGCTGGCGGAGCTTGCGCGTCGCTATGCTTGGGGGCACGGCCCGGTCAGTGTCGAGGATTTTTCTCGTTGGACATCACTTACGAAACGTGAGTCTCGGGCTGCTCTGGAACGCGCAACGCGTTTAAAGGGAAGCGAGCGCCCCATTGTGCTTGGTGAATCTGGATATCACCGTGTTGATCTTGACTCGCTGTTGAGCCGCTGCGGAGATGAAGCACGAGCACTGATTTCTTGTCCCTCCTTTGATGAAATCCATGTGGGATATGCAGACCGCACTAGCTTGGCAACGCAGAAGGCAGAGCGGGCAATTTGCCCCGCAAAGAATGGGATGTTTCGGCCGATTGTTATCAAAGACGGCCGGGTGATTGCGGTACAGGATCCGCGCAAAGGATATGCGTTCTTGGATTCGATGCGAGACGAATACGATCAATCTCTGCTGAAAGAAGCTGAAGAAATCGGTGAATATTTGAGCGGCAAATAAGTGATCGTGCAGCTGAAAATGTGCGAAAATATTCGTATGGATTCACAAGTTATGCGAGGCCGCATCGTCCTGAAAGATTCCATCATTGAAGATGGCATCATCACCGTTGAAGGCCAATTTATTTCTGATATTTGCCCGGCATCTGATTTCTCTGGGGAGCTTCCGGAATCAAGTGGCTCGACTTACCTTCCGGGACTTGTTGATGTGCACTGTCACGGAGGCGGCGGGGAATCTTTCCCGAATGCAACGACTCCCGAGGCCGCAATGCAAGCCGTCATGGAACACAGGCGTCACGGTACGACTTCTTTGGTTGCTTCGTGCGTCACCGCTGATGCTGACACCTTGAAAGCACGTGCTCGCACTTTAGCTTCGCTTGCTGAAAAGGATGAAATCGCTGGTATTCACTTCGAAGGTCCCTTCGTTTCCCACGCGCGTTGCGGTGCGCAGGATCCGACCTACATTGTTGATCCAGATCCCGATCTCACCCGCGAACTTATTGATGAATGCAAGGGCTATGCACTTTCAATGACGCTTGCTCCGGAAAAGCCTCGTGCATTTGGTGACGGTTCTGTTGCCGAAGCGCTGATCGATGGTGGTGCTATTCCTTCGTGGGGGCATACGGATTCGAACTCGACCTTTGCGCGTCAAGCCTTGGAATACTCACGTGAGCATTTCGCACAGTCTGCGACTACTCGCGGTCCTCGTGCAACGATTACACACCTTTTCAATGGCATGCGTCCGCTGCACCATCGCGACACCGGTCCGATCGCGGAATTTCTTTCAGATGCAGCCCGTGGTGGTGCGGTTGCAGAGCTGATTTGCGATAACGTCCACGTTGATCCACTTCTTGTTCGTGATGTCTACGAACTTGTCGGTCGCGATCACGTTGTGCTGATTACGGATGCGATGGCTGCCGCCGGTATGCCTGATGGTTCCTACACGCTTGGTCCTCAGGATGTTGTCGTTCGTGATGGTATTGCGCGCCTGGCTCAGGGCGATTCGATTGCCGGTGGCACTGCGCACCTTCTTGATTGTGTTCGCGTGGCAACGACTTTGGGTGGAATTCCTCTGGTGGACGCTGTCTACATGGCATCGGCTCAAGGCGCTAAGATCTTGGGCGATCCGCGAGTGGGCAGCCTTGAGGCTGGGAAATTTGCAGATATTGTCGAGGTGGATCCTGAGCTCAATGTGCGTCGCGTAGTTCGCCGTGGCACAGTAGTTGAGTGAGAGGAAAGCGATCTCGTAAGCGTCCATGGGGCGAGAGTCGGCCATTGCAGATGTCGGCTCTCGCCTCACTTGCGCGCAGCGAAATTGGGCCCGATGGTGAGTACTATCAGGTTCAATATCTTCGTTCTTCTTCGAAGCCCTATACCTGCCCCGCGTGCCTGCAAACAATTGCCGTCGGTAGCGCGCACGTCGTCGCATGGCCCGAAGAACGTGCCTATGGATTGGATCAGGGAGTTCGCGCTCGGCGACACTGGCACCTGAACTGTTGGAAACGTGGTCTTCGCCCGGCATAATGAGCGTGATTGGCTACGTGCACGTGGCGTGAGACACCTCCAGTATGCACTCGTGTTGTTTGCCCGTAGAGTTACAACTAGAGGTTGACACTATCCCATTAATAGGAGACTCCGAGTGGACCAGCTCAGAAGATTTTCAGGAGCAGCTGCAGCATGTGCAGTTGCGGTGATTGCTGCGATTGTCGCGGTATTGGCTTTGACTGTGTGGAAGCCGACCCAACAAATTAGTGCGACTGTTACCCCCCAGCAGCCGGTCGTCATCACCCGCGAAGGACTCTTCCAACTCGAGGGGGGTGAAGTCACCGTTACCGCGGCTTCTGCCTCGGGAAAGCAAGTGACGATGGCGCTGGGTACAGCCGCAGATGTTCGTGCATGGGTTTCCGATCTGTCCTATGCGGAAATTACTGGCATCTCGGCGAACCGTGAGAATCTTTTGACCGAGGGACATGACTCCGCAACGTCGGCAACCTCGTCGCCTTCTCCTTCGCCCTCCAGTGAGGCTCCACAAAACCCTGATCAGAATGCCCAGCCTTCGCCTTCTCCTAGCGCGACTCCAACTTTGTCGGCTGCCGGTGGAGATATGTGGCTTGACGAGGCGACCGCCCCTTCGACCGCAACGATGACCCTGCGCGATGTTGCAGCAGGTCGTTCATTGGTTATTACTTCGGATGGAACGACCCCCTCTGATTTGACAGTTACTATGACCTGGCAGACGCCGCATGCGAATGTTTTGGCAATCGCTGCCGGTATTGTGACGCTCATATGCCTTCTCATCACCGCCGCTTTGGTCGGTCTTGTCCTCTGGCGCGAACGCCATGTGGATTCTGAAGAAGAAAAGCGTAAGGAAGATGAAGCGGAAGATGGGGCATCTCAACAGGTAGATCCCGCCTTCTTTGAAGCCGACGAAAACTCTGAGCCTTCTGAAGCTGAAACCGAACCCCTTCAAAGCGACAACGAAGAAGCTGAAGAGTACAGCGACTCAATCGAGGGCGGGGAAACGCCTGATGACGTAACGGCCCAAGATGCTTTCACTGAGGTCGCTGAGCTTGACGAGGAAACGCCAGAAGACGAATCCTCAGAGGACCGTGCCGTAGAAGAGAGCTTTGAAGTTGATGAATCCTCCGTCACGGATGGAAATGAATCTTCGGATTCTGAGCTGCGTCGCGGTCGTCACGGTATTGCCTATCACGATGACGAAGTAGACCCGCCTGTTCGTGAATCAACAGATACGGGAATTATTGATTTGTCCGCTATTCGCCCGGGTGCAGTTCTTCCTTCGCGCCGCGCGCTGCGTCAGGCACGCGAAAAAGGTGAAGGACGCTTGGTGATTGGTGGCCAGGAATTCGATACCGGCTTGATTCCTCAGGTGGAGAAGGAAGAAGAAGCATCCACCGGTGAGGGATCCGAAGAAAAGCGCTCGTGGGGATCGATCATGGGGAGCTGGATTTCACCGAAGCAACGCGGACAGAAGGGACAGTGACCATGAGAATACGACGTATCCTCCCAGTTCTGTGCGTGCCTGCACTTGTCCTTGGTGCATGTAGCAGCCGTGATCTAGTTGCCCCTGAGGTGACTTCTCAGCCTTCTTCCGCTTCTCCGAACCTCGACTCGGCGCGCATCGAGCGTGTTCTTGGATCCATTCAGGACACCCTCAATACTGCTGATGCGACGCGTGACGCTGCTGCTCTTGAACCTCGGCTTGAGGGTGGGGCATTGCGTATGCGTAGTGACCAGTATGCTGCTGCTAAAGCAACGAATACTGAGGTGCCTAAGCTTGTCGTCAACCAGGGTTCGGTTGCAGTGACAAATTCGGATCAGTGGCCGCGCGTTATTGTGAATGTTTCCAGCCCTGATCAGGCATCTCTTCCTGTGCTCGCATTCGCAGTTCAAGATGATGCTCGATCGAATTACAAGCTCGTCGGATGGGCGCGCGCGCTTGGTGGAGCTCAATTCCAGCTGGATAACGTGGAGAAGGGCTCTGCGGCACTTGATCCTGATGCTCAGGGGTTCGTGAAGACCCCGAAGGAAGCGCTCCAAGGCTACGTGGACATGCTGAATTCCGGAAACGCCGGTAATGATCAGTATGCGGGTGATGATTTTGCTCGTCGCTACTTGCAGGATGCAAAGAGCTTGAATGATGCGGTTCAGGCTGCTGGAAATGTTCAGGCACATGCTGATCTCTCGGCTGATTTCCCGATTGTCGGTGTCGAACTGGTCGACGGTTCAGCACTTGTTGCCGCTTCATTCACCTATACTCAGACCTACCAGCGCACTGTTGCTCGTTCGACTATGCGCCTCGGGGGAACAACTGCCGCATTGGCAGAAGGTGATGACGATACGGTCAAGGGAAAGGCGACAGCAACCTACATTGTGACCGTGCTCCTGCACATCCCCAAGGCCGGCTCGGATTCGCAGCTGATTGGCGCTGTTGGCGCGGAACGCGCACTTGGCTCGGTCGTCAAGGATGATGGCGCCGGGAACCCTGATCAACGTTAAGGAGATCTTCTTCATGAATAATGATGCTCACAATCCTCAACCTGCGGATTCGCACGGTGCACTCGACCTCAGTGCAGCTGCTTCAGCCGCAGGACAGGAAGGCCCCAGCACTTCTCAGCAGACAAATCGAGAAGGCGGTGTCGGTGGCATCAGCATTCCGCTGATTGATACCTGCGATGATTCCTCTTTCGAGGCCATTGCCGCGAATTCTCAAAAGGTTCCGGTGGTCCTCGTTCTTTGGGCTGCTCAATCACTTGAATCTAAACAGTTGCTGGCTACCCTTGAGGAGCTCGCACGTGAAAAGGCGGGTGCCTTCCAACTTGTTGAGGTCGATGTTCAACAGGCGCCTCGAGTCGCACAGGCATTCCAAGTACAGGTGCTTCCGACAACGGTCGCTCTTGTCGGTGCGCGTCCGGTTCCTCTTTTCCAAGGTGTCGCTGCTAAGGAACAGATTGCCCCTGTTATCGAGGATTTGCTGAAGGCTGCTGGACAGATGGGGGTGACGGGTCGGATTGCTGTAAGCGGATCCGATGTTGCAAAACCCATTCCAGAGGAACATATCCCGGCCCTTGAAGCTGAAGAACGTGGAGATCTTGAAGCTGCGCAAGCTGCTTGGGAGAAGATTATTGAACACAATCCCCGCGATGAAGAGGCAAAGAATCACCGCGCGCGGATTAATTTCAAGCTTCGTGAGGCTCAGGAAAACGGTGATCCCTCCGCACAGGCAGATGCACTCTTTAATGAGGGAAAGACTGCAGAAGCATTTAATGTCCTTCTGCGCCTTATCGAGGACAGCCCGGAGGATCAGCGTGAGGATTACCGTGTCAGGCTGCTTGATCTTTTCCGTATTGCTGGGAATACCCCAGAGGTTAAGGCCGCAAGACGGCGTTTGTCTGCGCTGTTGATGATCTAGAAGCTGTTAACAGTCAGCTGATAAG
>ERZ772920.1696-NODE-1696-length-10862-cov-2.854909_pt1 | contig 10862 bp, 10 predicted proteins | sample MGYA00511469_ERZ772920 | MGnify/ENA primary metagenome ERZ772920 (study PRJEB29015, sample SAMEA2738069) | human oral metagenome | biome: human oral; feature: human-associated habitat; material: saliva | place: China | collected 2216 ... | reverse complement strand
AATTGTGCAACATAATCTTCATTTGCGTATAGTGCCCATTCACATAATGAATAGAATAAAATATCCGCAGCCATTGTAGAAGTAAAAATCATTACTCCCCATTGGAAAGAAGTATATTCAGGCTTTTCTCCTTTTCCTAAAACAATAGAACCATATTTTGAAAAGGCAACATACATACTACAACTAAAAATTCCCACACCTAAAAGTGCATAATAAATACTAAATTGATCTCCTAGCCAAGTACGAATCCCACCTAAAATTAATGATGATTGTTCTGGAATGACTAAAAATAGAACCCCTAATAATAAAACTCCTAATAAAGGTACTATAGTAGATACCCAGTCAATTTCTTGATGTAATCTTTTTTGCATATTAAACTTCCTCACCTTCATCCAAGATACTTTGATAACTTGGATCTAACTCTAATAATTCTTCTAAATTATCGATTTCAACTATATCTGTTTTTTCCATTGGATAAATTCCTAATTCATATTCGTCTGGATAACAAAACATCGCTACATCATCCCAGTAAATTTGACGATTTTGTTTTACATCAAATTCTTGTTCTAGATGATGCGCTAAACGCTGTCCATCTTCTTTATTCCAACGAGAAATACTATATAATTGCCATCCTTTTTCTCCACCAGTACGTGAACAATGAATAACTTTTTCCTGTTCATCAACAGTCATTAACCACTCATCTGTATGCCCTTCAGTCCATACACAGTTATACCCTGAATGAGTAAAATCTGCATGAAGAATCTCTGGATTATAAATCAATTGATCGCTATCTAAAATAACAACATCTTCTAAATATTGTCTTGCCACATATAGTGAAGAAATATTATTACATGTGTCATAATAAGGATTCTCGATAATTTTTAACCCTGAATATTCTTGTTCTAATGGATAAAATTGGTCTTTTAAATATCCAACGACTACATAAATTTCCGTAATCCCATTCTTATGTAGTGCCTGAATAACTGTATCAATCATTCGAACTCCATTTACTTTTACAAGAGGTTTAGGAGTATGGTTTGTAATAGGTCTCATTCTTGTTCCTTGACCTGCAGCCATTAAAATTGCTCTTTTAATTGTATTTGTCATAATTCTCCTCTTTTCACAGTTCCTCTAATGTAGATAATACTAATTTAGAATATTCTTTTGCATAACGGTACTGACATAATGAATATTCTCCAAAATCAATTCCTAAACTTCTCTTATATTCGCACCAATTACTCCATAATAATCCTGCACTTGCAATATATGCATAAATTTTCTTGCGAATCATTGGAGAAACTTCTCCTTTGAAGTATAAATCGATTAAACGATCGACTTGTTCTTTTGAATACAAGGAATAAATACAAAACATCGCAATATCAACATGAGGATCTTGCATTCCCGCATATTCCCAGTCAATAATTCGAATACCATCTTTTGTAAACAAGAAGTTATCTGGAACGGCATCGATATGAACAAGAGTCTCTTTCTTCTCTAATGTATCAATCCATTTCTTTAATTCAAAAATAGCTGTTTTTGTTTTTTCATAATCTTTAAAATAAGATTTTTCACCATTCCATAAACTTTCATAGAAATCAATTTGACCAAAAATATCAAAACGATGGTCTACTGTTAAGTTTAATTCGTGGAATTCTCTTAGTTTCGTCATACAAGCTTCTACTTCATCCCAGTTTTCTGCATCACAGTTTGTAGCATCTTCTAAATAAGCTGTAATTTTATAGCCATTTTCTGGATTCATGTATAATACATCATCACAAATTTGACGATTTACTAATGCTTGATAAACGTCAGCTTCTTCTTTTCGATTAATTAAATGATCCGTTCCTTCACCCGGAATACGCATAATATATTTTTGATTTTGACATTCAAATAAGAACGAACGGTTTGTCATTCCCTTTTTCAAAACAGTAATATTTTTAATTTCATCAACTTTAACATTAAAACAATCCTGAATAATTGAAATGGCATCTGTTTGCAAGTTTGCAGAATTACCATCTATTTCTCGCAGTTGTTCATACGTATTAATCTCAATAAATTGTTTTGAATCGACTACTTTAGAAGGAATCATCCATTTATTTTTATCTTGTAATGTACATTCCCAAAATTCATGATCATAAGAAGGTTTCTTTGAAAATTCTTGTATTTTCTCTTGAACAGCTTTTGCTTCTTGTCCCATTACATAACAAAGACCAATCATTTGATTGCCTTCTTCCTCTTCATCTACCATGACTAATTCTCTTTTACGATTCACACGTACAGTACTTTCAACTGATATTTCATCGGTAACCATGTACCATGAATAGGGTTCAAAATCACTAAATGGATTTTCTTCTGCCCAAATGTCGCATGGTACGATGTAAGTTTTATCCAACGAAGATTTTACCTTACTTAAAGAATGTAAATTATTTTTAATTTGGTATTCAGAATTTACCACTAATTTAACTTGGAATTCATCGATTAAATATTCATATCTTTCTTTCATAAAGCCAACGACTACTTGAATATCTGTAATTCCAACTTCATGAAGATGGCGAATCATTCTTTCGATTAAGACTTCTCCCTTTACTTCCATTAGACCTTTAGGAATTTCCGTATTAATGGGAACCATTCGCATTCCAAATCCAGCAGCTAAAATAACTGCTTTCTTTGGTTGGTTTTCTTTTATAAATGTTTTTGTTTTTTCACTTAATTCTCCAGTAGGAGAAAGCCATTTTTCTTCTTGTAATTCTTTTACTACACGATTCACAAATCCTAATGAATATCCTGATTGAGTTGCGATTTCTCGCTGATTCAGCTTAGGATTCTTTCGAATTGCGTTCAGAATATCCAATTCTTGAACGTTCATGTAATCACCGCTTTCTATTTTTGTGAACTAAAGATAGTTTACACCCAACTAAGTTAAATAGCAACTTTTAAATGGTTAAGAAAGTTTAAAAATAAAAAAGTGGACAAAAACTTTAAAGTTCATTGTCCACTTAATTTAATCAGCTTCTTCCCCACTACCCAATTGAAGAATCATGCTAACATAATGATGATTATTCTATTGATTACTGCATTACTTATACCCAACACAATTATAGTATAGTTTTTAAATTAGACTAAAATCTAGGATTATTGAATCGATTTTATTTTTAATTTTTTCCAATTTTTTTGGAGATTCATTCCACTAGATTCTAATTCCATTAATTCTTCAATTGAGTTGAAATGTAATTTATTATTAGTTGTATAATTAATTAATACATATTCATCATTAACTGGTGAAAATTTATAATGATTTCCATTAAATTCAAATTCAATACTATGACCTTTTTCTATGATTTCAAAAAATAATTTCAATGACTTTAACTGACGATTCATCGCATACATCTCTATCACCTACACCATTTTATTTGTGAATAAAGAATGATTTATTCCTCTATCCCCATCATGTCTTGATCAAACTATTATATTCAATTCCCATTTTTGTATTAAATAATCATCATTACGGTGCTAAAGGGATTTGAACCCCCGACCTAACGTTTAGGAAACGTTTGCTCTATCCTACTGAGCTATAGCACCCCTCGATTGTATTCTGTCATAAAATAAACACAAAGTCTAGCAATTTGTATATATTTTTATCAGATTTTAACCAGATTTTTTCCGTTTTATTCTTTTATTATTTCCTTTTATGTTTTCGTCTGTTTTTAGCTCGATTCTCTCCAAATAATACTAAAAGAAATAAAATTGAACCCCCAATGATTACTGCAAAAGCAAAAGCATTTTGAATAATATACACTTGAAGTGTTTGTTGTCGTTTCTCAGGTTCTTTTGGTAAATCAGCAAAGCCACTTTCTGCTACTACTTCAACACTTGGATTTTTTTGATTTTCTTTTAAAAAATCACCTGTTAAATGAACACTTACTCTTTTATTCGCTACTTCCCATTCAGGAGTTTTTCCTTTTTCAACAATCATTTGAAGAGATTGATTGGTCGTAATCTTATGCCCATCAAAATTATGTTCTCCTGCTGGTAGTATAGTTTGGTATGAAAAATGTTCTAATACATAATTCAAAATTGCATTTCCGAATGTATGTCGAATCATTTCACCAGCTTGATTCGACCAATCTCCAACACCAAGAACAACTTCCACTAACTTCATTTGATCTTTTTCATATGTAGCAATATAGTTAAAAGCACCATATCCACTTGATCCAGTTTTTAATCCGTTAACACCTTCAACTCCATACTTTGCACCAGGAAGAGAATAATTATACGTATCAAATTTTTCCTCATACGGTGTTCCTTCCATTGTTTTTACAACAGCAGAATTAGTATATTGTAATACTTGTGGATAACGATTCATTAAATCCATAGCCATAATCGCTAAATCACGAGCTGTTGTTTGATTTGGCTTTGAAGCATCATAACCTTCCGGTTGATAATAACCTTTAAATAATTCAGCAACTGCCCCAGATGCATTATTGAACGTTGTATGATTAATTCCCAATTCTTTAGCTTTAGCATTCATTTTTCCAATAAATGCAGCAGAATCTTTCTCAACTGCATTCGCTAACATAATTGTTGCAGCGTTTGAAGAAGGAACAAGTGTCATTTTGATTAATTCTTCAATTGGATACTCTACTCCTTCCACAATTGTATTATTACTAATGGCGTATATATTTGAAATGGCTGCATCTTCTTTCGTCGCTACAATCTTTTGAGATAAAGATAATTCTCCTTTTTGAATAGCCTCCATCACTAAATATACTGTCATCACTTTACTAATACTTGCGGGATCTCGCTCTTCATCAATGTTATCTTGCCACAAAATTCTACCAGTATATGCATCAACCACAATCGAGGACTTAGGTTTATCCTCTGGATTTACTTCATAACCTGCATTTTTTGTTAATTCAATAATATCTACAGTCTCTGCTGCTATTGGTTTTACTAAACCCATTAAGCATAATACAGAAATAGTTCCCAAAAACTTCGTTAATTTCCTCAAAAATTTTTCACCTTTTCTTTTATATTCTAAATGAATTATACCATATCTAGCATCATAGTTCACATTCTTTCTTAAACTAAAAAAACTGTAAGAGAAATTATTTCTCTTACAGTCCACAAAAGATTTCTTATACAGATTCAATTTTTGTAATTTTTACTTTCATATCTCCACCTGGAGTTTGGATGACAACTTCGTCATTTAATTTCTTACCAATGATTCCTTTTGCAATTGGAGAATCATTTGAAATTTTTCCTTCGATTGGATTTGCTTCTGCACTACCAACGATTGTATAAGACTCTTCTTCACCATCTGGTAATTCGATAAAAGTAATTTTACGTCCTAAAGAAACGACATCTTTTTCGACATTATTATCATCGATAATTTCAGCAAAACGAATCATTTTTTCAAGAGTTGTAATTCTTCCTTCAACAAAGGCTTGTTCATCTTTAGCTGATTCGTACTCTGAATTTTCAGATAAGTCGCCATAACTACGAGCAATTTTAATACGCTCAACGATTTCTTTACGTTTAACTACTTTTAATTCTTCCAATTCCGCCTCAAGTTTTGCTTTTCCTTCTAGCGTCATTGGATATAATTTCTCAGTCATTTGGCTTCTCCCTCTTTTTCATTTTTCTGTATTGACAGTGGTAAAACCATACCATTTTATGAAGAAGATTGCAAGTATTATTTCTAAATTTCTTTTTTTTATGCTAAATCACTTAAAATAGAGGTGATTTTTGTTGTCATTAAATCAATGGCAACTGCATTAGATCCACCTTCAGGTATAATAATATCCGCAAATTTCTTAGTCGGTTCAATAAATTGATGATACATTGGTTTTACGACTGTAATATATTGATGAATAATCGAATCCAATGTTCTACCACGTTCAACCATATCTCGTTTAATACGACGAATAATACGAATATCATCATCTGTATCTACATATACTTTAATATCCATTAAATCGCGTAAACGTTCATCTTCCAAAATTAAAATTCCTTCAATTAAAATCACATCTTTTGGCTCTTGATGAATCGTTTGATTACTTCTCGTATGATTTTCATAATCATATACTGGTTCATCAATGGATTCAAAATTAATTAATTTATTCATATGTTCAATTAATAAATCCGTATCAAATGCAAATGGATGGTCATAATTTGTTTTTAAACGTTCTTCAAAAGGCATATCACTTTGGTCTTTATAATAGAAGTCTTGGTCAATTTTTACAATACTTAATTCGGGAAAGTGTTCCAAAATTTTTCTACTAACAGTAGTTTTACCACTACCAGAACCACCAGTCACTCCAATAACAATCGGCTTCTTTTTCATAAGTTACTCCTTATCAACGTATTTGGCTTTTAATACTAAGTGTTCATCATATGTTTTTGCAAAATAAACTTCTTTTGTTTGAATATCTGCTACAAAATATTCATAATCTGTTTGAGCTGGATCAATAGCCGCTAAAATCGCTTCTTCACTCGGACTATTAAATGGTCCTGGTCCTAGCCCTCTGTATTTGTATAAATTATATGGAGAATTTACTTCTAAATCTTTTAATGTGACAACTTCTTTATGTTCCCCTAGTGCATAAAGAACTGAAATATCTGTTTGTAACATCATATTTTTTTGTAAACGATTATAGAAAACACTGGCAATTTTTTGACGATCTTCTAATTTATATCCTTCTTTTTCAAGTAAAGAAGCCATTGTTAAAATCTCATGAACATTATAATCTCCTTGAGAAATTTTTGCATAATATTTAGATAAGACACTATCTGTTTTAGCAACCATTTCTTCAATAATCATTTGTAAGGTTTTATTTTCATCTGCCTCATAAGTAGCAGGGAATAAATATCCTTCTAAGAAATAACGAACATTTTGAGCTTTTTGAGCATCTTTAAATAATCGAGGGAATTTCTGAACTAATTGGTCAATAAAACCTTGTTCTTGTACTTTATTCATAAAATCTTCTTTAGAATATTTCGTAGATTTTTCTACTTCTTCTGCGATTCCTGTTAATGTTTCACCTTCACGCACGACTACTTTAGCAACATTTGCAGATTTATCTTTACCACCATCTGCTAATTGTCCTAAAATTTGATCAATATCCATAGATGGAGACAATTGATAAAATCCTGCTTTAAATCCTGCTACATTTTTAAATTTAATATAAAAATTAAAAATTTTTGAATTACGAATCAATTTATTATCTTCTAAAATTTTAGAAATTTGTTTCACTGAAGATCCTGCTGGAATTTCTACTTCAACTGTTTGAGTTTGTTTTGTATCTACTGGTTTCAAAGCGTTGGAAATATAGTAATATCCATATGATCCTCCACCAATTACAATGATTGCAAATAGAATAGCAAAAAAACGAACAATATTCCTTGTTATTTTAGATTCTTTCTTTCGAATAGCTCTAATTTCATCATTTTCATAAATGAATCCAGCTTTAAAACGGTCCTTTTGTGACATATAATTCCTCCTTTTAACTTCGTTGTCATTATACATGAATTCATATAACAATTGAAGACTAGGAGTTCTACAATTATGTTACAAATTCTATAAAGATATCTATGAAAACAAAATAGACTTGACGCTGTTCGATAAGATTCGCTTGCAAAGCTGCTGACGTCCATTGCTACTCAAGTCAAGTCCCATCATTCAAACGTTCCCTCATGAATACACGTCCAGCGAAATGGACTTGACACTGTAGCCTTAGTACTAGAAGCCAATGTGGCTTCTAGTACAGGAAATTTCGAGACCTTAGGCTCGAAATTTAGCAATGAGACAGCAAAGCTGGCTGCTTGCGTCCATTGCTACTTCAGGAAAGTCCAATTTCGCCCTATATAAGGAAAGAAGACACCAAATAGCATCCTATCAGGCGTCTTCTCACATCATTATTCTTCTTCTTCATCTAAGAAAGTATTTAAAACTTCCTCAATCATATCCCATTCTTCATCAGTTTCGATAGGAAGTAAGTCTCCTTCAGTACCATCTTCAGCTTCAACATAAGAAAATGCTTGAAGTTCAACTTCTTCTCCCTCTGGAATTCCTGCTGGGTATACTAAAACATATGATTTACCAAAATCTTCTGAATCGAAAGTAAATAAAACCTCGTGTAAGACTTCATTTCCTTCTTCATCAATAATTGTAATATGTTCATGTCCATCATGTTCATGTGTATGTTCTGTCATTACGTTTCCTCTTTTCTATTTAATATTTAAATCTAAATAATTTTGTAAAATGATGACGGCTGCTAACTTATCAATCACTTCTTTTCTCTTTTTACGAGAAACATTCGCTTCCTCAACAAGCATTCTTTCTGCTTGCATTGTTGTTAACCGTTCATCGTGAAAAACGATTGGAATTTCTAAACGTTTTTCTAAACTTCTACCATATTTTTGTGAAGCTTCTGCTCTTGGTCCAGCTGTATTGTTCATGTTTTTTGGCATACCAATAACAATCTTTTCAACTTCATATTCTTTAACCAATTCCACCACACGGTTAAAACCAAATTCACTTGCAGCTTCATTAATCGCAATCGTTTCAACACCTTGAGCAGTCCAACCTAATGGGTCACTAATCGCAACTCCAACCGTTTTACTGCCGACATCTAATCCCATTACTCTCATTAACAATCTCTACCTGTCGAACGAATATAATGGCGGATTAATTCTTCGATAATTTCATCACGCTCGTGACGTCTTACTAGATTTCTAGCATCACGATGTCGAGGAATATAAGCTGGATCGCCAGATAATAAGTACCCAACAATTTGATTCACTGCACTATAACCTTTTTCGTTTAATGCATCATAAACAATTGTTAGTGTCTCTTGTACTGTTTTTTCATCTTTATCATGAAAGTTAAATAGAACTGTTTCATCCATTGAACTCATATTAACACCTCATTTCTTTGTATCTTCATTCTACTAAATTTTAGTAAAAACTACAATAAATACGATAGAGATTAAACTTTCCTTAAAAAAATGAAGTAGAATGGATCACATTCTACTCCATTTCAATTGAATCATTATGCTTGAGCTAAGAATTCTTCTACCGCTTTTAACGCAGCTGGAATACCGGCTGGATTTTTACCACCTGCTTGAGCCATATCTGGACGGCCACCACCGCCACCTTGGATATGTGAAGCAATTGCTTTGATAATATCTCCTGCTTTAATTCCTTTTTCATTTGCATCTTTAGAAACTGCAGCTAATAAATTCGCTTTTTCTCCTTCATTAGTTGCTACGACGAATACATCACTTGCTGCTTTTTGTCTCCAAGTATCTGCTAATTGACGTAATTCATTCATATCTTTATTTGGTAAGTGAACTGTAATGAATGAGTAGTTTCCTGCTGTAGAAACAGATTCAAATAAGTCTGCAACTTCAGATTTCATTAATTTAGCTTTTAGAGCTGAAATTTCATGTTGAGCTTCTTTTAATTCTTGTTGTAAGTGAGAAACTCGTTCTGGAGTGCTATCTAATTGAACAGCTTTAACATCACTTGCAATTTGTTTTAATAACAATTCATGTTTTGCTAATAATTCAAATGCTTCTTGACTTGTAACAGCTTCAATACGGCGAACTCCTGCACCAATACCAGATTCAGAAATAATCTTGAATAGACCGATTTCTTGAGTATTTGAAACGTGAACTCCACCACATAATTCGATAGACCAGTTTGCAATGTTTACCATACGAACTTTATTACCATATTTTTCACCGAATAAAGCCATTGCGCCTAATTTTTTCGCTTCTTCTAATGTAGTTTCAATAGTCACTACATCTAAAGCTGCCCAAATTTTTTCATTTACAATACGTTCCATTTCAGCTAATTCTTCAGCTGTTACTTGTCCAAAGTGGCTAAAGTCAAAACGTAAATATCCTGGAGCTACTAATGAACCTGCTTGGTTAGCATGTGTTCCTAACACTTCTTTTAATGCTTGGTGTAATAAGTGAGTTGCAGTGTGGTTTTTAATTAATTTAGCACGTTCTTGTTGATCAACTTCTAATACATAAGTTGAGTTTAATTGCATTGGAGCAACGACATCAATCGTATGTAAAGGTTGACCATTTGGAGCTTTCTTCACTTGAACAACAGTTGCAACTACTTGACCTGATTCATCTTTAATCACACCATGGTCAGATAATTGTCCACCCATTTCAGCATAGAATGGAGTTTGATTGAAGACTACTTGTACTCTTGTATCTTCTAAAGCAGATTCTACTAATTCGTCTTCATATACAATCGCACTTAATAAACCTTTTTCAGTTGTACGGTCATATCCCACAAATGTACTTTCTACTGTAATATCACGTAAAACAGCTGATTGAACATTCATAGAAGTTTCTGTATTACGAGCTGCACGAGCACGTTCTTTTTGTGCTTTCATTTCAGCTTGGAATCCTTCTTCATCCACTTCATAACCATTATCACTTGCATATTCTAATGTTAATTCATAAGGGAATCCATAAGTATCATATAGTTTAAAGGCATTTTCACCTGATAAAACTGTTTGATTTTGCTCTTTCATTTCAGCAAATACTGTTTCTAAAATTGCAAGACCATCATGAATGGTTTCTTGGAAACGATTTTCTTCATTTGCAATTACTTTTTGAATAAATTCAAGATTTTCAGTAACTTCTGGATAATAACTATGCATAATACTTGCAACAGTTGGAACTAATTTTGTTAAGAATGAACCTTGAATTCCTAAACGTTGACCATGCATCACTGAACGACGAATTAAACGACGGATAATATATCCACGTCCTTCATTTGAAGGTAAAGCTCCGTCACCAATCGCAAAACTTACTGCACGAATATGGTCAGCAATAACT
>ERZ772920.1693-NODE-1693-length-10873-cov-13.600296_pt1 | contig 10873 bp, 10 predicted proteins | sample MGYA00511469_ERZ772920 | MGnify/ENA primary metagenome ERZ772920 (study PRJEB29015, sample SAMEA2738069) | human oral metagenome | biome: human oral; feature: human-associated habitat; material: saliva | place: China | collected 2216 ... | reverse complement strand
CGTGGTCTGTTGTCGAAATAAGCAAAGGAACCATCCGTCGAGAAGGGTCGTGAGTGTCCACTACATAGCAGCTTATCTCCTATACAACGCATCTGTGTCTCTATCTTATCCCTCTCCCAGATATCATCTTGATCAGAAATGGCAATGTAATCACCTGTTGCACGATGCAATGCAGAAAGGAAGTTCGCATTAACACCATGTTCGCCTTCATTCTTAAAAGTACGAATAACAGCATGTTTTGACGCATACGCTTGTAGAATCTCCCATGTCTGATCCGTTGATCCGTCATCTTGAATGATAATCTCATGGATAGGATAAGACTGAGCGAGCAGTGAATCTATCTGCTCCCTCACGTATTTCTCACCATTGTAAGTACAGAGGACTATTGATACAGAGGCTTTGCTTTCCATAACTTTACTATAGTGTGAAGATGACGAGCGCACTGTTATAAACAATGAGGTAGAAAGCTATCAAGGCTGTCAGTAGGGTGATAGCATTCCTAATCCCACCTTTCATTGACTTTATCAAGCAACCTATACACAACGGTATGACGTAAGCCCAATGCGCTGTCATTATATATACCTCGTTAATACCAAACCCTAAGCCTATATGAAGTATCATGTCAAGGGCGAAGAATGACAAACACATCCACATCAGCTTACTACGTCTACCAGCCCAGATTCCGCCTAAAAAGAGTAAGACGATAAGACCTTCAACAATATAGTTTACGACCCAGTTATAACTAACGAAGACTGGGCGATCGCGAATAACATCACATAACGTGTACTTCTGGTGCAACTGTATTGACTCACCAAAGAGATTCTCAACGAGTGTCTCACAGCGAGAAGTAGTCACATCTGTCCAGTTCAAGAACGGTTGTTTACTCACTGGCGTACCAGAATGAGCATATTGTGGTGCGCTGTACTTTGCCTTCAGCTGTGCCTTTCGGTGCTTTTTCCATAGTAACGCAAACACTTCTGTCTGCTGTTTACTATCTTTAAGATGGGTAGTATCGCTAAACTCTTTCCACATCTTGGTCTTCTCATCCTTTACAGCTTTCTTTTCGTGTTCCTTTCGTGTATTGACACTATCGGCAACAAACGTTTTGTACTCCCAAAGACCAAAGCTCCAGATTGCTACGGAAGGTAAGATGACAACAAAAATGAGGTTCTTAGGATGAAAGAAACGCTTTCCCATTGAGAAAAGATCAGCTAATAACACCTTTAACCCATTATTAAGTGATACGCCAGCAGTAAGGATAAAGAAGACAATCGTCTGCCATTTTTTCAAGGGTTTATGCTCTGCCATCTGCTTACCTGTCACATAAATCACTAAGAGAATAAGAAATAACGACAAGATGAAATGGTCGGGTGAGATAGCTGCTAATAGTACGTATGCGAAGGAGAAGAGTAAAAAAGCAAGTACAGAAGACTCTCGTTGCGAGAGATGAAGGAGCTCTCTTCCTATTCGTATCATTAAAAGGAACGCATAAAGGGAACTGATGAGAAGGACGATAGCAACCAAGAACTGTACACAGTTAATGCCCAATAAGCTCATTAATCCCTGATTAATAAGATAGACCGGATAGTAGAAAAAAGCCAATAAAGGGTGTCTATGCACATCGTAGGCTGTTGTCCAGTCGGTAACAACGCAATAAGTGAGTGGGTCGAAACCTGACACATGGAACCAATCGAGGATGTTTTTCCGATAATCCTTTGATATTCTTGAGAACACCGAATAGTAAGGAATAATCACTGTGGCGTGCATGATGAGCTGCCACAGGAGGAATAAACAAACCGAAAGGCGCTCGTCTTTTCTTATTTTAATAAACTTCATCCACATAGCTTACGACATTAAGCTTACGACATTAAGTAATAGACTGTCTGTCCTGCATTGTAAATCCAAAGGTAGATGGTTAGCATGATTAACGCCACGCGCATCAATTTTAGCCATTTCATCGACAATCGTTTCAGTAAATAACCATAGGAGATCGGGATAATGAATGCCCATCCTGAAGTCATTATATACACTTCAGTGACGGCAAATCCGAGGATGAGATGCAAGGTGAGGTCACAAGCAAACCAAGCTAAAAGCATTTTAAAGAACCGTTGCTTATAGCTAAACACTATACCTACGATAAATAAGAGGACTATAAAAGCCTCGATGATATAATTCACGCTCCAGTTGTACTCCACGAAGATAGGTCGTTCCCACGAAACATCTTTTAATAACGAACGCTGATGAAGCTGAATAGACTCGCCAAAGAAGTTCTCTACGATGGTCGGAACACGTGGTGTAGAGACATCCATCAACTTCGTTATCACCCCATCTCCTACAGGCTGACCGAGGTGTGTTCGCTGCCATTCATCCCTTTGTTTCTTGTGTTCGAGCACCTTCTGCGGGTTTTTCTTCAGTGTTTCGCTTTCGATATGACGCACAACTGCTTGCTGTGGAACCTCCAAAAGATAATATTGAGACTGTTGAATACCGAGCAACAAGAGCAATGGCAGGACTACTCCGATAGAAATAAACTTACAGGTAAATACCTTTTTTCCATTGGTAAACAAACCTGCTAACAGGGTCTTCACCCCATTTGAAGTTGCCATTCCTGCCGTGAAGAAGGTTAGAACTAACGATTGCCAAGCTGTTAGTAATTGTCCTTTCTTCATCTTCTTTCCCGTGACGTAGAGTGTCAGAGAGAGGAGCATCAGGGAGATAACGAAATGATCGGGCACCATGGTTGGGATGAGTACGTGTCCAAAAGAGAATAACAACAAGGTAAGCAGCCTTGCATCTTTCCGTCTCAACTCCAATACTTCACGAAAAACACGGTACATAAAGAGTACTGCATAGAATGCCGAAAAGACAATGATGACAGCCATGAAATACACAGCAAAGTTGTATCCTACATTTTGTATGAGCCAATCATTGAGCAGATAGAGCGGATAAAGAAAAGTAAGATATAACGGATGACGTGAAGTAACGAAGTGGATACGACCTCCCGAGACCGTTATCCACGACCAGCAATCATAGCCTGACATACGAAAATTCTTGGTAAAGACACTCCAAAATCCACCATGTGCTTCCATGGTGTAGACGTGATAGTGGCTTGCTATCACCATCGCATTGAACGTAACAAAGACTGCTAACATGGCAAAAGCCAGCCAGCGTTCTTCTTTCTTCACCTTAAAAATATCGAATATGTGCATTGAGTAGCTTTGATTATTTGGTACAAAGGTACGAATTAAAGCACATTTAACAAAGGAAATAAGGAGAAGAACTCGTTTTGCACGTAGCTATCTACCTACTATATCGACTTCTTTTCACGATAATAAAAGTTCTTCCCTTAAACACGTAGATTGTTAACAGAATGAGTTTAATCCACATATATGGTATGATTACCTCCCAATTAGATAGTTTTAGAACGGGGGATAAACTACATGATAAACGTCATTAAGTACGAAGTCTCTCTGTATTCACATCCAACTTATTTTCTTATTAATTGAGGTTTGTAAATTATTTTCGTGCAATTCAAAACCAATACATGCTCTTTTGGCTTCTAAAAGACGCCCAATTGACTTGCAAAAGGTGCCCTTTAAGGCTCTTATTAACACCCTTTTGAAATCCAATTAAGCACCTTTTCGTTTACCTTTTTATAACTAATTGATTTCCTTATGGTTACAAAACTGCTTCGTATATGTGTTTTTGCCGTCATTTATTGGTGTTTTATTTAAAATTATGTAATGATTTTTCAAACACCCATCTGCAGCTTTTCGAAATCTTGGTCTGGGGCTTAATAAGGAGTAACATCTTACTTCCTATGTAAGAAAAAGCGCACTAAAAGAAAGTTGATTGGAACACAAATAGCGAACATAGGAATCAATGCTATCTGCTTGCTGAGACCTAAAAGAAGGAAGATTTTCAGGCAGAAACTTTGCAAAAGGAAGTTGATGATATGCGAAAAGATGAAACCTACACCTCGTTTGGTAGTAGACTTTACACGGAAGGTGTAACGTGTGGAAGCAATATAGTTGAATGTGAAGCTAACAAGGTAAGCAATGGTATTTGCAATGAGGGGCTGTAGCCAGCATATTAATAGCAAATATGTGCCATATTGTATGGCTGCGGCTGATGAGCCAACGATGATAAAACGTACGATTTCACCGAACTTTTTCTTATTCTTTATTTCATTCTTCAGCATTCTATTTCTTATTTCTGAAAGGTTTGTAAAAGCCTTTATCTGCAAAATCAAGTAGTTCTTTATCGCCTCTACTATCTCCAAAGGCGATTAATTCGTAGGCTTCACGATGTGGATAAAGTGCTGTGAGGCGATTCACCTTTTCCTGTCCATAGCAGTTTTTAGTGGTAAATTGTCCTGTTAGGCGACCTCCCTTTGTTTCTATTTGCGTCCCTAATACCTGTATTTTTTTATCGATTTCATCGAAAAAAGGTCGCACCCAGTTGTCAATGCTTGCGCTGATAATAAGTACAGTGGCTTGTTCTTCTTCGATAGCCTGTCTTACTTTCTCTATTCCTGCAGGGCGAAGTAGGTGTTTGTTTTGCTCTGCAAAGTGTATACAAAGTGCGTTGAAATCGTCAATATGCATCCCTTTAAAAAAGTAAGAAAAAACCTGCTGCTTTGCCTTCCAATTAGGATAAAGATGCAGTTTCATCAGTAGGAGGAGGGGTGAAAAGAGTAAAAAACCACAAAACATTTGTCTGCTTCCTTTTGCAAAGCGGATAAATTCAAGGAGAGTGTCCTTAGTAGTCAGTGTGCCATCGAAGTCGAAAGCATATATCTTTCTCATGTCCTATTGGATATTCTTAAATACGTAGATAATGAAAAGGAAGGCAAGTCCAAAGGCTAAGACGATGAGCTGCATGAAACGATCGTGTATCATCACCTTTGTTGGGTCGCCACTCTTCTTGTCGACAACTGATATTTGGATATAACGTAGCAGTCCCAAAAGTACAAAGACACTGGTCAGATAAAGATAATCCGTGTGGAAATTTGCAATGGTTTCAGGACTTACTGTGTACATAATGTAGCACACGAAGGTGACACTCGCTGTAATCGTAATAGCTTGATTGATAAACGTAAGATTATAACGAATCGTATTCTGGCGAGGTGCATGGCCCGTCTCATTCATCTTCACAACATCGTCACGGCGTTTTGCAAAGGACAAGAAGAGCATTAACAAGAATGTCATCAGAACAATCCACTTACTCAGATGTATGTCTGTTGCATATCCTCCGGCAAGGATACGAAGTACAAATCCGAAGGCGACAACACACACGTCAATGATTGCATAACGCTTCAAACGGAGACAATAACCTATATTTAACAGCCAATAGAAGATTATTACACTGGCTGTCTCAACCTGACGTACATGCAACAAAAAGGTCGAAGTCATCGATAGAACAAACATCAATCCCATCAATATATAGCCCTGTGTAATGCTAACAGCCCCCGATGCCATTGGACGATGACATTTCACTGGGTGCTGACGATCATCATGAACATCGACAATATCGTTCAGACAATAGATTGACGAGGCCATCAGACTAAAAGACAGGACTGTGATTAACCCTGCATAAACCGCTTCCCATTGCAGTAAAGCACCTCCAAAGAAGACTGGAAGGAAGACGATAAGATTCTTAATCCACTGATGTGGACGTATTAACAGTATAAGGTTCTTCATTTTATTCTATTCTCTATGGGCGTTATAATCCCTTTAATTACAGTCTGTAAGAGCCATGCAAATATCAGACTGATGACAGTCGTTACAACAAACTTGTGCCAATAAGACCAATCAGTCTGCTCAAGATAATCGAGTACGAAGTGGGAATGTATCAAATAAAGTTCCAAACTCAATGCACCAAATACTTTTAGTATTTTGTTGATATACTTTGGTGTATGACGAAGGACTTGATTGAAGAGGATAATCGATGTAAACGTAAGGGGGATGTAAAGCATACGTTCAAGAAATAAAGGGAACTGTCCGTGCTTCTCTTGTTCAAGAAACAGACAAGAGGAAAGAGCAATAATGAATGTTATCACTATCATCCAAATAGCCGAGCCACCCACGATTTCTTTCCGTTTCACCACCTCTGCAATGTTAATACCTATAAAGAAAATGGGCGCACGGCTCCAAAATATCTCTAAATGACCTACTGAATCATGCAAAGGGGTAATATATTCCACCACAACACACCACATTATCATGATAACAGGAGTCCAACGATAGATAGGATTCTTGGCGATAAGCATCATATAAAATGGACTCACAAGATAGAAAACCATAATAGCTGGGATATACCAGAACGTTAGCTCATTGTGCATCCAGAAGTCCCAGTTAATCGTTATATCCCCGATGAGATCGATGATATTCATACTGTGTCCGCTATGTCCTGTGAGATTGACGTTAAGAAAATCGGGTATATAGTAGAGACAGGCCATGAAGAGCCAAGTAGGATAGACACGTAAGAAACGTCGAAGATAAAACTTTCGCAGGGAAGGGTGCTTTGTCCAAGAGAACCACAAGCCCATACCACTCAAGAAGAGAAAGAAGTCTACACCGATATTACCCATTCTCTTCAAGCCAAAGAAGGCATCTTCACGTGGCAATCCCACATGAAAAAGAATAACGAAGATGATGGCCAACCCCATCAACTCTCCTCGGTAACGGCTTATATCAGCTAATTCAATGCTTCTTATCTTCATTTATTGCGATGAAATCGTGTATTTATAAGACTCCTTTACTTTAACTTTGGACTCGGTATCTTCTTCATTAACTCTTTAAACAGCCATGCTAAACAAAGCGACGAGATAATGTAAAGGAGGAGTCCCGTCCAATATTCTCCCCCTCGAGAGATTGGAATAAATATCTTTCTTGTGATAGGATGACAGACGAAAAGGGCTGCTGAGATGCTGCCAACCCACGAGAGAACATTCATAACAGAGAAGTACTTATTACCAACTACACCTTCTATCCAACTGAGTAATCTCACAAAGGTAATAGAGGCAACACATATTACAAGTGGAACAAAATACCATGTTATATAGTTGAAACTCATCAATAGTATGGCAAATAATGAAAGGACAAAGGCTACAAGGTTTGTAGCAGTCGTCCAGGCGTGTGCGTATCTCGCATAAAGTACACCAAAGCCGAATGGCAGCATCCCACCGATAAAGTTATATCTCCAGCGGTTCAGGGCCTCACTCTCTGGTTCACAGGATAACTGTATGGCAAAACAAAGCACTATCAACATAACATTCCACGCCCAATGTCGGCGATAAAGGAAAAGTCGATACACGATATACAACTGTATCATAAGCCCAAAGAACCAGTAAGGACCAGGCCAAATAATATCGTCGGGATTGGGAAGAAGATTATTAAAAAGTCCCATTTGACCGATAATATCCATCACATGATAATCGTGTGGAGCGTCTGTAATAGCGTCAACCATCGTAAAAGCCACAAAGCCAACTATCATCATACGGAAAAGCTTTACCCAATGATATTTGATAAAACCAAAAACTGGAAGACTTGATTGTGACTGCAGCATACTTGTTGGCACTGTTGGCTGTTGCTTTTCGTACTTCATCGTCAAGCCGTATGCTGATAAGAAGAGGAATACAGGTACTCCATAATGCCCAAAGAACGATAGAATATGAAAGAAGAACAATTCGTTCCACGACCCTTGTAACACTTGATAGAGTTTGTCTACATTGCGTTGAAAATACTGATATTCGTTCTCCTTTACCACTGGACGCAACCAATGGCAGTAGTTATGTAGGAAGATTCCGATAATGGCAAGCCCTCTCAACGCATCACACTCTACCCGTGTAAGCAACGCTTCTCGGCGTTCTTTCGTCTGTTTGGGTACGGAGTGTTCTGTATATGTATTCTTTTCCTTATTCAACATCCTAACTTTAATGATTGATTTTGTCCCTTTTAAGCGTTTCTTTATACTGATCTAATTCCTCTCTCTCTGTCCAGCAGCCACCTTGGAAACTGTCTCCTATTTTGATATAGACTTCTGCTTCGGTAAGAGATGCTTCTCCGAAGGACGAGTAAGCTTATCGTAATCCGTTGTATTCTTTAGTATTCTCGGTCTCATTTCATTGTATTGTGGACTGAGGATATTATACTCTGCATGGTAGTCTTTCGTATGAATACCTGCCAAATAGAGTAGCATGTGCGGTAGTGCATCCGTCATAAAACGACGGTTTTTAGCACCGATTATTTCTTTGTAAATGTCGGGATGCTTAGCAGCATACTTATAAGAGCAGAAGATCCAGAAAGGAATTTCAAACTCATAATGCGCTAAGTCGTAATCAATAGCAGCCGAGTGATTGCGACAGATGAATCCACGATTACCCTCATAGCATTCCTCTCCATGATCAGGCATATAGATAATGATAGCCTCCTTGTCCTCAAAACGACTAATAATAGCATCTACAATGGAGTCATTATATAAGACAGCATTGTCGTAATCAGCCAATACATTTCGCTGTTTTCCATTAAGGTCGGCACGTTTCTTCTCATAATCTTCTGCCTTAAAGTGGCGACGGTCGCTTGGGAAACGTTGGTTATATTTGACGTGCTGTCCGAGGAGATGGAAGATGATAAGATTATGATCGGTGTTGTGTTGTTGCTGATTTTTATCGTAATCATCGAGCAATCCTCGATCAAATCGGTATAATTGTTGATTGCGTGAATCGAACATCGCCTCTGAAAGTTCTGGATGATTAAGGAAGAATCCACCACTAAAATCATACACTGCCTGCTTTGCCTTAAGCAAGAACTGATTGGTGATAAAGGTCACATGATAGCCTGCCTTACGGAAGAGTGAAGGGAAGAGTGGATAATCGCACCACTCCCCTTTCTCTCCAACAACGTGTAGAGAAAAGACGTTCTTAAACACGAAACTGGTCAGATTCCATGGTGCTACGACATCACTGAACGGTACAAGTAATCCCGACTTCTCTCGTTTAATCTGACGTGGGGTCGTCGGCATGAAATAGCCATACTGTTGTGAATGTAGCTTTCCATAGCTCTCACCGATGATAAGGACGATATTAGGCGATTTAAACGAACAACTATCCATACTCATCTTGTCTTTAGCTTCGATGAGACGGTCAACTTGTTGCGATGCTAACTCATTAGAGAAAATACTGAAAGCAAGGCGATAAACAGGCAGATAGAACTGTGCACAGTCTGACGTTGTTAGCTCATGTTCTACAGAGCCAATGGTGTCTAAAGAGAACATTTGTACCATTTCTTTCTTGTTGTGCGCAGATGATTCAATCGCCCAACCAAGAAATACGAGACAAACGCCCCCAAGAATGTGGTAACTATGGTTAATGATTTGTTTTGCCACTGTTACCTTATAGCTAATAGCTGGTGGCAGTTTTACCTTCTTCAGAAATGTTGTTAGAATATGAATAAGCATAACAAGCAGTAGTAATCCTACACTTGAGAAGATAAGGTCTGACGTAAAATAACTACTAAAAAACTCACTTGCCTCACGTTCGTCAGTCTCACCAACAAGTAGGAGCATTGACGGATTCAACGTTGATTGGAACTTTACCCAACAGAAGAGGTCGGTAAGACTCGTGCAGTAAGCGATGATATACAAAAAAGCACGAATCCATCGGCGAATCTTTAGAGGGAATAGTGTAAGAATGATGCAGATAACATATAGGTCGAGAAACAACTCTAACCACAGGTTACTATATACAGTAGCATCGGGGTTGTTGGTTGGCAACTCCGCATATGATACTAATATACCGATAAGGTACATGAAGAAAAAGAATGAGACGTTGTCCTTAATGGGCTGATACGCCTTATTCAGTAAACTGACAGCATACTTAATAAATTTCATGTAAACGTATATATTTGCTTGCAAAGTTAACACTATTTTAGTACAAGGCAAAGTTTAAGTACAAAATAATACGGTGTTAGCAACTAAGTCTTGTTTCGTATGGGTTTTATAGGTTCTTCTGTTAAATGTGTAAATGATATCCTGTATAGGTTTAAACCAACTATCATTAGCCCACAAAAGGTATAATCTTGGGTTCTACAATTAAATATATAGATTGAAAATAGAATATTACAAGGGAGGATAAACTACAAGATAAAATGCAATTTGAAACTATGTCATTCTGTCTTCTACAAGCAACCTATTACAACATCAACGACATTTGCAAACTATTTTCATGCAATTCAAAACCAATACATGCTCTTTTGGCTTCTAAAAGACGCTTAATTGACTTGCAAAAGACGCCCTTTAAGACCCTTACTAACGCCCTTTTGAAGTCCAATTAAGCACCTTTTCTGATACTACTTTATAACTAACTGAATTACTGATGGTTACAGCTTTGCTTTTTACATGTGTTTTTGTACTTATTTATAGATCGTTTGCTCGAATTTATGTAATGATTTTTCAAAGCGTTATCTATTACTTTTCAAGTATTAAAAAGAAAAAGGGTCTCTGCTCGGAGAATGAGAAAAGAATAGATAGTGGACAGTCCTAACTATGTTTTTGTTCCGTTAATGCTATACAAAAAAGCATCCACACATTCAACCGAAGAACATAATTCTTACTATAGTATGCCTTCCGATTTGGGTTTAAAACAAAAGAAATAAGTATTATTCTTGGTTAATATTCGTCATTATCATACATTATGATTATCTTTACACCCAAAACTAAATACTTAGAACATGGAATATGACCTTCTATCCTTTTTTAGTATCATCTTATTTTCAATAGCATTATTGGGCTTCTTCTATCTTATCTCCAAGCTTAACCAAATAAGTAATACGCTAAACAACGTCAGTTTTGAGATTTCCACACTGAAACTTAT
>ERZ772920.1686-NODE-1686-length-10892-cov-5.604042_pt1 | contig 10892 bp, 8 predicted proteins | sample MGYA00511469_ERZ772920 | MGnify/ENA primary metagenome ERZ772920 (study PRJEB29015, sample SAMEA2738069) | human oral metagenome | biome: human oral; feature: human-associated habitat; material: saliva | place: China | collected 2216 ... | reverse complement strand
TAGCCCAGGCAGGCCGCCCACACTGCCACCTATCGGGCCCAGCTGCGCAGGAACGGGTTACCGCTACCAGTAAAAGGGCCCACCGACCCACGCGCGCACAGTCCGGGGCCCGCGCGCAGAATCACGGAGTTAATGTACAGACGCTGCCCACACGAAGACGCGAGCAGATGCCACCACCTTCTATACCGACTTTCCCGCACCAGAAAGCCAAAAAGTCACGCTACCAGCAACACGCAGTGTCCTATAACCCGGTGTGTCGGCGTGCGGGTGTCTCATGCAGTGACGGGCGTTCGCTGGTGCGAACGCCCGTCAGGCTGTCGGTTTAGTTCCTGGAGTTCCAGTTCTGCCAGTCGTCGTCCTGCGCGTCGACGGCGATGATCGGCATGTTGGTGCTGGAGCCTGCCTCGTGTCGCGGCGGCGTCGTTGACGCGATGTCCTCCACGTCCTGCTGCTTGCGCCGCCTGGACCAAGGCCACCGCTTGCGCTTCTTGCGCGCGTCCGGCTCCTGGCGGACCTCCTCGCTCCACGAGAACTGCGACGTCCAGCTCTCCTGGAAACCTCCCTGCCCCTCCAGAGCCGGGGGAATCTGAGGAGTTGCCGGCGCGGCATCCTGCACAGGAGCGTCCTGCGGGGGTGCAGGCAGAGGAACGGGCGGAAGGTTCTCCGCGGGCGGGGGAAGCTGCCCGGCGGGCGGGAAGGGCGTCGCGGGCGGGGGAAGCTGCTGCGCGGGCGTGAACCCTTGGCCGGCTGCGGGCATCTGCTCGGGGGTGGCCATGTGCTCGGGGGTGCCGCCCTGGAGGTGCGGCTCCGGCTGGCGCGCGGCCAGGGCGTCCCAGTCGAAGGAGTCCATCTGGTCGGCGTGGGGCATCTGCACGGTCGTGAGTCCGGCATCGCCCGCGTCTTCCTCAGACGAGGCCTGAGCGGGTGCACCCGAAACCTCCGGCTCAGGCATGACGACCGGCTCGGGGGCGGGGATCACGACGGGGGAGGGCACCGCAGCGGAGTCGCGAACGGGGTCGGACTCCGCGACGTGCTCAGGCATAGGCATCGGCGCGGGGGCAGGGAGAAGCTCCGGCTCAGGCTCGGGTTCGGGCTTGGTGGCAGTGACCGGCTCGGGTTCGGGCTTGGTGGCAGTGACCGGCTCGGGTTCGGGCTCGGTGGCAGCGACCGGCTCGGGCTCGGGCTCGGCGGCGGGAGCCGCGACCGAGGCCTGTTCGGGGTTGAATCGAAGCAGCTTGATGGTCGGAACGTCGACATACTCCGGCTGCTCGGGAGCATCCGGGGCAGAGGTGGACTCAGTCACGGGTGCCGCCTGCTGTTCGGGGTTGAATCGAAGCAGCTTGACGGTCGGAACGTCGACGTACTCGGGTTGCTCGGGTTCAGCCAGAACCGGCTCGGCCACCGGTTCGGCGACCGGCTCGGCCACCGGCTCGGCGACCGGTTCGGCCACCGGTTCGGCCACCGGTTCGGGCTGCGCAGGCTTGAAGCGGGGGAGTTTGACGGTGAGCATGCCCGGGTCTTGGGGTGCGCCGGTAGTGGTGGCCTCGGTCTGGGGGGTTGCTTCCTGGGGGGCCTCGGGCTTGAAGCGGGGCAGTTTGACGGTGAGCATGCCCGGGTCTTCGGGCGCGTCGGTAGTGGTGGCCTCGGTCTGGGGGGTTGCTTCCTGGGCGGCGTCGGACTTGAAGCGGGGGAGTTTGACGGTGAGCATGCCCGGGTCTTTGGGCGCGTCGGCAGCAGGCGCCTCGGGCGTCTCGACCGCACCATCCTGCGGCCAGGAATCAGTGACGGCCGGGAACGATGCGTCCGCGCCGCGCTCGGCGGAGGGCCGCGCCACGGCCTCGTCAGGAAACACCGTCAAAAACTCGGTCTTGTCGCCGGGCAGGTCTCCCTGCTCAACGGTCTCCAGCAGCTGGGTCTTGTCTTCGGGCAGGCCCCGGTCCTCGAAAGTCTCCAGGATTTGCGTCTTGTCCGCGGGGGAGTCTTCGTCGCCGAAGGTCGTCAGGAGCTCGGTCCGGTCCCCCTGCATGGGCACATCGGCCTGCGCGTGCGTGGCGGCCGCACCTCCGAGCGCGCCGGACTCATCGAACCCGGGCTGGGGTGCCACGTACGGCTGGCCCTGGGGAGCAGGCAATCCCGGGCTATCCGAGAACATGCTCATGAGTGTCGTCACCGACTGGTCAGGGGCGCCCGCAGGCTGCACGGGCTGACCCTGAGAGGCCGACGCGCGACGACCGAAGCCGAAGCGCTTCTTCTGCGCCTGCTTCGGCGCGCTCTGTGGCGGGGCCTGAGGGACGCTCTGCTGGGTCGGCACCGGGCCTGCCTGAGGCTGCCACACGAAACCGGTCTCGCGCGGGGTCAGGTCCGCGGACGGGGATTGCGCGGGCGCGTCCGACGAGGCCGGGGCGGGAGACGCTGAGGCCTCGGGAGTGAAAACCTGAACGGGCGGCGTCGTGGGTGCGGGCAGAACGGCGGAATCCTGCGACTTGTGGGCGCGCTTGGAGCGCTTGACGTAAATGAGGACGACAATCGTCACGACGACGGCGATGATGCCGACGATCAGCGCGATGAGCAAGGCGAGGGACGGGGAAGAATCCGACGCGTCCGCGGCCGCCGCCGACAGCGTTGTGAGGCCATTCGCGCCGTTCGCCAGGTCGGATGGAACAGATAGGGGCGCGGCCGCGTAGGTCCCGACAGTCGGGGCCGACACAATGAACAGGGCCCCCAGCGTTGCGCACAGGGTGCGGAAAAGTCGCATGCAATCCTCCTGACGATTGGTCACTCGATTATCGTCTGTTCGAGCGCTCAAAGCAACGAGGAAACAGTGCGCCGAGATTATCTGACCGAATGTCAAAGGAATGAATGGCGTCTGTCAAAGGCCGGAGGGGTTAACTGACAAGGTGTGCGGGGGCTCTTTCGCGTAGGATGACGAGTATCTACCTACAGTCAGGTTTTCGACCCAGCTGCGAGGTGTTAGTCCGTATGATCGAGGAGGGGCGCTGTGAAGTGTCGACCTGCGACAAACGCAGATATCCCAGAAATGACACGCATTATCACGGAAGGATTCTTGGATTATCCCTTCCATGTGATGCTTCAACCCCATCTCTACCGCGCGGAGCATTACCCGCAATGTCTGAGCCTGCTCAATCGCATGATGGCGAAAGCCTACGTGGAGTACAGGAATGCCCTCGTTGTCGAGCACGAAGGGGACGTCGTTGGCGTCGCGCTCATGCATGATCGGCCGATCGGCTTCTGGCCTAACTTCTTTGCTGGCGGTTATCAGCTCTTCCGCTACGGGACTCCTCGGCTGCTCATGAACTTTTCGGATGCGGCCGACGTCGGCGATCAGTACGCCCTCGACGCGGGTGACTTCGACTGGTATCTCGAGATCCTCTCGGTCGACCGGCGCATGCGGGGTCGGGGCGTGGGGCGTTGGCTTGTCGCCAAGGTGCTTCCCGACTTTGTGGCAAAGAGAGGTGGGCGCGCGTATGGGTTCGTGACATCGACGGAATCCAACGCGCGTTTCTATTTGAATGGCGGGTGCGAGCTCCTGGATCGCGGGAGCACGTCTCTGAGGGGGCAGACCTGTCCGATCTGGGCCTTTCAGAAGGAAGCGAAGCTGCTCTGAGTGAGCGAAGATTAGCCAGTATCCCCGCCGCTGCCTGAGCCCTCGTCGGGCGGTCGCGCATGATCTCTTTGCGCAGGTCGCGGCGCGTGATGCACGTCCCCTGGTTCCGTTTGACTTCAAGGACTTGAGGTCTTTTAGGGTGAAGTCATGGCAGGAACAGGCTCCGGGCGCACGTACTCTATTAAAGAGGTAGCGGCGCTTGTTGGCCTACCCCCCTCCACGCTGCGCTATTACGAGGAAGTTGGCGTCATCCCTGCCATCGCTCGCGATCCTTCCAGTGGCCACCGTATCTACACGGAGGGTGACCTGGAGTTGCTGACGTCGGTCGCGTGCCTCTCCGCCTCTGGTATGGCTATTGCTGATATGCGCGAGTTCGTGCGCTCGGGGTTGGGTGGCGATCGGGATATTTCCGAATTTATTTCCCTTCTTGAGCAGCAGGATGTGCGCCTCCAGGAGGAGGCGCAGATTATCGAGCTGCGACGTGAGTTCTTGCGCACAAAAGTTGAGTACTGGCGTGCGATCAAAAGTGGGGATGCGCTAGAAGCTGAGCGCTTGGATACTCGAGCCCGTGAGCTCGCTGAGCGCCTGAAACTCTGGACCCCTCGGTCATAAGGACCTAGTGGGGTGGGTTCACCGCCTGCTCCGAACCTCGCCCCGCTAGGGGGCACAGGGCCGCGTGCCGTATTGGTACGCGGCCCTTACTCATGCCCGATGCGCACGCCAGTAGGGAACGGTGTGGCTGAGCTCGGCTCTCTCGCCTTCGATGAGGGGAATAGCTCGCACGCGCGGTGGAACGCGGCCTCGACGAATTCGAGGGAGGCGGGGTAGGAACTGTTGGGTGCGGGCAATGTGTGACATAATCATGTGAAACAAGTCATTCTCAATGAGGAGTGTGAGATGCTTTCGACCGACACCGTCTCCCTCAACCCGAACCCCCTCGTTCAGGCGCTCGGAAAGCCTGCCAAGGAGTTCACGAAGGCTGACATCATCGGCTATATCGAAGACAATCGGATCTCGATGGTGAACCTTCGCTACGTCGGCGGGGATGGGCGCCTCAAAACCCTCAATTTTGCGATTCAGTCCAAAGCGCACCTCGATCGGATCCTCACGCTCGGCGAACGCGTCGACGGATCCTCCCTGTTCAGCTTCGTCGAGGCGACCTCCTCGGACCTCTACGTCGTCCCTCGCCTGTCGACAGCCTTCCTGAGCCCCTTTTCGGTGCTGCCCACGGTGGAGTTCCTGTGTGGCTTCTACGACGTGAGCGGCGCGCCCCTCGCCTCGGCACCGCAGGAGATCCTGCGCAAGGCCCAGCGCGCCCTCCAGGCGCAGACGGGCGCCACCCTGGAGGCGCTCGGCGAGCTCGAGTACTACCTGTTCTCTCCGGAGGACACTCTCTTCCGCGTCGAACCGCAGCGCGGCTACCACGAGTCCGGCCCCTTCTCGAAGTGGGAGGACGTGCGAACGGAGACCCTGGCACACCTGGTGAGCATGGGCTGCGCCGTCAAGTATGCCCACTCGGAGGTCGGTAACTTCGTTGCGGACGGGCGTCAGATGATCCAGCAGGAAATCGAATTCTTGCCCGTGGACGTGTGCGATGCGGCCGATCAGATGGTGCTGGCCAAGTGGGTGCTGCGCGAGGTCGCCCACTCCTATGGAATCGAGGTGTCTTTCTCGCCCAAGATCGCGGTGGGACAAGCCGGTTCCGGCATGCACTTCCACACCCGCCTCGTCAAGGATGGGGTTAACCAGTTCTCCACCGGATCCGGCCTGACCGAGGACGCGCTCAAGGTCATCGGAGGCTACCTCTCCCACGCGGCCTCGCTGACCGCCTTCGGCAACACCGTGCCCACGTCGTTCCTGCGCCTCGTGCCCCACCAGGAGGCGCCGACCGCGATCTGCTGGGGTGATCGCAACCGCTCGGTCCTCGTGCGTGTCCCCCTCGGCTGGCAAAACATCGACGACTCGATGTTCCGCGACGCGAACCCGGGGGAGCCTCCCATCGCGAACCTGCCCAATGATTCCCAGACCATCGAGCTGCGCAGTCCAGATGGCTCGGCTGCCATCCACCTGCTCCTTGCCGGTATTACGGTGGCCGCGCGCATCGGGCTGACGCGACCCGGCATGGCCGACTACGCGAGCAAGCGCAAAGTTGACGGCGACGCCTCGCAGACCCCGGGGCTCGACCAGCTTCCCTCCTCCTGCTTCGAGGCCGCCGGTCGCCTGCTCGCCCAGCGCGACGATTACGAGGAGGGCGGCGTCTTCCCGGCCGGTCTCATCGACTCGTGGGCCGGGCGCCTGGTGGACCTGGGCGATATGCACCTGCGCGACGACCTGGCTGACTCGCGCGTCTCAGTCGAAGAGCTCGTCGAGCGTTACTTCCACATCGGATAGCAGCACGGCCCCAGCCTCGAAGGGACGAGGCCGGGGCCGCCCTGCGCCGAGCGCGCACCTCATCAGGGGGCCGGGGGAGGCGGCGCGAAGCGCTGATCGACCCTCGGCGCCGGGGGTGCGTCGACGGGGGAGTGGTCCGGTGCCGGGGGCATGTCCGAGGGAGAGACGGCCTGCGGCGCCGGGGGCGCAGCGGCAGGGGGAGGCTCCGGGGCCGGCCGGTCCGAGATGGGAGCGGGGGCGGCGTAGGGGGCCGAGGCCTCGTCGGCTCCCATGGCCAGCTGGCGCTGGGCGGCGCGCATTGCCGCGTCATGCTCGAATTGCGCGTCGGCCGCGGCGCGGCGAGACCTGGCGGACCAGCGCACGAGTGCACCGACAAGGGCGAGGACGAGGACCGCGCCGGTGATCCCCGCAATCATGGCCAGAGACGAGCGCGAGGAACCCCCGCCTCGTTGCGAAGAAGCGGTAGTGGACACCGGAGCAGTGGGCGAGGGGGAAGGAGAAGCGGCCAGATCCGCTGCGTCCGGGCTGACCGTGCCCACCGCGCTGACGTCATCGCGCACATTCGTCCACGTCACCGTGGACGCGTCCGTCCGCGTGGACGCGCCCGCGGAGGAGATGACGCCGCCGTGGGAGGCCTCCACAATCTCGGAGGAGTGAGCCACCAGCGTCACGGACTCGATCGTGGCAACCGCCTCCGGGGAAGAAAAACCCTCCAACAGGGAGGCGGAAACAGAATGAAAATGGAACACGCCGCCATCGTCGACGGTCACGATCTCGGCGCCAGCATCCTCCAGCACCCACGTGAAGCGGCAACCCGCCACGCCATCGACGTCAACCGACACGATGGAGGATGCGCGCGCACCCGTGCCCATCGACTGGCACTGCTCGCCGAGCAACGGCTGGGTCGTCGACAGCGTCACCTCGTGTGTCGCGCTGACGCCCGGCGTGACGTCGTAGACCTCCACAAGGTGGATCGGGGTCGCCTCATCCGCGAAGGCGGGCGCCCCGAGCGCGCACAGCGCGACCGTGCCCACCGCGCAGGACAGGATGCGGGCGAACCTCACGTGTCCTCATCCTCGGCGCGCAGGCGAGGAACCGACGTCTTGGAGGGCTTGACGCCCACCTTGTCCGCGTAAAACGCGCGGATCACGTCCATGTCGGCGCGCACGTCGCCCGTCAGGCGATACGTCGGACCCCAGCCGAACGTGCGGGTGTTGCGGTCGATGAAGCCCAGCTGAATCGGGACGTCCGCCTCCATGGCGATGCGGTAAAAGCCGGACTTCCAGAACTCACGCGGTGAGCGCGTGCCCTTCGGAGTAATGCACAGGGTAAAGGAGTCGGACTCGCGGAGACGCTGCACGACCTGCTCGACCAGGCCGTGCGCGGCGCTGCGCTCCACGGGAACCGCGCCGATCTTCTTGACGAACCAACCCAGCACCGGGGCCTTGACGACGGAATCCTTCACCAGGAACGAGAACGTGCGTCCGGACTTCCACATGGAAATCGCCATGAAGACACCGTCCCAATTCGAGGTGTGCGGAGCGCCGATGACGATGACCTTGTCCGGGAGGGGCTGCGTGGACAGCTTCCACCGGGAAATGGACAGATACGCGGACGCGATCGCGGAAGTGATAGCCATGAGGGCCTTTCTGGTCGTAGCTGGAGCCAATCCTACCCGTGGGGCGGTTAGTCCAGCGTCTCCACGGCAAGGGTCTGCGTCATGATGTGGGGGTGCCCCGGCCACAGCGTCAGCGCCCGCTCGCGCACCGCCGCGGTTTCCACGCACACGAAGTTCTGCCACTCGCCCTCGCCGATGTCGCTCATCGTGGCCGCGCCCTGTGACCAGGGGTTCCACACGATCGTCGAGCCCGAACCGTTCTTATCCACGATGATGCGTCGGCCCAGCTTCGGGTCGACGACCTGGACCTGCTGGGTGGAGGTGTAGACGCGATCGGTCGGCCCGATGAACGTGACGTCGCCGGTCTGGGTGGCGTAGCGCTCGCGAACCTTGTCGTAGTAGCGCTCCCCGTCCAGGCCCTCCAGTGTCACGTCTTTCACGTCTCCGACGTGCAGGTAGGTGTGCAGGGCGGCCTCGATCGCGAAAGGATGGTCGTCCTCGTTTGTGAGGGTGAGGGTCACGTTCAGCTCGGCCCCGGCGGTGATGTCCAGACGCGCGCAGAAGGAGTGCGGGTAGAGGGCGGAGGTCTCGCCCGTGTGGTGCAGCTCGAAGGAGAACGAGGCCGGGGCGTCGTTCGCGGGTTGGGTGCTTCCCAGCAGCGTCCAGGGGCTCGTGCGCGCGAAACCGTGGGCACCCGCTCCCTGACCGGGCCTCGTCGGGGAATCGGTGGGGCTGCCGAACCAGGGCAGGCACAGGGGGATGCCGCCACGGATCGCCTTCGTGCCATCCAACACCGCGCGGGAGGAAAGCCACAGGACGTCCGGGTGGCCCGTGGGACGCCAGGACAGCAGGTGCGCGCCGAAGGGGGTGACAAGGGCCGAGGCCGTGGAAACGTCTGCGCTGAGCGTGGCGATGTCAGTCATACAAGCCAGTTAACGCCATTGCTTGTGAACGAGCAAATAGACCGGCCGATGGCCCCTCATATCTCCGCCACGTGTCCACGACGTGGTGGAATTCGCAACACGGGGATCGCGTTGCCCCTTGTTTAGCCGATATTCTTGAAGACGTATGTGCGTGAAATCGGTTCGAACCGGTCGTGTCTGCGGCGTGCGCGCCCCCTCACACGCATAAATCTGTATCCACATTTGAGGAGTCCACATATGTCCACGCGTCCCGACCTGCGAAATGTCGCCATCGTCGCACACGTCGATCATGGCAAGACCACGCTGGTTGACGCAATGCTCTGGCAGTCCGGAGCATTCTCCGAGCGCGACACGGTCGAGAAGACCGGCGAGCGCGTCATGGACTCCGGCGACCTCGAGCGCGAGAAGGGCATCACGATTCTCGCCAAGAACACCGCCGTCCACTACACCGGCCCTGCGGCTCAGGCCCTGGGCCTCGAGGATGGCGTCATCATCAACGTCATCGACACCCCCGGCCACGCCGACTTCGGTGGCGAGGTCGAGCGAGGCCTGTCGATGGTCGACGGCGTCGTCCTCATGGTCGATGCCTCCGAGGGCCCGCTCCCGCAGACCCGCTTCGTGCTGCGCAAGGCCCTCCAGGCCCACCTGCCCGTCATCGTCGTCGTCAACAAGGTCGACCGCCCCGACTCGCGTATCGAAGAGGTCGTCTCCGAGACGACCGACCTGCTCCTGTCGCTGGGCGAGGACCTCATGAACGAGGGCGTCGACATCGACGTGGACTCCCTCATGGACGTTCCCGTCGTCTACGCCTCCGCCAAGGCCGGCAAGTGCTCGCTGGAGAACCCCGGTGACGGCCAGCTGCCCACCGAGAATCTTGAGCCCCTGTTCGAGACCATTCTGAACCGCATCCCCGGCCCCACCTACGACGAGGACATGCCGCTGCAGGCCCACGTCACCAACCTGGATGCTTCGCCGTTCCTGGGCCGTCTCGCCCTGCTGCGCATTCACAACGGCACCCTGAAGAAGGGCGCCGACGTGGGCCTGGCGCGCCACGACGGCACCATCCAGCGCGTCCACATCTCCGAGCTGCTGGCCACCGAGGGCCTCGAGCGCGTGTCCACCGACTCCGCCGCCCCCGGTGACATCGTCGCCGTCGCCGGCATCGAAGACATCATGATCGGCGAGTCCCTCGTCGACCTCGAGGACCCGCGTCCCCTCCCGCTCATCACCGTGGACGACCCGGCCATCTCCATGACCATCGGCATCAACACCTCGCCGATGGCCGGTCGCGTCAAGGGTGCGAAGGTCACCGCCCGCCAGGTCAAGGACCGCCTCGACCGCGAACTCATCGGCAACGTGTCCCTGAAGGTTCTGCCCACCGAGCGTCCCGACGCCTGGGAGGTCCAGGGCCGTGGCGAACTCGCCCTGGCGATCCTCGTGGAGCAGATGCGCCGCGAGGGCTTCGAGCTGACCGTCGGCAAGCCCCAGGTGGTCACCCGCACCATCGACGGCAAGCGCCACGAGCCCATCGAGCGCATGACCATCGACGTCCCCGAGGAGTACCTGGGCGCCGTCACCCAGCTCATGGCCGCCCGCAAGGGCCAGATGGAGACCATGACCAACCACGGCACCGGCTGGATCCGCATGGAGTTCCTCGTGCCGGCCCGCGGCCTCATCGGCTTCCGCACGCAGTTCCTCACCGAGACCCGTGGCACCGGCATCGCCTCCTCCATCGCTGAGGGCTACGCCCCCTGGGCCGGGCAGATCGTCTCGCGCACCACCGGCTCCCTCGTCTCCGACCGCGCCGGGGCCGTGACCGCTTACGCGCTCATCCGCCTGCAGGACCGCGGCAGCTTCTTCGTCGAGCCCACCCAGGAGACCTACGAGGGGCAGGTCGTGGGGGAGAACCCCCGCGGCGAGGACATGGACGTCAACGTGGTCCGTGAGAAGCAGCAGACCAACATGCGCTCCTCGACCGCGGACACCTTCGAGGCCCTTGTGCCGCCGCGCCGCCTCACCCTGGAGGAGGCCCTCGAGTTCGCCGCCGACGACGAGTGCGTCGAGGTCACCCCGGAGGCCGTGCGCATCCGCAAGGTCATCCTCAACTCCCAGGAGCGTTTCCGCGAGAACGCCCGCCGTCGTCGTGCCGAGGCCTGAGAGGAACCGCCGCCCATGAGCCAGTCCGTCAACCGCGGGGAGAAGCCTGCCGCCCCCGAGGCCGCAGCCGACGCCGTCGAGCCCGCCGCGCCTGTCGCAGTTGTTGAGTCCGTCGAGCAGGCCGAGGAGTCCGGGGAGGCTGCGGAGACTCTGGCCGCCGAGCAGCCTGAGGACAGGG
>ERZ772920.1685-NODE-1685-length-10893-cov-8.680937_pt1 | contig 10893 bp, 7 predicted proteins | sample MGYA00511469_ERZ772920 | MGnify/ENA primary metagenome ERZ772920 (study PRJEB29015, sample SAMEA2738069) | human oral metagenome | biome: human oral; feature: human-associated habitat; material: saliva | place: China | collected 2216 ... | reverse complement strand
CAATGTTCACGTCTGGTCGTGCGTTTGAGCAGATCAGAAACTCGGTGGGTTATCCTCACCTAAACGTTAAGATTGGCGCTACCCACGGAGGTCTCTCGGTAGGAGAGGACGGCGCTACTCATCAGTGCAATGAGGATATTGCTGTTATGCGTACCATTCCTGGTATGACGGTCATCATCCCATCCGACGCTGTTGAGGCTGAGGCTGCTGTTAAGGCCGCTTACGACCACGATGGCCCTGTCTACATGCGCTTTGGTCGCCTTCCGGTCCCTGTGTTCAACACCAACCCTGACTACCGCTTTGAGCTGGGCAAAGGTATTGTCCTCAAGGAGGGTACCGACGTTACGCTGGTGGCTTGCGGCCTTATGGTTCCTGTGGCTCTTGAGGTTGCCGAGCAGCTGGCAGCAGAGGGTGTAAACGCCGAGGTCATCAACATTCACACCATCAAGCCTTTGGATACTGAGCTGATCGCCGCTTCCGCAGCAAAGACCGGCAAGGTTGTGACTATTGAGGAGCACTCCGTCATCGGTGGTCTGGGCAGTGCAGTTTGCCAGACACTTTCCGAGAACACCCCTGTTCCTGTCAAGGTCATCGGCGTCCAGGACACCTATGGTGAGTCTGGACCCGCACTTCAGGTCCTTGCCAAGTACGGCCTGGATACCCCAAGCGTTCTTGCATCCGTCAAGGATTTCTTGAAGTAAGCGCTTCGAGCTCTGGTGCATAGACTTACTAGCAAAGCCTTTCTCGTCATCTGGCGAGAAGGGCTTTTTGCATGCAGGTGTTTGATTCTGTCTTAGCCCGCCTAAAAAGTGCAAAGAATCTGTATATGAGCCACCGATTCTTTTACAAAATCAGGCAAATCCACAGAATCTTTGATGCCTTTAGGCAAAATCCACCGATTTTTTACAGAAATCAGGCGCCTGCTAGGCGCCTCCAGGCGCCCTGCACAGAGCGTGCTACCTGGCGAGAAACCCCGTCCACTAGCAGCGCTTTCGCACAAGAAACCCAGCATCCACACGAAATGGATGCCGGGTTGAAATCGCTCGTAACCTGTACGCGCCGCGCGCCGCTGACCTGGGGTGTTGCGCGTGGTTGCAACCTGCGCATACCGGCGCGCCCCACGTGCCCGCGCCCCGCGCTCGGGCCCTTACTTGTACTCGTAGAAGCCCTTACCAGCAGCAACGCCGGTCTCGCCCTTGTCAATCTTCTCTTTGAGCTGGGCAACAATGCGACCCTGTACGGACTCAGGATCCTTAGCTGCAGGGTTCATCAGAGCAACGTTGTATGCGGTGACCAGGCCAATGATGTCCAGAATCTGGAACGGACCCTTTGGCGAACCGGTGCCAATGCGCCAAGCCCTGTCGATGTCCTCGACGTCGCCGACGCCGTTAGCCCAGAGCTGCTCAGCGGAGACCAGAAGAGGTACCAGCATGGAGTTCAGCAGGTAGCCAGGCTGCTCCTTCAGAACCTTGACCGGAATCATACGGATGCTTGCCGCAAAAGCGACGACCATGTCAAAGTTCTCCTGAGCGGTGCCTGCGTGACCCATGACCTCGCCAATTGGGTTGCGCCAAATCTCGTTAGCAAAGTGGAGAGCCAGGTACTTCTCAGGGCGACCAGTAGCTGCAGCAAACATGCTTGGAATCATGGTTGAGCTGTTAGTTGCCACAATAGTCTTCTCGGGCAGGTGCTTGGCCAGCTCGGTGTAGAACTCAATCTTCTGCTCTGGATTCTCAGCGACGGACTCGATAACAAAGTCAGCGTCACCAAAAGCCTCGTCCCAATCGGAAGTGAGCTTGAGGTTGCTGTATGCGCGCTCTACCTGCTCTTTCAGCTGGTCGAGCTTCTCTGGAGTAATCTCGTCCTGAGCAATGAGACCGTAAGCGTAAGCCTTAGGATCGCTCTTCATAGCCTCCAGGGTGTTCAGATACACCTCTCTGAGGTGCTCAATCTTTGGACGAGCGCGCTCAATTGAAGCCTCGGACCTCAGCCAAATGGTGGTCTCATAGCCGCGATAAGCGGTCTGGAATGCAATCTGGCTGCCCAAAACGCCGCCGCCAGCAACTACAACTTTCTTAACCTGCGAAATGTCCATAGGACGTTCCTTTCTACAAGCGTGGCGAGAAGTGCCGCGCGATTTATCTACCGTCCCTATACCCCAGAAACTCTCCGTCAAACATTCGTTCGGAAAATTTCCAACTTTCATTCAATTCCTACAAATCACCCCTTGGCGAGAAACCACATCTATCCCTCACACTTCTTGGGTAGAATAGAGGAATGCAATCAGCAGCTGGTTTCAACGCAGCTCAGCGGTCGTCTCCAACGCGATTACCCGACCGAGCTCCAGCAAAACCATCGGCTGCAACTCAATAAAACACCAGGTATAACGCCTGGACAGAATAGAGGCATCATGATCGACGGAACATACAAGATTCAAATGGATTCTCCCGTTGGAGCCAAAGAGGGTACCGCTGTCCTCATCACCTCTGGCGAGAAACTCACGGGCTCTCTGACCGCCATGGGTGTCCAGATTGATATCGAAAACGGCAAGGTTACCGACAACTCGTTTACCTTTGGCGGCAAGCTTGAGTCTTTTGTGGGTCCCGTTATCTTTGCTGTTGGTGGCTCCGTTGAGGGTGACACCATTCAAGGTATCGCTCACATCGCTAACCGAGATTTTGTGTTTACGGGTACGAGGGAGAGCTAGGGTAGCTACATCATCCCTGTTAGCAGTACAATCAATTTGTTAACTTCTCAGGCAATAGTTTTATGTGTTTTACTAAATTGCAGAAAATAGAGTTCTTATTTCTATAAATATTAAAGGAATGAGGAATGATGGATCTAAACCTTCAGGTTAATGACGATGATCGCAAAAAGGCCGTAAGAGAGCAGCTTTCATCAACACAGTTCCATCTTGCTTCAACCGAAAAGTCCGTAGATGTTACGAATGCAATTAAGATTCCTTTGGCCTATCTTCCATCACTGGGAGTAGCTTTTGGTTCCATTCCTACTATGTTTCGTTCGATCACAACGACAGTAAATATACCAACCTTACTGACCGTAACAGACAAACTTGGAAATCCTTTGGACCCAAACGTATTACAAGCTTTTAAAGATGGATCAGGTCTGCTTGGCTCATTTAGAGATGCTGCAACAGGATTTGGCCAAGCCAGGTTTCATGTTCAGCAAGGGATGTCTCTTACAAGTGTCACAACGATGCCCTATAATCCAGCATTTTTAGCTATGGCTATTGCACTTGCTCAAATTAATAAGAAGTTGGATTCAATTCAGTCTTCTGTTGACCAAATATTTAAATATATGCGCCAGCGTGATAAGGCTGACATGCAAGGAAATCTAAAAACACTTGCTGACATTCTTAATGAGTATGGGTTTAATTATGGAAATACAGTATATATGTCTAATGCTCACATGAAAGTTTTAGACATCAAACAAAAGTCTGAGCAAGATATGGAATTATTCCGATTTCAAGTGCAGGAAAAACTACATAAGAAAAGTTTTATTGAGATTCGTGAAAGTGTTTCTAAACGCCTAGATACAGTCCTAGATTATCTTAAGGACTATCAGCTTTCGGCATATATCTATTGCTTTGCGATATTCCTCGAGCCAATGCTATCTGAAAATTTTGAGAGCGGTAAGTTGAACGCTATTACTAAACGTATCGAGGAAGAATCTATTCGATACTTAGAGTTATATTCTGAGTGCTATGGAGTCCTTGAGGCTAGTACTCACAAATCAATTGATACAATCGTCTTTGGTGGGCTTGCATCAGTTGGACAAAAAGCAGGTAAGGCCATAGCGGCAACAAAGGTCGGAGATCATACACTTATCGATGAGGCATTGGAAGGCGCTGGAAAGGGTATCGAGGGACTTAACGATAAGTATTCAAATAGCCTGACTGAGAAGTTGCTTAGTGCTAAAAGTTTGGATGTACTTCCATTTAAAGAAAACGTGGAAAATATCAATGTGCTTTACAACCAACCATCTCAGCTGGCAATTGATGACAAAAATATTTATGTTCTCCCATGTTAGTGAGCATACTGCTCAGAATTAAACTACCAATTAATAAATTGGACTTGCTCTGAAAGAGCAGACAAACATTTTATTGATAAGGGCATCTAGTATCTAGTATCTAGATGCCCTTGTTGTGGGCATTTGTAGCGCCACTGAATCGCTTATTATCACTGTGCCTGAAAAGTGTAAAGAATCTGTATTTGAGTCACAGATTCTTTTGCAAAATCAGGCAAACCCACAGTTTCTTTAACGTTTTCAGGCAGAATTTACAGATTCTTTGCAGAAATCAGGCGTCCCTAGGCGCCCGCTAGATTCGCGCCGCGCTCACTCAGAGCGCACCGCCTGGTGAGAAGCTCACTGGCTCACTGACCGCAATGGGTGTTCAGATTGATATCGAAAACGGCAAGGTTACCGACAACTCGTTTACCTTTGGCGGCAAGCTTGAGTCTTTTGTGGGTCCCGTTATCTTTGCCGTCGGTGGTTCCGTTGAGGGTGACACCATTCAAGGCATCGCTCACATCGCTAACCGAGACTTTGTGTTTACGGGCACAAGGGAGAGTTAGGGTAGCTGCAAAATTAGCCGATTTACCGTCTGATTGAATAGCTTACTTATCCTTAACGTAATATAATTTTTATTTAGTTTAAAAATTATTCTAATTATGGAATTACTTGAGGAAGAGCAGCTATGAGGGTGCAATCGTGTGAGTATTCAAACGGAGTATTCTTCAATGAAGACGGTTTTGAGCATGCAATCATTGAGCATCTTCAGGAGCAGCAGGGTTACGAGTATCTTTATGGTCCAGATGTTGCTAGAACATCTGACAGATTTGATGATGCATTTCTTACTAACATCATAGAATCTTCTATTGAGCATATTAATCCAGGCAAATCTAATAGAGCTGTTGCTGAAGCAATAAAAAAGATTTCTTGTATCGAAGGCAGTAATCTTGTCGCCAAAAATAAGAGCTTTATGGATATGCTTCAGTGTGGGGTTGAAGTTTCTTATTTTGATGGGAAAGAAAATAGGAACGAACTAATTAAACTTGTTGATTTTGATAATCCTCAGAACAATACATTTCATGTTGTTAACCAGTGGACTTATGTTGAAAAAGGAACTAATAAGCGTCCTGACATCATAGTTTTTGTTAATGGTTTGCCTTTGGTTGTCTTTGAATTAAAAAGCCCTGCAAACATCAATGCGGATATTGAAGATGCATATCAGCAGATTAAAAACTATATAAAGCAGATTCCTAGCTTATTTGTCTTTAATGCGTTTTGTGTAATAACCGATATGCTTACGACAAAGTGCGGAACTATTACTTCAAATGAAAGTCGCTTTATGGAGTGGAAAAGCGTTGATGGAAGTTATGAGTCAACGCAAGTTGCAGACTATTGCACTCTCTTAGATGGAATGTTCGACAAAGATAGGCTCTGCAATATATTAAAAAACTTCATTTGTTTCTCTGAAGAGACACCAAAGGATGTAAAGATTCTTGCCGGTTATCACCAATTCTTTGCAGTAAATAAGGCTTTAACCTGCGTTGAAAAAGCCATGAAAGAAAAAAATGGTAAAGGTGGCGTTTTCTGGCATACCCAAGGTAGTGGTAAGTCACTTTCAATGGTGTTTTTAGCTCATCTGTTACAACAAAATTTAGATAGTCCAACTCTTGTAGTAATTACGGATAGAAATGATCTGGATAATCAGTTATTTGGTCAGTTCAGCAGATGTCGAGAGTTTTTAAGACAGAATCCTTTACAGGCAAAACACTGTGAAAAGGGCGAAGGTAATCTTGTTGATTTGCTTAAGACTCGTGTAGCAAACGGCATCATTTTTACCACAATGCAGAAATTTACAGAGAGCATGGGTGTTCTTTCTGATCGTGATGACATCATTGTCATGTGCGATGAGGCGCATCGTGGACAGTATGGTTTCGAAGAAAAGTTTGATGAAGACGGAACCCGTCATACAGGCTCTGCTCTTCTTATTCGAAGAGCATTTCCTAATGCGACATATATTGGATTCACTGGTACACCGGTCAGTATGGAAGATCGATCAACTCGAGAAGTCTTTGGTGACTATATCGATGTATACGATATGACTCAGGCAGTTGAGGACAAAGCAACGTTACCTGTTTACTATGAAAACAGGGTAGTGAAGCTGAAACTAAATGAGGATGTTCTTACAAAGATTGACAAGGAATATGAGCTTCTAACAAGAGAAGCAAATATCGAAACCATAGAAAAATCTAAGAAAAACCTTGCAAATATCGACGATGTCCTCGGTGCTCCAGAGGTTATCGACGAGCTTGTTAAAGACATCATTGAACACTATGAGATGAATAGACAATTTGAGTCTGCAAACAAAGCGATGATTGTTGCCTATTCAAGAACAATTGCAATGAGGATTTACGAGAAAATCCTTGAGCTCAGACCCGAATGGAAAGAACAGGAAAAAGTTGGAGTCGTTATGACTCAGGGAAACCAAGATCCTGTTGAGTGGTTTGATGTAGTAGGAAACAATGCTCATCGCAAAGAGATGGCAAAAAGGTTTAAGGATACATCCGATCCGCTAAAGATTGTCATTGTTGTTGACATGTGGTTGACAGGTTTTGACGTTCCATCACTAGGAACTATGTACATCTACAAGTACATGAAAGACTTCAATTTAATGCAAGCAATTGCACGAGTTAACCGTGTCTATAAGGGCAAAGATGGCGGTTTGATTGTTGATTATGTCGGCATAGCAAATGCTTTAAAACAGGCAATGAAAGATTATACGAGCCGTGACCAAAAGAACTATGGTGATCCTGACATCGGCTCAACTGTCTGGCCAAAGTTCCTTGAAAAACTTGAGGTCTGTCGCGACATCATGCATGGATATGATTATTCAGAGTTTATAAGTACTACTTCTGATAGTAAGCGTGGAAGCTTGATTACTGGAGGAGTGGATTACTTAGTAGATGTTTCAAATAAAGCTCAAGAGCAAGATGGCGAGAAGACCCTGGCAATGGAATTTATTGAACAGGTTGGAATTCTTTTAAAAGCATTTGGCCTTGCGAAAAGTAAAGCTAATGATAAACAACGAATAGAAGTTGGATATTTCCAAGTACTACGCTCACTTTTAATTCAGCTGACCACAGAAGGGACTCCAAACGTTAATGGAGGGGAGTCAAAGCTAACCTTAAAGGAAGTAAACAAACACATTGCAGAATTGCTTCAGCAGAACTTTGTTCACTCCGATGGCGTCATAAGGTTATTCAAAATAGAAGATGAAACAATTTCAGTGTTTGATGAAGAGTTCATCCATAGTCTTAAAAAGATGAAAGAAAAGAATCTTGCGGTTGAAATGCTGCGTAGGCTTCTTAATGAACAAATTAAAGGCTATAGGAAAAGAAGCGTTGTACAATCTAAAAAATTCTCAGAAATAATGTCGGGAATTGTAAACGGCTATATCAATGGTCAGATTACAAACAGTGAAGTATTTGAAGAAATGTTAAAAATGGCTAAGGAAATGATGGCTGAAAACAATAAAGCTAAAGACCTTGGTCTAAACGATGAGGAGTTTGCTTTTTATGCAGCTCTAACTCAACCTGAAGCAGTACAAGATTACTATAAAGATAAGAATGAAGAGCTTGTTGCTATTACACACAGTTTAGCCGATGAGCTTCGTGCAAAAAGAACTATGGATTGGCAGCGAAAAAATAGTGCTCGAAGTGCCATGAGAGCTTCTATTAAGAGACTTTTAAAAAAGCACAAGTACCCACCTGAGGGTATGGATTATGCTCTTGATGTAGTAATGGAACAATGCGAACATTGGGCAGACGCTGATATTTAGAAAGGTTTAGCATGGCTAAAGATGCAAATAACGGAGCTGAGCTAGGCTTTGAGAAAGAAATTTGGAATGCAGCTTGCTTGTTGAGAGGTAATCTTGACGCTGCAGACTATAAAAATGTTGTTCTCGGATTAATTTTCTTGAAGTATCTTTCTGATCGATTTGATCAGCGTTATCAAGAGCTTGTTGCTGAAGGAGATGGCTTTGAGGAAGATCGCGACTTTTACGAAGAAAAGCGTGTCTTCTATGTACCTGCAGAGGCTCGTTGGACTTCTGTAGCAAAAGTTGCCCATGATCCTGAAGTGGGCATTGCAATTGATACTGCAATGCAGGCTATTGAGAGGGAAAATAGCTCCCTTAAAGATGTTCTTCCCAAAAATTTTGCAAGGCCAGAACTTGATAAACGTCGCTTAGGTGAAGTTGTAGATTTATTCACAAACATTCAACTTGCGGAAAACGAAAACGGCATAGACGTTCTTGGCCGTACTTATGAGTACTGTCTTGCTAAATTTGCTGAACAAGAAGGAAAGCTTGCTGGTGAATTCTATACCCCTAGCTGTATTGTAAGAACTCTTGTTGAGGTTATTCAACCATTCCATGGACGTGTTTATGACCCCTGCTGCGGTTCGGGTGGTATGTTTGTCCAAAGTGCAGATTTTGTAAAAGAGCACGGAGGAAGCGTAAGAGACGATATTACAGTTTTTGGTCAAGAGAGCAATCCTTCTACATGGAAACTTGCAACCATGAACCTTGCTATTAGAGGTATAGAAGCTGATCTTGGCAGCTACGCCGACACTTTCTTTAATGATCAACATAAGCGCGAGAAATTCGACTTTATTCTTGCGAATCCCCCATTCAATTTGAAGGATTGGGGGGGAGATAAGTTAGCAGAGGACGTTCGCTGGCAATACGGAATTCCGCCTGTTGGAAATGCAAACTTTGCATGGTTGCAACATATGATTTGGCATTTGAACGCTCAAGGTCGAATGGCGATGGTATTAGCAAATGGTTCTCTTTCAAGTCAGACAGGTACTGAAGGAGATATTCGTAAGGCAATAGTTGACGCTGATCTTGTGGATGGAATTGTTGCTCTTCCAGGAAAACTTTTCTATACAACACAAATTCCGGTATCTTTATGGTTCATTGATAAGAATAAAAAACAGCCAGGAAAAACACTGTTTATAGATGCTCGCGAGATGGGCACTATGGTTAGCAGAAAGCTTTGTGAGCTTAAACAAGATACAGATATTAAAAAAATCGCGGATACTTTCCAACAGTTCCATGATGGAACATTAGAAGACGAGAAGGGCTTCTGTTCGGTAGCATCGATAGAGGATATTTCGAAACAAGATTATATTTTGACTCCAGGTCGTTATGTAGGAATTGCTGAACAAGAAGATGATGGAGAGCCATTTGAAGAGAAAATGGCCCGTCTTACAAGTGAAATTTCAAAGTGTTTTGAAGAATCAAATCGTCTTCAAGAAGAAATTAAAAAGAACTTGGAGGCTCTTGGATATGAACTCTAAGAGGATTAAAGTAAAAATAAAAGAGCTAGGAAAGGTTGTTGGAGGAGCCACTCCTTCTACAAGGAATCCTGAGAATTGGGGAGGCAGTATCCCCTGGTTAACCCCTAAAGATTTAGCAAATCACAAGGAAAGATTTATTAAAAAGGGAGAAAAGTGTATTTCTCAAAAGGGTTATGAATCGTGTTCTACAAAGATGCTGCCAAAAGGAACAGTGTTGTTTAGTTCGAGGGCTCCAATAGGTTATTGTGCTATTGCAGAAAATGATATTTGCACTAATCAGGGTTTCAAATCCATCATTCCAAACGAAAATACTGATTCACTATTTTTGTATTACCTTTTAAAAAATAATGTAGACGACATTGCTAATAATGCATCAGGAACGACTTTTCCTGAAATTTCAGGGAAAGATATGGAAGAAATAGAAGTATTGATTCCTGAAGACAAAAATGAACAAAGACAGATTGCAAAGATCCTCGATGCTTTCGATAGAAAGATAGAAAATAATCTGAGACTAAATGATTATTTAGCTAATTATCGATATTCTTTGATAAATTAAATTCACCAGAAATCAATTTTGGTAAAAGTAAATCGCGTAACTTATTCAGAGCAATCTCCTCAATTCTATTTTTAAGAATAAGATCAAATATATAATTTAGTTTAGAACAAGTAGTTACAAAGCTCGTTTCATCATATGGAACAGTAAGTTGTAGAGTCTCTATAGGACTAAGGTTTGCTTGTGCAGTACCTTTAGCAATTCCAATTAGTGTATCTTGAAAAGATCCTTTTCTAAAAAGAAAATATAATCCAGGTAAAAACGTTTTATTTTTCGGTTGCAACACTGCAACTCGTTGGTTCAATAAACAGTTACGTTCGGCGACAATTCCGATGCGCCCCACATTTCCAGTCAGAGACAAAACAACATCGCCGATATTTAATCTGCAATATTTTTTCATTTTAGCTGGATAGCTATTTACTCTGTTCGAAAATGAACAATCAACAATTCCATTTTGTACGTTTTTAATTGTCAATATTTTATAAATACCACAATCATCGTAAGTGCCACTCTTAAAAGCAAAACCATTTCCAAAATCTAAAATATTTCCCAATGTTGCTTTTTTCTCACAGCTATCTAAATAGTCATCAAAAATCATTTGCCCAAGTTTTTCTAAATAATCATTTAGTTGATTATGCGATGAGTGATTGTGTATCGTTTCACTTTTCCACCCACCGATAAAACGATTCCGTTTACGTGACCCCCATCTGTTTGGACAGGTGGGGTTTCTCGTCAGACGTATAGTGAAAGTACTATGGGCTTGACATGCGGAATCATGTGACATGAGGTATCGTCAGAATCGGGGCGAGAAATGCAAAAGTTACAGAAACGTTTTACGACGGTCTTGAACGTTTTTATGACGTTGGTGCTCTCGTTTGCGCTGGTTGGGTGCAACGTGTTTCCGTTCCTGCAGAACAACCCTGCCCAGCAAGCAACGCAGTCGTCAATCA
>ERZ772920.1682-NODE-1682-length-10910-cov-3.523169_pt1 | contig 10910 bp, 9 predicted proteins | sample MGYA00511469_ERZ772920 | MGnify/ENA primary metagenome ERZ772920 (study PRJEB29015, sample SAMEA2738069) | human oral metagenome | biome: human oral; feature: human-associated habitat; material: saliva | place: China | collected 2216 ... | reverse complement strand
TTTAAGCTTGCTACGATAGATTTTAATTCGCGGATCTCTTCAACAGAGATAATCATCGGGAACATTACCGCTAATTTACCAAACGCTGAAGCACGTAATACCGCACGTAATTGAGTATCTAAAATCTCACGACGTGTTAAACCAATACGCACAGCACGCCAGCCCAAGAATGGGTTCATCTCTTTTGGTAAATCTAAGTATGGTAACTCTTTGTCACCTCCGATATCCATGGTACGAAGGACAACTTGTTTACCATCCATTGCTTCAACAATCTCTTTATAGGCTTGGAACTGCTCTTCTTCATCTGGTAATTCGCTACGATCCATAAAAAGAAATTCGGTGCGGTATAAGCCAACAGACTCCCCGCCGTTGCGTAATACCCCGTCCACATCACGGATTGTACCAATATTCCCCGCCACTTCAATGCGATGACCGTCTAAGGTTTCAGCTGGTAAATCTTTTAATTTTGCTAATTCTGCTTTTTCTGCGGCAATACGAGCTTGTGTTGTTTTGAACTCGTTGATTTGTGCTTCAGATGGGTTGATGTGGATTTGGTTGTTTACAGCATCTAAAATAAGATAATCACCGGTATTCACTCGCGCTGTGACATCATTTGTCCCAACAATGGCCGGCAATTCAAGTGAACGTGCCATAATTGAGGTGTGAGAGGTTCGACCACCAATATCGGTCACGAAACCTAATACTTTTTCAAGGTTTAATTGAGCTGTTTCAGATGGCGTTAAATCGTAAGCAACAAGAATTGCTTCTTCTTGGATATCGCCTAAATCTACAATATGCATTCCTAAAATATTGCGTAATAAACGGTTACCAATATCACGCATATCGCCTGCTCGCTCTTTTAAATACTCATCATCAATTTCTGAAAGTACTGCAACTTGCTGATCGATTACTTTGCTCGCTGCAACATCCGCTGTTGATAAATTATCGTTAATATATCCTACGATCTCTTCTTCTAGCTCCTCATCTTCTAAAAGCATTAAATGCCCTTCAAAGATCGCAGCTTTCTCTTCACCTAATGTGCGTAAGGCTTTCTCATGAATCGCAGTTAATTGTGCCGCAGCTTTTGCACGCCCATCAAAGAATTTCGCTACTTCAGTATCAACCTGATCTGCGGTGATCTTGTGAGTGTTAAGAACAATCGGCTCTTCTTTTAAAACTAATGCCTTACCAAAAACAATACCAGGAGAGGCTGAAATACCTGAAATCATAATGTTATCCTTTTAAAAAGTAGTGTAAAAACAATGGCAAGCCGAAACTTGCCATAGGAACAATAAAGGGAGTGATTATTCTAAAGTAGGGATTAAATCGACTAAGAAATCCACCGCTTTTTGCTCATCTTCGCCTTCTGCGGTAATCGTAATGTTAGTGCCTTGCGTTAAACCTAAAGTTTGAAGTTTGAATAAGCTTTTTGCACTTGCAGATTTACCGCTTGAAGTTACGGTAATGTCTGAAACAAAACCTTTTGCTGCTTTCACAAATTCAGCCGCTGGGCGAGTGTGTAAACCACTTGGAGCTGTAATAACAACGTCTTTAGAATACGCCATAATATTTTCCTCTCTGCGTAAAGAATGTAAGTTTTTAACTGCCTGCACTTTACTATAAAATGAATATAAATTCACGATAAAAAATAAAAAAACGTGATAGAGTTCACATTTTTCCGCGAAATTTGTATAGTGATTCAGCTAATTTAACGATTTTTTGACATTTATATTACAAAATAAAGCCAATTTTCAGACAACAAGCGGTTGAAAAGTGATAGAATCTTGCAGTTTATTTAAAAAGTGTATTTCAATGTTCAATAACCTTTCCAAAATCACCGCTTGGCTACTTTATGCAACCATTGTATTGCTTTACGCCTTTAGTTTATGGGCATTGATGGATAATCGCCAAGAAGAGACGCTCTTTTCGCTGACAGAAACCCTGCCTATCCTCAAATATAGCCTTCTGCAAGCGGTGCTTTCTGCCAGTATTTCTACCATTCTCGGTATATTGCTTGCCAAAGCCTTTTTCTACCTAGAATTTAAAGGCAAAACTTGGCTTTATAAAAGCATTCTTTTTGTTTGGTCGCTTCCTTCACTTGTGATTATTTTTGCTGTGATTGGTATTTGGGGCAATTCAGGTTGGATCGCACAAGTAATGAAGTGGATTGGTATCGATTGGCACTCCAATATTTACGGCTTACAAGGTATTCTTATTGCACACGGATTACTCAACATTCCGCTTGTAACGAAATATTGTGTGGAGGCACTTGCCCTCATTCCGTCTAGCCAATACCAACTTTCAGCACAACTTAACCTTTCGGGTTGGAATTATTTCCGTATTGTTGAATTTCCTATGTTCAAACGCATTCTGCCCTATGTGTTTCTAACAATTTTTATGATCTGCTTTACTAGTTTCCCTATCGTCTTAATGCTTGGCGGGGGGCCTAAATATAGCACGCTAGAAGTAGCGATTTATCAAGCGGTGAGTTTTGAGTTTGATTTTGCTAAAGCTGTGATGCTGATAATGGTGCAATTAGCATTCGGCATTGTGCTGCAAGGTTTGCTATTTTTCTTCTCACAACGTGCTTTAAAGCAAAGCAACCAAACCACCAACGTTGAACTGTGGAAGCCGCGTTTAGCGGGCAGTCGCAAACTGGGTTTGCAAAGCATTTTGATTTTGCAAACGTTATTGATTTTATTACCGCTTGTTAGTGTACTCTGGGCAGGGATTTCCGTTTCTCACTTTTGGCAACGCCTTGTTAATCTGGAGCTTTGGGAAGCTACACTTTTCTCGGTGCTGATTAGCTTAATTGCCTCAATCACCACAGTTGGCGTAACTTACCTGATTGCACTTGAAACCCGCCAATTACTTTACCGTAAACACCATTTTCTACACGCAATTTTAGGTAGTGTTGCTACTTACCCGCTGATTTTACCCGTATTTTTACTGGCAGTCGGGCTCTTTTTATTGTTGATGAATGTCACGCTCTCCACCACTCAACTGTTGGTTTTGGTTGGCGTAATGAATGGCATTATCTTAATTCCTTACGTCTATCCGATGCTCTTTTCTTCCATGTGGGAAACGTTTAATGCTCAAGATAAACTTGCTCGAAGTCTTGGTTTATCAGGCTTTAACCGCTGGTGGATTGCGGAAAAACATTACCTAGTCCGACCGCTTGCCAATGCCTTTATCTTAGCAATGTCTGCGAGCCTAGGCAGTTTTGCGGTGATTGCGTTTTTTGGCACGCCTGATTTTAGTACGTTGCCTTATTTGCTTTACCAACAACTCGGCAGCTACCGTACCGAAGATGCTTCAGTTACCGCATTGATGTTGATGCTATTTGCTTTGTTGCCGTTCTTGTTTAATCAAAGAACTAAAACAAGTAAATAGAGGCTTAAAAAATCTAGCCAAGTATTATGTAAATCGTTATAATTGCACGCTTTTTAGGCATATGGATTGAGCATAGAGCAACCTAGGTTCATTTTTTATTTCTCACTTTACTTCTTACATTAAGAGGACAAAAAATTGAAAAAATTTTTCGCGAAATTAGCTGTTACGGCAATGGCGTTTTCTTCTGTGGTGGCAAATGCGGCAGAAAAACTTTATGTGTATAACTGGACAGAATATGTACCGTCTTCTCTGTTGGAGCAATTCACCAAAGAAACGGGCATTGAAGTGATTTATTCGACCTTTGAAAGTAACGAGGAGATGTACTCCAAATTAAAACTTTCTGGATCAAAAGGTTATGATATCGTTTTCCCATCAAGCTACTATGTGGGCAAAATGGCAAAAGAAGGAATGTTGGCAGAATTAGATAAATCTAAGCTAACCAATTTAAAAAATATTACCCCTGATTTAATGGGTAAGCCATTTGATCCAGAGAATAAATACTCTCTTCCTTATGTTTATGGCTTAACAGGGATTGGTGTAAATGCTGCAGATATTGATCCGAAAACGATCACTAGCTGGGGCGATTTATGGCGTGATGAATATAAAGGCAAGTTGTTGCTAATGAACGACCCGCGTGAAGTGTTCCATATAGCATTGTTGTTAAACGGTAAATCACCAAATACTGAAAATGAAGAAGAAATCAAAGCGGCTTACGAACGTTTAAAAACGATCGTGCCGAATGTGTTAGTGTTTAACTCAGATTCGCCTGAAATGCCTTATTTGCAAGGCGAAGTATCGGTAGGTATGCAGTGGTCTGGTTCGGCTCACCGTGCGAAAAGCGAAAATCCAGACTTGCAATTTGTCTTCCCGAAAGAAGGTGCAGTGCTTTGGATGGATAACTATGTGATTCCAAAGGGTGCAGCCAATAAAGAAGCGGCACATAAATTCATTGATTTCTTACTTCGTCCTGAAAGTGCGAAAGAAGTGATTGAAATCATGGGCTTCTCAATGCCAAATGAAGGCGTGAAAGCGTTGCTTTCGCCAGAATTAGCGAGCGATCCGCTGATTTTCCCTCCAAGTGAGGAGATTAACAAAGGCGTTTTACAAGCGGATGTAGGTCCAGCTGTAGAAATCTACGAAAAATACTGGAACTTGCTAAAAACAGGCGGAAAATAACCGCTTGTTAAATAATAAAGTATATAGCTGTAGGGCACGTTGAACTCCTCTCTACATTAAGCACTATGGTTGCAAACCATTATTTTTGTGGCACAAATAATTGTGCCGTTTTTCCCGACATTGGCACAGGTGGAAACTTGAGCCAATGTTTTTTACTCGACATAATAGAGGTCTTTCATGTCAAATCAACACCCCTTAACGGCAAACCCAGCACCACTTGGTTTATGTGGCTTTGCATTAACAACTTGGTTATTAAGCCTTATCAATAACGGCACATTCGGTGGCGAAAATGTTGGCTTAGTACTGGCAATGGGCTTTGCATTTGGTGGCTTAGCACAAATGTTGGCGGGTCTTTTTGAATTCTCAAAAGGCAACACATTTGGTTTTACCGCTTTTACTAGCTATGGTGCATTCTGGATTTCATTTGCATTATTCAAAGTATTCTTCTCTGAAGGCGTGAGCCATGATTTCGTGGGTTGGTACTTAATCGCATGGGGAACATTCACGCTGATGATGTTTATCGGCACACTCGCTAAAGCACGTGCATTACAAGCGATTTTCGCAGCATTAACTATCACATTCTACTTATTAGCAGCAGGTGATTTCACGCATAACACCACATTAACTAACATTGGCGGTAATTTCGGTTTATTAACTGCATTATTAGCGTTCTATTTAGCGGCAGCTGACATCATCAACGATAGCTTTGGTCGTGAAGTATTGCCAGTAGGTCATCCGAAAAAATAAATTTTAAGGTATTTTTAAGTGGTTGAATTCTATCGTTAATTTATAAATCTGCGATAAAATTCAACCGCTTTTTTATATCTTTTTATTATAAAAACAATCAAATCATTCTTTACTCATCTTAAAATTACAGGTACTCTCTCCTCAATTTTTCACTCATCTGTTTTGAGGTCTTTATGAAATTTACCAAATTAACCGCCATTTCTACCGCTTTAGTTGCCGCTTTTGTACTTGCGGCTTGTGATGATAAAAACGAAAATAAAACCAGTGCAAAACCCGCAGCAGAGAAAACCTTTGTGAACTGCGTGAGCCGTTCGCCACAATCATTAAGCCCAGCACTTGCGATGGATGGGATTTCTTACAATGCGAGTTCGCAGCAAGTTTATAACCGTTTAGTAGAATTCAAACGTGGTTCAACCGAGATTGAACCTGCATTGGCAGAAAGTTGGGAGATTTCAGAAGATGGTTTAACCTACGTTTTCCATTTGCGTAAAGGCGTGAAATTCCACTCAAACAAAGAATTTACGCCAAGTCGTGATTTTACTGCTGATGATGTGGTTTTCTCGTTTAACCGTCAGTTAGATCCGAATCATCCATACCACAATGTTTCTAAAGCGACTTATCCATACTTCAAAGCGATGAAATTCCCAACGCTTTTAAAAGCAGTTGAAAAAGTAGACGACAACACGGTGAAATTTACGTTAAACAAGCCAGATGCAACCTTCCTTTCAAGCTTAGGAATGGATTTTACCTCCATCTATTCAGCCGAATATGCCGATACGATGTTGAAAGCGGGCAAACCTGAAACCGTAGATACCACGCCAATCGGCACAGGTCCATTTGCGTTTACAGGTTATGTATTAGATCAAGCGAGCCGTTATGTTGCATTTAAAGATTATTGGAATGGCAAGGCAGATTTTGACCGCTTGATCTTTGAAATCGTGCCAGATGCAACCACTCGTTATGCGAAATTGCAAGCAGGACAGTGCGATTTAATGGATTTCCCGAATGCAACCGACATCGAAAAAATGAAAACCGATCCGAAAGTGAACTTGCTTTCAAACCCAGGTTTAAATATCGCTTATGTTGCTTTCAACACGGAAAAAGCCCCGTGTGATAATGTAAAAGTGCGTCAAGCCTTGAACCTTGCAGTCGATAAAAAAGCGATTATTGATGTGTTTATCAAGGTGCGGGCGTGGCTGCGAAAAGTCCATTACCGCCAACGATTTGGGGCTATAACGCAAGTTTGCCAGAGTCTGAGCAAAATATCGAAATTAGTGACCTATGAATGGGGTGACTACATCAAACGCACCAAAGCAGGCGAAGTGACTGCGGGAACTTACGGCTGGTCTGGCGATGGCGATCCTGATAACTTCTTATCGCCGTTATTTGGTTCATCAAATATCGGCAACAGCAACTATGCACGCTTTAATAGCCCAGAGTTAGATGCTTTATTAGATAAAGCGATTGGCTTATCGGACAAAGGCGAACGTACCAAACTTTACGAACAAGCTCAGGTGCTTTTAAATGAGCAAGCCCCGTGGATTAACGTGGCTTACTCAATTAACTTTGCCCCAACTAGCAAACGTGTGCAAGATTACAAACAAAGTCCATTTGGTTACACTTACTTATATGGAACCAAATTGGTGGATTAATTTGAAGATTGGGCATATTCATCAAAGTGAATATGCCTTAATTTCGTCTATGACATCAGTTAATAAAATCAAATTTTAATTTGAATTGATAAATTAAATATCATATCTATTATTACTTCAACATAAACATCGGCGTACTACTCACCGGATCGCGGTGAATTTCTACGTCTAAGTCAAACACCTGTTTGAGGAGTTCCACGCTCATAACTTCATCAGGGGAACCTTGTGCCATCAGGTTACCGTCCTTGAAAATTATGAGGTGATCACAATAGCGGCAGGCTTGGTTGAGATCGTGCAACACGGTGATCACGGTTTTACCGTTTTGTTGCATTTGACGCATCATCGCCATCAAATCCGCTTGGCGGTTGAGGTCGAGATAGGTTGTCGGTTCATCCAGCAACACAATTTCCGCATCTTGTGCCAAGGTCATTGCCAAGAACACCCGTTGCTGTTGCCCTCCTGAAAGGTCGGAAACCAATTTGTCGGCAAGCTCAGTGGTGCGGGTTTGTTGCATCGCCCAATTTACTAAATCTTCATCTTTTTGGCTGAGTTTGCCCCACAAATTAAGATAAGGCGAACGCCCGTAAGCCACCAATTCGCGTACGCTAATGCCTTCAGGCACCAAATGCTGCTGCGGTAGAAAAGCAAGCGATTTTGCATATTCTTTCGGAGTTTTTTGCCAAATATCATTGCCTTGATAAGTAATGATGCCTTGTTTTGGTTTGAGCAAACGTGCTACCGCTTTTAGTGTGGTTGATTTACCGCAGCCGTTTGGACCGAGAAGCCCAATCACTTTATTTTTCGGGAAGCTGAGCGACAAATTATGCACAATCGGGCAGTCTCCATAGGCAAGTTGTAAATTTTTAATCTCAATTGTCATTATTTGGTTCTCATCAATAAATAGAAGAAATACGGTGCACCGATAATGGCGGTGAGAACGCCCGCAGGTAGTTCGGTAGGTGGCGTGATTACGCGTGCCAAAATATCCGAAACTTGCAATAAAATTGCTCCAATAAAGAGTGCAGCGGGCAATAAATTACGGTGACGACCGCCTACTAAATGGCGTGCCAAGTGCGGGGCGACTAAGCCTAAAAAGGCAATCGAACCGCAAATTGCCACGGCAGTGGTGGAAAGGGCAACGGCGAGAACCAGCACGATAATTTGCACTTTATTCACGCCCACGCCCAAGGTGGAGGCTTTATTTTCGCCTAAGCCGAGGGTGTCTAAATCACGACATAAGAAAAACGCCATCGGCAATAGCACCAGCAACCACGGCAACACTACATTAGCATACGCCCAGCTTCTGCCCCACAGGCTGCCGGTGAGCCATAACATCGCAGTGTTGATTTCCACAGGATTGGTGAGCATTAAATAATGGCTGATTGCCGCCCACAGGGCAGAGATCGCCACGCCGATAATTGCCATTTTAATCGGGCGAAATCGAAAACCGCAGACAACCCATAACAACACAAAAGACAAGGCTCCGCCTACAAAGGCGAATACGGGAACCCAATAAAAGGCAAGGTTTGGCAAGAAAATCAGAGCCGACACGGCAACCAAGCCTGCTGCGTTGTTAATTCCCAAAATATCAGGTGAAGCCAGCGGGTTACGTACCACACTTTGCACTAATACGCCTGACATTGCCAGGGCGCCGCCAATCACAATCGCGAGCAAGGCACGTGGCAGACGGTATTCCATCAGGGTGAAATAGTTTTTATCGTTCGGGTGGAAGGCGGCTTGAATTTCCGCAAAAGAGAGCGTATAAGCCCCTGCTTGAAGGCTGAACACAAACAGACCCGCCACCATCAACAACGCGATGCCATAAAACAGGAGAATTTTTCCATTCGATAAGCGGTGCATTATTTTCTCCCTCTTGCAAATAATACAAACACAGGTGCACCCACTAGGGCAAGCACTGCCCCCGCAGGGACTTCACTCGGAAAATTGACCGCTCTTGCAATCAGATCCGCAGCGAGCATCAAAATCGCCCCAAGTAACATCGCCATCGGCAAGGCTTTGCGTAAGTCGTAACCCACCCAATAACGTGCCAAATGTGGCACGAGCAAGCCGATAAAGGCAATCGGACCCGCTACACTCACGGCTGCACCGACAATCAGCAACGCCATAATGTTGGCATACCAACGCAGGCGGAGTAGATTCACTCCTAAAGAGCGGGCGGATTCATCGCTTAAACTTAACAGATTGAGCTGCCCTGCAAACACAAGGCTGAAAAGTGCGGTCAAAATCAAGAATGGATAGAGAATTTGCCATTCCCCCCAACGAGCGTGGGAAATGCCCCCGGCCAGCCAGCTCATAATGCCGAAGGCGTGGTCTTCCGCCACAATTAGCGTGAGTTTGGTCAATGCGGCACATAATAGCGAAACTGCAATCCCTGCTAAAATCATGCGGCTGCGGTCGCCTTGGTTGTCTCGCCAACCGTTACTGATTAACATCACTGTCAGCCAGCTTAAGCCACCGCCAAGTGCCGCAACAAAGGCAATGCTATAACCTTTCGCCAAGGCAGGGCTGATGGTTGTGACCAACACCATCGCCAACGCTGCCCCTGAGTTCACACTCAGTAAAGAAGGCGAAGCCAATGGATTGCGAGTGATGGTTTGCAACAACGCACCCGCCACAGCAAGGATTGCCCCCAACGCTATTCCAACCAAGGCTCGCGGGAAGCGTAAATCTACCACCGTGATTTTCGCCAGCTCATCGCCGTCAGGCAGGAAGGCCTGTAGGGCTACAAGCGGTTGAATTTCGATAGGATAATACAAAAACAGGCTTCCCCACAGTAGGGAAGCCAATAATAGAAGGGGCAACGCCCAACGGAAAGTTGTGCACCACATTATTTTTGATTTACAAATTGTTCAACTTGTTGTGCCATAATTTTGCTTGCTTCAATACCGCGACCGCGTGCCCAAACGTATTGATCCACAGGGTAAACGTGGTTCGCTTTCACCGCAGGAATGGCTTTCCAAAGTGACTCCGCTTCCCATTTGCGGGCGATACTTTCATCACGATAGTGAGAAATAAACAACCATTTCGGCTGTAAAGTTACGAGTTGCTCAAGGTTGATTTCCACCAAGGCTTTATCATTGTTTGGCAATGCCGCAGGTTTAAAACCAAGCTCTGCCAAGAAAGTTGGCACATAAGCAGTGTTATTTTGGAAGGTGAATTTATCTTCGCGAGACGTGCCATAAATCACGCTATCGCTGTTTACTTTAATGTTGGCTTTTACTTTTGCGATAAAAGCGTTATGTTCCGCAATTTTTGCTTTCATTTCTGCACTTTTGCCAACCACATCACCGATTTTCTGAGCGGTTTGTAGATTGTCTTGATAGCTCTCGTGGCGAGAATCAAACATCATCGTTGGTGCAATTTTTTTCAATTCTTCATACACGGCGGTGTGGCGAGAAGGATCCGCAATAATTAAATCAGGTTTAAGAGACGCAATCATTTCAAGGCTCGGCTGTGAACGGCTACCGACTGATTGCCACGGCTGAATTTTTTCACGCACTTCTTTTAAAATGCGGTTCATATCATTGTCATCCGCCACACCTACAGGGCTTACGCCTACTTGTGCTAAGGCATCCACAAATGAATACTCCAATGCAACCACACGCGTTGGGGTTTTATTAATTGTAAATTCCCCTTTCTCATCCGTTACCGTGACCGCCTGTGCAACAGATGCACCGAATAAACAAAGGGAAGCTAAAATGGCTTTAGTGGTTTTTTTCATACATACTCCTGTTTAACGAAAACGTTTGCATTATACGGAAATTTTAGAAAATGAGAATAGTTCTTTTTTTATTAATTGTATCTGGGCAGAAGTAAATGAAAAAGTATATGAAGTAGACGACAATACGGTGAAATTTACGCTGAATAAGCCAGATGCAACCTTCCTTTCAAGCTTAGGAATGGATTTTACCTCCATCTATT
>ERZ772920.1678-NODE-1678-length-10926-cov-9.566921_pt1 | contig 10926 bp, 10 predicted proteins | sample MGYA00511469_ERZ772920 | MGnify/ENA primary metagenome ERZ772920 (study PRJEB29015, sample SAMEA2738069) | human oral metagenome | biome: human oral; feature: human-associated habitat; material: saliva | place: China | collected 2216 ... | reverse complement strand
CGGACTTCACCTGATAAAGGTCTCAGAGGCGTTTGCTAGCAAGTTTGACGAACCTGCATATCCCGAGGTCATGAAGCTATTTATCAGAGAGGAGAATTTCCACTCCTCATACCTTGGTGAATTTATGCGCTATCACGGGCTTCCGCTCCGCAAGAGCAATTTCCTCGACAGGACATTTCGCCGCCTCCGTAGACGTAGCGATATCCGTCCTGAGGTCGTAACCCTCGTAACCGCAGAGATTATCGCACTCTCTTATTACTCAGCTCTCAGCGATGCTACTGACTCACCCGCACTAAAGAGAATCTGCGCTCAGATGCTTCACGATGAGCTACCTCACGTAATTTTCCAATCATATACACTAGGTCATTTTAAAGAAAGTAAATGGCTTAAGCCTCAAAGGCAGCTCCTCATGAGGGCTGCAACCCTTGCTGTCTGGACTGCGTACGGAAAAGTATTTCGTGCGGCAGGATGGACATATTCTAAATTCAAGCAAGAAAATCTCGGCTATCTAAGGCAGTCTGAAGATATAGCCGAATGTATCTCCACACGCTTAGCTTCGAAAATCGAGTAACAGAGACAATGAAATCCATTTATATAGATGACCAGCATGTACTAAAAAAGTACATGCTATTATTTTGTAAAAATTTTATTGACAATATCGTAATACGATATTATATTTTAGCTATAAATATCGATTAACGATATTAGGAAATCTTACAGCAAATTTGATTAATGGGTGGTGCTACACATGGCCAAAAAATCATTAGAACCATTAACCGAGCCGATGTTCTACATACTGCTTTGTTTCCACCGCTCTGATATGTGTGGGACGGAGATATCGAGTTATGTAAATGATCTCACGGACGGAAGGGTCAAGCTCGGACCAGGGACTCTGTACTCGCTCCTCTCACTTTTTCAAGCGGAGGATTTAATCAAGAAGTTACCACCAGACGGCAGGAGAATTTCTTACAGCATTACAGAGCGCGGAGAGCAGTTATATCAGGATGAAATCTGTAGATTAGAAGCATGCCTTAGTGATGCACGGAGGTGCGGTTATGAGCGATAAGATTAAACAGAAGATTTGTTATTTTGATCTTGCTGACATATATCAGGAACAGAATTGGCTTGAGGATATGGCTAGGAGAGGGCTGCTTCTCACATATACCGGCTACCTTATATACGACTTTGCATATGGCGAGCCAACTGGGAGAAGGTACCGAATTCTGCCAGAGAAAAGAAAGAAGATCGAACAGGAAGAGCTGGATATATATGAGTCATGTGGATGGACATGTGTGCGAGGAACGCATGCATCGACTGTGTTCTATACAGACGATCAGAATGTCCCCGAGCCTTTTACAGATGCAGTTACGAAGAAGAAGTATTATATTAAGCGATTGTTCTCTGCACTCATTACATCTATAGTTACTGCGATTTACACACTGTGGATTCTAAGACCCAACACGTATAGCTTTATCTTAAATCCAGTTGACTTTTATTATCAGTTAGCTGATCAGCTATCTCCATTTATATGCCTATATTTAGTGATATGTCCATTATTAGTGTTGTTCTCTCTAGGGATTATCTTTAAATACGTTAGGTTAATATGGCAACTGAAAAGAGAAACTTTTAAAAGGACTTACGGCTTTAAGGCCAGACGTTATGTAAATATGATTGTAATTAATGCGATTATCGTGCTGATGGTGAGTCTCTTTATATATGTGATCTTCGTGCCAGATAAGCGAGTCATGACAAGCAGCTTTAAAGAAGCTTTGGCATACAAGGATGCTGAGCTTGTAAGGTTCTCCGAATTTGATCCATCCGCTTGGGATGAGGTTCGGGCGAATATGATAGTAAGAAATGGTGACAGAAACATCGATAATCCTGACATAACATATGAGACAAGCTACGACCGTAATGTCATGATGACGAAAATGTCTTCGGAAGACTTGTCTGCACCTTCTAGAACATATAAGCGCGATAAATCTGGAGGAAATCTCATGTATCATGTTCAGCTATACAAGGCTAAATCAGCTAAAATCGCTGCACGCTTTATGTCATCTAATATAGAAAATCAGCTAGAAGGAAGGAACTTCGACGTATCGAAGAGACGCATACGAGATATGAAGTTTAAGTACGATGGTCTAGATTACGCAGCATATATCAGAGCTTCTGAAAAGGATGAATTTGCATATGCATTAGGTACACAGATGCTTTTCCTCAGGAAGGGGAATAAATACGTCGTTGTTGCATATAGTGGCCCTATCGATCTGAAGTCGAAGGTTGGGCTCTTTGCATCGAAGATGTAGCTATATATCATTTCACTGTTACCATATAGCACTCAAGATGAGGGGGGAATCATGGATAAGAAAACGAAATTAAAATTTGATCCGTTTAGTGTAGTTGATATGTTCTATAAGCAGAACTGGCTTGAATATCAGGCAAGAAAAGGACTTCTCCTCGCTAACGACAATCTATTTACTTGCAGATTCACCGTTGATGAGCCAAGAGATAGGCGTTACCGCATATTGCCATACAAACACAGCAAGACGACGCAGGAGGAACTGGATTTATATGCTTCTTGTGGTTGGCATCTGATATACGGTTCTGGCTCAGCAATGATATTCTACACGGATGATCCAGATGCCCCAGAGCCATTTACAGACGTGCAGAGTCAGCATAAGTACTATAGAAAGAGCTTGATTACTGATTTTATTTTTATGCTAATTATTTTTGCAGATTTATTTTTTAGCATCAGTCGAAGTATACAAGGGTTCACTATATCACCTTCAGAACTTCTCTACAGCAGTGCTGATCAACCGCTTTCATCTATTGTTATTAATTTTGTGGGATTACCGTTGGCGCTTTTGTTCTATTTTCAATATATTTTCACTTATATCAGTATACTGAATAGGAGCAGAAAGAAGGATTTTTATGGGGCTTCGGGATTCAGATTGAAATACTATGTCAATGCGACGTTTATTATAACTTTAATCGTCCTAGTCCTATGGAGTATCATTGACATCCCTAGGACAGTAGATAACTCATCATCCGGCGACTTCACGGAAGCTCTTAAGTATAAGGGTAACGAGATTGTGCGCTTCTCGGAATTTGACCCAGATACGTGGAAGACTGTATATAAGAAAATCGAGTACTACCACGATGGCGAAGGCGATATGATAACCTTTGATGTCAACCATGATAAAACGCTACTGATGCCTAGAATGGTGTCTGAGATGCTTGAGGTAGATAGAGATACTAAGAATGATGAAGATACTGTAATGGAACTTTATTACAGCGTTAAGCTTTACAAGGCAAAGTCTTCTAAAATTGCAGCGGAATTTATGAAATACAATTATAAAAATGCACTTGAGGAGTCGGACATCAAAGTATCAAATAAGTCTCTTGACAAGTACCGTTTCGATTACGAAGGCCTCGACTACGCTGCATATATCGTAGATGAGAAGAAGGCAAATGATACTACTGCAAAACGCGACCAGTTACTCTTCCTAAGAAAAGGGAGTACCTACGTATACGTTTCATATTACGGCCCTATCGATCTGAAGTCGAAGGTAGGTCTGTTCGCAGCAAAGATGTAGATTTGCAGATTATCTAGTAATATAGGTTCTAAAACCTGTTAATCGTTTTATTAGTAAGCTTATAAGCAAATGACCAGCCATACGGCTGGTCATTTCAGTTCCTGATTAAATTGCTTATTTATATCACGTATATCACGCTATTCTTCTGGAGCCTCGAACAGCACCTTGAACTTCGAACCTTCACTCAGATATATTCCCTCGATATCTTCGGGATGATTTGCTACGAGTTCTGAGACATTATCCACCTCGAACGAAACGCATATCCCGCAGGCTGCACTAAGCGCTCTAGGCACCGGCATAAGTGTTGCGGTTTTGTCTATGCTTTTCTGCTGCTTGTGGAACTGCTGCGCTCCAAAATGCGTATGGAAAGTTGCGATAAACATTACTTGAGTGTAATCAGGTAATCGCCTTCTGGCGTTTCACTGTATTCCATAGATAGCTTGTTGTTCGCTGCATATCTAGAGATATTCTTAACTGGTGTCATGCTGTCTACGAGAACTTCAACAGGTGTTCCAGCCTTTACAGCATTCTGAGTCATAATCACTGGTTCAGGGCACGAGTACCCTCTTGCATCTACCTTAGTCATTTTATGCCTCCTTAGCTTTTCTTATATTCATCAGACCGATAATTACAGTAACGATAATTCCGAACACAACTGCAATCTTACCATTTGGAGTTGGTCCCATTGGTGTCGATGCTAGTGCGAAGTTGTGGCAGAAAGCTGCACCTACGATTAGGCCGAGAACTGCAACGCCCGAGTCTGCATTTCCTGTACCAGAGAGAACCACCTGACGAAGTGGGCAGCCACCGAGCAGGCAGGAGCCTAGTCCTACGAGAACCATTCCTAGGAAGTTCCATAGAGAGTCGTTGAATGCAATCGGCTGCTTGTCAAACCCTGCGTGGAAGAAGCCAAGTGCTAGGTTTCCAATGAGGGCTGCAACGAATATTGCGATAAATCCAGATAGTAGATAGAAATCTTTGAATAACACTGCATCTCGAAGTCCACCAACCATGCATAATCTGGTACGCTGTGCTAGTACACCGACAACAAGCCCTGCAATTAGCGAAATTGCGAGCGGCGCGTGCATAGCGCCAGGTCCCTCTTTGCTGAATGCGAGAAGTGCTGGGAATGCGCATAGGATAACGAGCAGTACTACCGTAATCGCTGGCATCGCTACGCCTTCTGTTGGTCCTAGTGGAACTGACTTCTTGAGTGTGAAGCCCTTCTTGAGGTATACGATTCCGCCGAGAATTCCGCAGAAGAATCCAATCAGGCCGATGATTGCATTCCAGTCTCCACCAGCGATTCTGAGAATCATTCTGAGTGGGCAACCGAGGAACATGAGAGCTCCTACCATGACGAAGAACGAGAGTACGAATCTTGTCATCGGAGATGAACCACCGCGAACCTTAAACTCTTTTCCGCAAACGGACATAATAAATGCGCCAAGAATAAGTCCGATTATCTCGGGGCGAACGTACTGCACAACTGGAGCAGTGTGGAGCTTAAGAGCACCAGTAGTATCTCTCAAAAAGCAGGCAATACAAAAGCCCATGTTAGCAGGGTTGCCATACTTAACGAGAAGCACTGCAGCCGCACCGACCACGAGCCCAGTAATGATCATAAGGGTACTTTTTTCTTTTTTCATTGTATCCTCCTTGTTTAAATAATATCGATTTATCATTACGAGTATATCAAACAAGGATTTTGTATTAAAATCAGTAATTTTAATACTTCAAAGTGAATATTAGTATTTTCAATAACACGTTATTATCTCTCTGCAAATCTATGATTTACAGCAAAAATATCCCTTTTTAGTTGGCATTCCCCTGCAAAAGCCTCTTCATCGCCATACGATACTTCTCGACTCTTGCATAGTCATCTTCGATAGGGTGCTCTATGCGGCTGATGTCCATGTTGTGGCTTAGGTCGGCAAGTTTGACGGAAGTCGCTAGCTTATTTTGCGAAATCCTATCTATGTAATGCATGTAGTCTTCGTCTACGCCTTTTGTAAGAGTTTTCACCGCTTCAACTACCTTTTCGCTAAATCCGCACATGTGCAAATACATTTCGTCATACTCGCTATCCTCGAGTACATCGTGAAGGTAGGCGGTAACCTTTTCCTCTTCAGTTTCACACATATCTGCGACTGCGAACGGGTGCAGATAGTAAGGTTTTCCAGCCTTGTCCACTTGTCCGAAGTGTGCCTCCTGGCATATCTGCTGAGCTAGCTGAATCTGATCCATATCCCTAAACCTCCTTTTGCAACTATCCTACGGTTTACTGTTATAGCAAGAGGCACTAGCCTTGCTATGCTAGTGCCCCTGTTGTATCAAAATTATATGTTGTGCTGTCAATCACATGTGTGCCTATATACATTACGCCGTCTTGTCCTAGGTAATACCATACGCCATAATGCTTTAACCATCCTCTGTGCATTGCACCGCTGGAATTCAGATAGTACCACTTGCCGTTGTCCTGTAGCCAGCCGGTCTTCATCGCACCGCTGGAGCTTAGATAATAGCTATTGCCACCTTCCTGAATCCAGCCAGTCTGCATAACTCCGTCGCTACCTAGATAGTACCAAGCACCACCAGTGTACTGCCATCCCTTCTGCATTGCGCCACTGGAGTTCAGATAGAACCACTTGCCGTTATCCTGTAGCCAACCGGTCTTCATCGCACCGCTGGAGCTTAGATAATAGCTATTGCCACCTTCCTGAATCCAGCCAGTCTGCATAACTCCATCGTTGCCTAGATAGTACCAAGCCCCGCCAGTGTACTGCCATCCCCTCTGCATTGCGCCGCTGGAATTTAGGAGATACCACTTGCCATTATCCTGTACCCAGCCAGTTTTCATCAATCCACTTGCATCAAGGAAATATCTGTGACCACCGTCTTCTACCCAGTCTGTCTGCATAGCACCATCATTATCCATGAAGCACCAGTCTTTTCCGTACGTTATCCAACCTGTCTTGAGTGCACCCGACGAATCTGCGAAATACCACTTATCCTTGGCTTTCACCCAGCCAGTGCCCATGATTCCAGATCTCGTTAATACATATTTCTTTTTTGCTGCTTTGTCGTAATACACAGTGTCCTGCAGCATTAAATTATAGCCTTCTGAATCGAAGCAGTACCAAGCTCCTTCGATATACTGCCATCCTGTAGCGTACTTGCCATCATCCTTAATATAAGCATAAGCCCATCCGTCTGGCGCGGTAGCATCTCCCCAGATCTGCCATCCCCTGATAACAGGATGGTAAGTCTTTGCCTTTACTAAAGCTCTGCAAGATTCATCGGCAAAAGTCTGAAGATCTGCGGAAGACTTATCAAAGTCCTCTACGATAGCCCCAACATTTTCAATTGCCTTGTAAGCAGGTGTATTGTGCTTGTCTGCATATAGCTTGTATGACAGCTGACGAAGTGGTCCATTTGACGATAGCACAAAGTTCTTAGGCTCCAAGAATTCAAGTAACTGCTTACCATTTGCACTTGAGATGCCGTGATGACCAGTTCTTAGAGTGTCTATAGTGCCAGACTTCTTATAAATAACCTCTCCATATTTATAATCGATCATCGCAGATGCATCTCCGAGTATTACCGCATTGTGTAGCCCCTTGGTAATCTGCGTGATTATGGAGTTGTCGTTCTCCGTATATCCCTCTTTGTTGACAATACTATCTAGGTTATACAGCGCAATATCTAGGTTGCCAAACTTAAAGCTAATATTGTCGCTATATTCACCCTTCTTCGTCATCGTTGCATCTAGCTTAGAAAGTCCACTCGTATCATCGGAGGTGATATCGACCATTGTAACCTTTGCCTCGGTTAGCTTTCGTGTAACTTCCTTAAAGTATTCAGCCGTCTGCCATGTCGGATCTTCATACTTAGGATCCCAATTTAGATATTTCTTATGAATATAAACGGTATCTGAGTCAAAAAATGGATTTCCATCAGAATTCTTCTCGTCAACCAAATCTATAAATCCACCTATGTGGTCTGAATGCGCATGCGTAGCAACTGCGAAATCAATATGCTTAACGCCTAGCTTCCTCATAAATTCCGCTACGGTCTTTCCATTACCGCCCTGAACGGCATATGGTCCATATTCGCTAGGGTTTGACGCATCGATCATACCGAACTTGCCGTTGCTTTGAACGAGAGTGCAATCACTATGTGAACCATCTGTTGACGGAAGTGATAGATAATATACCTTATCGCTCTCAGCATCCCATGTTGGATTTTCGTCATCTGCGTTTACATTAATTGGGCAAAATACGACCAAAAAAAATAGCAACACGAGACTGCTACATATAAACGCCAGTATAGAGTTATAGTTCCTTCTTTCCATTTCAACCTCTCACTTGAAAAATATGTATCATATAATAGAATAATTTTATATTACGGATGTTGTATTTTCAAGTATTTTATCGGTTAATAAGGTTTGCTCGCCTCCAATTTAGTTATCATATATTTTCATCATTTTCTATTGGATAACAGGAATAAAAAATGTTATCTGCCCTATTTACACAGATTCTCATAAGTGATAATCTACAACTCATGCAAAATTACTATTAAAATTAAATGAGGAACTGAACTATGAATCACGAAGAATCTTATTTTGATGGCGGACTATTTCAGCTTATTGGCTACAGCATCCTTGGTACCCTTATTACAACTGCAACTCTCGGCATTTGTCTGCCTTGGGCATACTGCATGATTTACAACTGGGAAATAAAGCACACTGTCATAGAAGGTAGGCGCCTAGAATTTGATGGTACCGCTGTGCAGCTATTTGGAAACTGGATAAAATGGCTTCTGCTTACAATTGTAACTTTTGGAATCTATGGATTCTGGGTGAGCATCAAGCTTAGGCAGTGGAAGACGATGCATACACATTTTGTGAATTAGATAATGTAAAAAGCCTCGAATCCGCCAATCAGAAGGCGCTTTCAAGGCTTTTACTTTTGGAGCTGCTGGCGAGAATCGAACTCGCAACCACTTCATTACGAGTGAAGTGCTCTACCATTGAGCCACAGCAGCATACGAAGTTGCCAATAAAGTATATAATAAAATCATTTACTTATCAATGTTGCATTTTCAAATTTAAATTGCTGCGTGATATAATCAATCACAGAGTGTGTCACCATTGTCGTGGCAGATATATATTAAAGATTTACAATTGTGAATGAATTACGAGGTGTCATATGACCGAAGCAGAACAAATGCAGAGAATAGAAGATAAGAAAATTTGTCTCATATATACAGGTGGAACGATTGGCATGTCCAGAACGGACAGTGGTTACGCACCAATAGCGGGATACTTTCAGCATGAGCTAGACCGCATCGACGACCTTCGTGCTGATGGAATGCCTAAGTATGAGCTTGTTGAGTTCTCGCCACTCCTCGATTCTTCCAACATAACTTACGTGCAGTGGAACATGATAGCCGAGTCGATTGCATCCCGTTACGATGACTTCGACGGATTTGTCGTGCTACACGGCACAGATACCATGGCTTACAGCACCTCGGCACTTTCCTTCATGCTCGAGAATCTAGGTAAACCTGTGATTTTCACTGGGTCACAAATTCCACTTTGTGAGCTAAGAAGCGATGGCAAGGACAACCTCATAACTTCCATATTGATTGCCGCCTCTGGCAAGGTAACCGAAGTTGCGCTTTACTTTGGGCACAAACTCTTACGCGGAAACCGTGCTATGAAAGCTTCAGCGGATGGACTTATCGCATTTTCTTCGCCGAATTATCCACCGCTTGCTGAAGCGGGCATAGACATCACATATAACGAGCCTCGCCTGATGCAAAAGCCTCGCGGAGAGCTTCTCGTGCAGTCGATCAAGCCAGCGAAGGTAGGGGTTATCAAGCTTTTCCCAGGTATACAGTTCGAGTTATTTGCCCCAATCGTAACGCGCGGACTCGATGCCCTTGTGCTTGAGACCTTTGGCACAGGCAACATCCCTAATTATGATGAAGCTCTGCCACCTCTCATCGCCCGTGCTATTACAAATGGAACTACAGTGGTAGTCTGCACGCAGTGCTCGCAGGGAACGGTCAGGCTCGGGGCATATGAAACGAGTTCAGAACTTGCAAAAGCTGGTGCGGTATCCGGTTCTAATATGACTACCGAAGCGACAGTAGCTAAACTCTACTACCTCTTCAGCCTAGGTCTAGAGCACAGCGAGATCAGCAGGCTTATAGAGACCGATTTGCGCGGAGAGCTGAACCAATGAAGATATCATATCTATCATCGCTTGCTCACCCTGACCTATGTACTTACCTTGCAAATTCTGGTCATTTTATCCACACATTTCCCGAACTCCGCACGGCATCGGGGCTTGTTGCAAATCATCCAGACGTACTGCTGTGCAAGCTAGGAGCAAAGCCTGAATCTCCTATCTATGAAGGTGCTCCTAACGAATTAAGTCCGCTCTATCCAGGCGACTGCAGATACAATGCGGCATGTACTGGAAAGTTTTTTATCCACAGACTGGACATAACTGATTCAGAACTCCTTGCTGCTGCAAAGGCGAGCTGCGAAAATGAACTGGAGCTTATAGATGTCCGTCAGGGATATGCAAAATGCAGCACTGTCATAGTAGATGAAAACTCTATCATCACATACGATAAAGGAATCGCAAAGCCTTGTGAAGCAGCAGGCATGAACGTGCTTCTAGTCGAACCAGGCTTCGTGAAGCTACGCGGTGCCAATACTGGGTTTATCGGAGGTGCAAGTGGACGTGTGGATGACGAAATAGTATTTAACGGCAATCTCTCAGCGCATCCAAACTTTAGGGAAATTACCGCTTTCATCGAGGCCCAAGGTCTTGGTTGCAAGTGGTTTGAAACATACGAGCTTGAGGATATCGGCTCAATAATTACGGTTACAAAATCTGATGCTGACTAAGGATATATATGAAGAAACACGCTATTATTCCAATATTCATACCACACCGAGGCTGCCCCAATGACTGTGTTTTCTGCAACCAGCGGAAAATCACTGCTCGCACGACTGCCCCGACTGTGGATGAGGTAAAAAATACGATCGATACATGGCTCACGACACTCGGAGAAGTTCCGACGGTCGAAATTGCTTTTTACGGTGGAAGCTTTACAGGACTAGAGCTAGAGGAACAGAGTTCATACCTCGCCATTGCCAAGGAATACAAGGATAGAGGGCTCATCGACAAGATCCACCTGTCGACGCGACCTGACTATATAGATAGAGATATTTTGGATAATCTAAAGACATACTCGGTTGATACGATTGAGCTCGGAGTTCAGTCTTTCGACGATGAGGTGCTTCGTAAGT
>ERZ772920.1675-NODE-1675-length-10944-cov-10.505923_pt1 | contig 10944 bp, 4 predicted proteins | sample MGYA00511469_ERZ772920 | MGnify/ENA primary metagenome ERZ772920 (study PRJEB29015, sample SAMEA2738069) | human oral metagenome | biome: human oral; feature: human-associated habitat; material: saliva | place: China | collected 2216 ... | reverse complement strand
GCTGTGATAGCTGTGATAGCTGTGATAGCTGTGATAGCTGTGATAGCTGTGATGTCAAATATCCATCATAGTAGTTTTTATTGTTTTATTCCCAGAGGGAATATTGCTTTTTAATTTGATTTTGTGTTTTAACATAAGGAGGAACAATGGAAAATAAATCAAATTCACTCAATAGAATCAAGCGCCAGCAACGTGAAAAAGTTTTGCGCTTTTCTATTCGTAAATATAGTTTCGGTGCCGCTTCAGTAGCTGTTGCAGCACTGATGTTTTTGGGTGCGCATGTCGTTAGTGCGGATGTTGTAGATGCTAAAAACCAACCTGCCATAGGCGCAGCGAATCCAAATGAGGAGAAATCGCCTCTGATAGAGCCTGCTCCAACAGCAAAAAATGAGGAAACCAAGGAAACTGAAAAAGTTGAGGTAGCCAAGGAAACTAAGGAAAGAGAGAAAACATCTGAAAATAAAGAAGCCGTAGAGGCTAATCCTCTAAATAACGGCACATCTACTAGCACCATAACTGTAACTAAAGATGCTAGTGGTGATAAAGTGACGGAGAAACAAACATTAGATAAGTCTCAGTTACAAGCTAGTATTACAAACGTTCAAGAACTCTTGGATAAAGTCAACAAAGAAAAAGCTCCAGCTTCAACCCTTGCTGCAATCCAAGCAGATTTAGAAAGAGCTAATAGTGTGCTTAATAACAATAGTCTTGAACTGACACAAGCTGAAATTGATGCCATCGCTAAAAAACTTAATGAGAAAATTTTTGTATTATCTTCAATGCCGAAGGCTAATGCTCCTGAAAAAGTAGTAAAAGAAGGAAAAAATACGATTGCTAATACTGGTTCTCATGACTCACGTAATGGTCAAAGTATGGGGAAAGGTACAAACTTTAGAGCAAATGGTCAAATTAATCAAGGTGCTTTAGTAAATATTAGATATTTTGCTTCTGTTGACCCGAAAACGAATGGTGGAAACGGAAAAAAGAATGATGATCCTGAGTTTACTAGAAATAAGACAGATATCCAAGCAGCCTATGTGAAAGATAGTGAAGGGCAATGGATCGTCTATGATGTCTTCTTCAATAACGATGGGAAAAAAATGGTTGATAGATCTTTTCAACAACACTATTATTTCCAAGGGCCTTTTAATATCATGGATCTTACCTCGGAGGGAGGTTATAAACCTAATACAGTAAAAGAACTAAGCTTCACACGTTACCGTAATACTGGTGGTAAAAGACTTTCTGATGGGGGTAAAGGCTTTACCCAATATGGAAATCCTGCAATTATTTCAAATCCAGCATCTCAACAAAGACAAATATTTGATAATGACAGAGACTCATTTTATGATCCTAATTCAGGTGTAACAGGTAGACGTAATCAACCATGGGAAGTATTTAAACATAACCAAGATGAGGAAGATTTAAATAGACTTACAAAAGATAAAAAAGGAAACTATCCTAGATGGTCTTATTATTTAGGGGTCGATGTTCATAGAGAAAGTGTAGAATATGCAATACACATGCATGTCAAAATTAAACTTAGAGATGATGTAACTTCTGAAGAAGCAGCTACATACGGTCGTGTTTATGCAGCATCGGTAACAAAAGGAGGCACTACGAATCAGTCTTATATTATGGGGGCAACAGGAACTCGTTTAACAACAAAAACTGACGCACAATTATCTCCTATCCAAGGTAGCACACATAACAAAACAGTAGGAGATACACTTCCAAACAAAGATAATCCTGTAGCGGATAAATATATTACTCCTAAAAATGGTGGAGAATTTCCTGGTGGAATGAGCTGGAGTTGGAAAAATAATGTTAAACCAAGTACAGATAAAGCTGGAGTATTCAAATATACAGTAGTTGCAAGCTATCAAGATGGTTCGAGTTCAGAAGATAAAAATTCTGGTTCAGACGGAACAGTTACATTAAATGTTAAGCCTAAAATACCTGAGATTAACCAAAGCTCTGTAAATGAAAAAGCAGGGAAGGTTGGACAAACGGTTACTGTAAATGTAGGTAAGGGAGTTCCTGATAATTCTACAGTGACATTATATAGTGGTAATAAGGTTATCGGAGAAGGAACTACAAGTGGTCAAAAAGCTACTATTAATGTACATGGAGTATTACCGTCAACAGAGATTAAAGCTAAAACAAGTGTCCAAAATAGTTATGGTAAAGTAGAGTCAGAATTTAGTGCACCTGTTACACCAACAGAAGTGCCTGACAGTGTAGCGCCAAAAGTATTATTTAATGGAAAAGAATTAACAATAAATGCGGATGATACACGTTTTATTGTTTATCGAGGAGCAAACTTCAATCCTACATTCAAGGTGCAAGATGATAAGAATAATGTAAACTTATCAATTACTGGACTTCCAAAAGGAGTTGCAGATGTTTCGAAAAATGGAAGTAAGGAGTTTGATTATACAATCCCAGAAAATACTGTAGCAAATGACGCTCCGTTTGGAGAAAGTACTGCAACTGTGACTGCAACAGATGGTCGTAATAGTGCAACATATAAATTCAAATATCGTATAGTTGACCTACAAGCGGGGAATACCACTCCAGAAAATCGTGCTATTGGAAGTGAATTAGGAGATCCTCATAGTCATCTTAAAGTGGCAGACAGCGCTACTTCTGATAGTGACAACTACTATCCAACTGGTATGCAGTTTAAATGGAAGGAATTAGATCCTAGAACACTCCGACCTACAGATGTTCCAAACACTACAAAATTAAATGAGATAGGAAATGTCACTAAATACATTCCTACAGCAGTATTCCCTGGTACGGTTAATAAAAAAACAATAGACGGTGTAGAATATACAATATATACACCTACTCAAAAAGCAGTACCAAAGACGTTTAATGTGACGGATTCTATCGCTCCTACTGTGAAACTAACAAATCTAATCGCAAAGAATGAAACAGTATTAACTAATACGGTGCCAACATCAACTGATGGAACAGATGGGACAGCTATAACAATTTTCCGTGGTGCTAAGTTAGTTTTACCTTTTAAATTTTCAGATAATGCAACAGAAGGACGTGTAAATGTTCAATATGTTTCAGGTTTACCAAAAGGAGTTTCGTTTGGTGGAGCTAATAATAAGTTAACATTCACAGGCGCAAATGAAACTAATCCAGCTACACATACAGTAGAAGGTAAGGTGGCTGCTGATGCAACACTAGGCTATTCTACAGTTACGCTTAAAGTATCTGATTCAAAAGATGGGGATGTATCTAAAGGAAATAGCTCAGAAGTTAAATTCCGTGTAAGAGTACTAGATTTAGACTTTGAACCAGGGCGTGTGGCTGAACCTAATCAATCATCAACAACAATTAATGCTACAAAAGGACAAAATCTTGAAGATGCGAATAATTATTTAACGGTTAATTCTGGAACAAATCGTCAAGATCAAAATAATTTCCCGGGTGGAATGACGTTCCGTATGGTGGATAGTACTACGAACACGGTTATTTCTAAGTTGCCTGATGCTCCAGGTCGTCATGTTGTAAAAGCAAGAGCTTATTTCCCAGTAGATTATGCTGGTACAAATGAAGTGAGTGAAGTAGTAACAGGGAATGCTGATACTCAGCTTAATGGTCGTCGTTATATGGAGAAAACTATTAATTTTGTTGTAAAACCAACAGCTCCAACGATAGCACCAGCAAATGGGGATGTTACAATCACACCAGCAAATGAAGTTAATGTTAATAAATTTGAATTCAAGTATACAAATGCTAATAAAGACAATCCTACAGTTCAAACTGTAACAGCGACAAAAGCAAATAACAGATGGACTTTAAGTGGACAACCTACTGATGGTGTGACAATTAATGAGAATACTGGTGTAGTTACTATCAAAGACCGTGAAGTTAAAGATGCGACAAATGTAACAGCTAAGGCCGTAACAACTGATGTAACAGGTAGTATAGAAAGTGAAACAAATACAGCAACTACAAACGCTGGGGAAAGAGAATTACCTAAGTTCACTTTCGATGAAACAAATACAGCTGTTGAAAATGGAGTACGTACAGTATATGTAACACCGACAGAAAGTAATAATTTTAAACTAGGGACATTTACAGATAACTCTAATAAGTTGATTGAAGCTAGAATTTCTGAACAAAATAATGTAGGAAATGATTTAGCGTTTGGATTGTCTTATTCAGAAAAGTTTACGAAAACACCTAATACAGAAAAAGAAGGATCAAGAGATATTATCGTCACAGGTACTCTTGATAAAACTAATAGAGGTGCTAGATGGACTAATAATTCCTCTGTGATAACAAGATATGCTGTAGCAACAGATGCTGCGGGTAATGAGTTGAAGGATCTAACGGATAACCCAGCGAATAAAACGCGTATGATATTCAAAGTATTAACTCAAGCTGAAAAATATAATCCAACAACAAGTAAACAACTTCTTAATAAAGATGTTACAGCTCCGGGAGCTACGATTAGTGAGGCTGAATTTAATACGATGAAGCCTAACTTAAACCTTAATTTCACAGCAAATCGTGGGGAAGTGAAAGTTAATAGCACAACTCCAGACTTAAATGTTGTAATGAAAGATGGAGGAGCAATTAAGAGAAAATCTGATGGTACTTACTATGTAGGTGCTACTATCACTTATCCTGACCTTTCAACAGAAGATATCGAGATTCCAGTAGATAAATCTGACAAAGTAGCTCCAAGAGTTTCATTACAAGTTGGAAGAGATACAATTCCATTGACAACTACTGCAGAAAATACATTCGTAATTTTCCGTGGAGCAACTTTCAATCCTTCGTTGGTTGTTAATGATAATTCGGGAACTGTATCGTATCTTAAAGTCTCTGGACTTCCAAGTGGAAGAGAATTGATTAAAGATACAGCAATGACTAGCGGAACAAATGTAACGATAGACGGTGATAATGCAGCAACAAATAATGCTACTTTAGGCAGACATGAAGCAAGTGTACTTGTTAGAGATGCATCAGGTAACGAAGAAACTTACAAATTTGCATACACTGTTGAAGACGCTATTCCGAAAGAAACTCCAAAAACAGTTCCTTTAGGGACTAAACTAGGAACAGATTCACATGATTATGTGAAATTAGCAAATTCAACAGAGCCAGATTACACAGTTTATCCAAATGGAATGTCATTCAAATGGAAAAAAGGCAATGTAGAAGTAACTGACAGGGAAACAGCGCTTACTGTACCAGGTAGAATAACGGGTTATAAAGCAGTTGTTAAATTCCCGGCAGCAGGATTCTATACAAAAAATGGTGTGAAGATTTATACACCAGAATCAATTGAAAGAGACATTACGTTCCTAGTAAAACCAACAGCTCCAAGAATTGATAATCAAGCTAATGGGGATGTTACAATCACACCAGCGAATGAAACGAATGTAAATACATTAAACTTCACTTATATCCATCCAAATGGATCTACACAAACTATTACAGCAACAAAAACAGGTAGCACATGGAGCTTAAGTAATGCACCAGCAGATGGGGTAACAATTAATGAAAATACGGGTGTGGTTACGATTAAAGACCGTGCAGTGAAAGATAATCAAACGGTAACGGCTAAATCTGTAACAGCAGAAACTACGCCGGCTGATCGTGTAGAAAGTGATATAACGAATGGTACTTCTCCAGCAGGGGATACAGAAAGACCGAAGTTTGTATTTAACGAGAACGGGAAAGAAACAAGAGTTGAAAATGGTGACCAAGTTGTTTATGTAACTCCAACTGAAACTACAGATATTGAAATAGGTAGTGTAACGGACAATTCAAATAAATTATTAAAAGTTGAAATGTCATCTACTATCTCGGAATTTGGAGGAATAACTTTTGAAGGAGTAGCGAATCGAACTGACAATGTGGAACTAGATGCTCCAAGAAAAGTCACAGTTAGAGGAGTTATTCCTGGTAAAAATGGTACTAGAAACTGGGTAGGAAATGAAGTCTATACACGTAATGTCCGTGCACAAGATGCGGCTACATTAACAACAGAGGACTCAGCTGCAAATACTGTTAAATTCAAAGTTTTAATACAAAAAGATAAATATACACCAAATACGGTTGCTCCAGTAATTGAAAGAGATATTACACAACCGAATACATCGTTGACAGATGAAGAATTTAATAAGATTAAAGACTCATTAACATTCACGGCAGATAAAGGAACAGTTAAGATTGATAAAAACACTCCAAACTTAACATTTGTATCTGACAAAGTGATAAGAGCAAAAGATGATGGTTCATATTATGTATCAGCTACAGTAACATATCCAGATGGGTCTTCAGAAACAGTGGAACTTCCAGTTGATGCAAAACAAGCGAATAAATCAAAAGCAACGTTAACTGCTCAAGAAGTTTCGATTAAAGCTGCAAAAGACAAGAATGCACAAGGTGTAGTTCCAACTACAGAATCAAGTCGAGTAACTAATAACATCACAATTCCAAATAATCAGCCACAACCAACTACCAAAGTTCTTAAAGATAATGGACGAATTACAGAAGTAGATGGTAAAAAAGTTGCGACAGTTGTATTAACATATTCTGATAACTCTACAAAAGAAGTTACAGTACCAGTCTTGGAAGTTAAACCAATTGACATTACAACAACATTTAACGAGTTGGATAATACGGTAACAGTTAAACCGAATACAACAGTAGAAACTGGAGATAAATTACACGTTGCTATCCGTGGTGTTGGAATGCAATTAACAAAAACAGCCGATGGATACACAAACAGTCGTAATGACCGTAACATCACTGTAAATCAAGATGGAAGCATTACAGTAACGCTATCAGGTGAGGAAAAATTCCAAGCAGGAGACCGTGTAGTAACACGTCACGAAAGCAATAAGAATGGTAAAGTTGATTCATACGAAACAGAAGCATTCGCAGGATTGAAACCAGTTGAGAAAGTTCCAGTAATTAATCTGACAGCTTTAACTAACGAAGAAAAAGAAGACGTTAAAGCAGCTGTGAAAAAAGCGAACCCATCAGTTAATACTGCTGAATTAGAAGTAGCAGCAAACGGGGATGTAACTTACAGACATAAAGGTGCAGGAGTAGGAGCTAGTGACCCAACACCAGAGGTTAGGTTGAATGGAAATGTTATTAGAAAAGTACTTGCGGCAACACCAGCGAACCCAAGCAAAAAAGCACTTGAAGGACGCGAGTACACAAGTGGTGACACACCAGTTGTGACTACGAACAAACCAAATGCCGTGATCACTTCAACACCAACAAATGGCTTAAGCGTAACGCCAGAAGGAAAAGTAACTGGAACGCCAAGCGGAATCACATGGACAGATGATAGTGATGAAGAAAAAGTAGTAAGAATCCCAGTAGTGGTGAGTCATACAGGAGATACAGATGTCCCAGTGACAGTAGAAGTCACAGTCCAAAGAGATACAGATCACGATGGAGTAGCGGACAAAGAAGATGATGATGACGATAACGATGGAATTCCAGATACAAAAGATTCAACACCAAAAACTGCGACAGCGTTAACGGCAACACCAGCGAACCCAAGCAAAAAAGCACTTGAAGGACGCGAGTACACAAGTGGTGACACACCAGTTGTGACTACGAACAAACCAAATGCCGTGATCACTTCAACACCAACAAATGGCTTAAGCGTAACGCCAGAAGGAAAAGTAACTGGAACGCCAAGCGGAATCACATGGACAGATGATAGTGATGAAGAAAAAGTAGTAAGAATCCCAGTAGTGGTGAGTCATACAGGAGATACAGATGTCCCAGTGACAGTAGAAGTCACAGTCCAAATTTCATCTAAGAAAGGTGTACCAGAAGTAGCAGAAGTTCCAGAATTCAACGGTGCAGTAAATGGAGAACTTCCAGATCCAGTAGAATTACCAAAAGTTAAGGTAATCATCACTAAATGGATTGATGAACAAGGTAATGAATTGAAGCCAGCAGATGCGAAAGCTCCAGCAGTAGTAGGTGAAGCGAATGAAGCATTTGAACATGGTGAAATTGAAGGTTATGTATTTGTTAAAACGAAAGTAGAAGGTGATGTTGTAACTCATGTCTTCAGAAAAGTTGCTCCAACTAAACCAGAAGGTAATGGGGGACAACAAGGTGGAGATAACACACCACAACCAACACCTGAAGTACCAACTGATAACACAGAACGTAAACCTGAAACAGATAAACCTACTGTGCCAGATACCAAGCAGGCTGAACAACCAACTCAAACAGTTGATGCTCAGGTAGCTCCTTCTCAAAATCAAGCAGTATTGCCAAATACTGGTACGAAAGCAGATCGTGCTACAGGTGCATTAGGAGCTCTCTCTCTTCTTGGAGCATTTGGTTTGCTATTTGCTAAAAAGAAGAAAGACGATGAAGAAGAAACACGAAACAATTAAGATGAGTCATTAGATTGAACTGAAAATGGATTGTGTTAATTCTTAGAGGAAGTAACGGATAGAAAGAAGTTTAAAAGCTACTTTCTATCCGCCTTTCTTTATAACAAATGTAAGCGTTTCGAACAATGCATAAAGGAGAAGGTTTGATATGGTTGAATATAGATTAAAAGATATTTTGAGTGAAATAAACGGAACAAATTGGTATTGGATTTATAGTCTTGAACATGATACTAGGAGGACTACAGGACGTGTTAATGTGAGATATTGCAATGGTGCCTTATTGATAAGATGGGATGAAGAAAGCCTTAGAGTGCGATTTGGAGATAATCCTCCATTAAGTTTTAGTGATAGAATAGTTGTGAATTTCGAAAATGATACGATTATTATCATAGATAGCGGTTGGAAAATTTATTTAGATACAAGATCATAGGATTTATTAGTTAACATTTCCGAGCGGATACACTAAAAGTAAAAGAGATTTTGAAAGGGAGACACTGTAAGTATGAAAAATAATTATGATGATTATTTAAACTTAATGTTTGATAAATCCATAATTGCAGATTTAAAAGGAAAAAATCAAGAAGAGAATCCTAGTTTGAAAAATGTTGATGAATTAGCTGATTATCTTATAAATTATGTGAAAAGGCATTATACTATCTATGAATACTATGTTTCTCCAAATATCTCCAATTTTTATAGTAAGCATAGAAAGTTTACAAGATTCATTCTTATATGTCTTTCTTTGTTTGATTCTGAAAGTAATATCAATACTCTTTTAAAAAAATATAAATTTAATAAAGATTCGATATGGGAAATCGAACATATTGTTCCTCAAAATCCGTACTTTAATAAATTCAATAAAAAAAATTCTAAGTTGAAAAATAGAATCGGTAATCTGACTTTGTTAACCAAAAAAACAAATCAAGAGATTAGTAATGGATCATTTGCTAAAAAGAAGAAAAGTTTAACTTGTGAGGAAAAATATTTAAAAATTAATGATATATTTAAAATAGATAAAGTGCATATTTCAAAAAAAGATATATGTGAGCGCGAGAAGGAAATAAATAAATCTATATATGATATCTTTATAAAAGATAGAGGAAAATTATTGCAAGATAAATTACATGAATTTATAGATTCCCAAGGATAGAATAGGTGTTAATTGGTATTAAATTGCCTATAGATTTTTCTTATCTTTTATAAAATCCATAAGCGAATGGACAAATTACAGGAACACCAATAGGAAATAAAGGTGATTATCCTGTAACGATTAAAGTCTATGATAAGGACGGTAATGAAACGACTGAAACAGTCACAATTAAAGTCCAAGAACAAGCGGATAAATATAATCCAACAGGAGAAGGTTTAACGGTTGATCCAAATCATGTGATTGAAGATTCAGAAGTCACTGCTGAAGTAAAAGGCAATGGACCAGGAACCGTTACAGTTGTAAGTAAACCATCAACAGCTACAAAAGGTAATGTTGGAAATGCAGTTGCTAAAGTAACTTACCCAGATGGCTCAAAAGATATCGTTCCAGTGGAAGTAACAGTTAGAGAGAAAGACAAAGACATCTACACACCAGAGTACAACAAAGGAAATGGTAAACCAGGAACTAAGGTAGAAATACCAGTCACACCAGATACTAATGGAGATTCTGGTCAAGATACACCTGCACCAACAACTCCAATTCCAGATGCAGTTACTCCGAATGCAAATCATGAAAATACTATAGATGCTATTAATAATGGAGCTAAGTCAAATGATTCTCAAAATGTATTGCCAAATACAGGAACAGAATCAAATGCGACTCTTGCATCTCTAGGACTTCTTGGTATGCTAGGCGTTCTCGGACTTGCTTTTGGAAAGAAAAAAGAAGACTAAAATAAACATTTAGTCAAAATATGAACTGTTTATTGTTAAGTAGACAATGAATACAAAAGATTAAGAAACAGCCTTGTTCCTCATTTCAAGAGGTGCAAGGCTGTTCTTGTATTCTAGGAAAAGTAGATATTAGTATTCGTACTAAGAGCCGATATAGTTGATTGAAATAAGATGCGAACAAATCGACTAGGAAAGTTAAATTAATTTCTAGAAATGTTTTAGAAACCACGGCATACTATTCTAGCTTCCATCCACTATACTCGTTTGAAATCAAAGTTCCCTTTTTGTTGATAGACTATTCAAGAAATATTGTTGTATAAGTATATATTTTGAAATCATAGTCATGGGGAATCAATGATGGGATTTTTAATTAAAACTATTATATATTTGTTTTTAAGGCAGAAATTTATTTTTTTGATTTTGTAATAATATAAAGTTATATTTACAGGATATATCTGAAGAATATTTTAAAATTAGGGATGAGATATTTATCGTTATGCAGAGTTGTTTTTAATTATGATTGCTCTTTCTTTGGATTGATTGCATTTATACTATTTTGATTGATTAAATATATTGAAAGTGGTATAATCTAGCTGTGATAGCTGTGATAGCTGTGATAGCTGTGATAGCTGTGATAGCTGTGATA
>ERZ772920.1673-NODE-1673-length-10949-cov-3.691206_pt1 | contig 10949 bp, 9 predicted proteins | sample MGYA00511469_ERZ772920 | MGnify/ENA primary metagenome ERZ772920 (study PRJEB29015, sample SAMEA2738069) | human oral metagenome | biome: human oral; feature: human-associated habitat; material: saliva | place: China | collected 2216 ... | reverse complement strand
GTGAATACCATTGTCTGGTGTTATGAGGGGACGGATGGCTGTTAACATATTAGAATCGAACATGGGGAAAGATGATTCACAATGGTTTGAAACTGCCTCTGTAGACAGATACGACATATTAAAAGAATATGCAAAGGTGAATAGGCATCACATGACAGATGCAGAGAAAGCCCTTTGGGACATTCTACGACAGCCAACATGTAGTTTCAAATTTAGACGTCAACATCCTATTAACGATTTCATAGCTGACTTTATCTGCTTAGAAGCAAAACTAATAATAGAAGTTGATGGAGCTTATCACTGTGAAGCTCAACAACAAATGAACGACCAAATCCGTACGGAAATTCTCTCTGATATGGGATATAAGGTAATACGCTTCACTAATGAAGAGGTACTACAATACCCAAAAGATGTTATAAATAAAATTAAAGAAGAATTAAATAACAGACCATAAGACCCGTAGCAAAAAGCTACCCCACAGGACATTTCACTCCCCTCTCCACTCGGAGAGGGGCTGGGGGTGAGGCTGGTTGAACTTTTTATCATGGCAAATTATTATACTGACCACCCAGAGATAGCGTTTCACTTGAATCATCCATTGATGAAACGCATTGTAGAATTGAAGGAGCGTAACTACGCTGATGCCGCTACACACGCTGATGCACCAGTAAACTACGAGGACGCTATTGAGAATTACAAGCGTATCCTTGATATTACGGGAGACATCACAGCAAACATCATCGCACCTAACTCTGAAGCTGTCGATCAAGAAGGTCCACACCTCATTGATAACCGCATGCACTATGCAAGTAAGACGCTTGAGAACATCCAAGCCACTCGTCAAGCTGGTTTATGGGGCGTATCAATGCCACGCCAATATGGTGGCTTGAACCTTCCTAACGTCGTATTCTCTATGTTATCAGAGCTTATTGCAGCTGCTGATGCTGGCTTCCAAAACATTTGGTCATTGCAGTCATGTATCGACACGCTCTACGAGTTCGGTAATGACGACCAACGCCAACGCTATATCCCACGCATTTGTGCAGGCGAAACCATGTCAATGGACCTCACCGAACCAGATGCTGGTTCCGACCTCCAGCGCGTTATGCTCAAGGCTACCTTCGATGAGAAGGAGAACTGCTGGCGACTGAATGGTGTGAAGCGATTCATTACCAATGGTGATTCTGATATCCACCTCGTCCTCGCCAGATCGGAAGAGGGCACACGAGACGGACGTGGCTTGTCTATGTTCATATACGATAAGCGCAATGGAGGCGTTGATGTGCGTCACATCGAGAACAAGCTCGGTATACATGGTTCGCCTACTTGCGAGCTTGTTTACAAGAATGCAAAAGCAGAACTATGTGGCAACACACGCATGGGACTCATCAAATACGTTATGGCATTGATGAATGGTGCTCGACTCGGCATAGCCGCTCAGTCGGTGGGTCTTGAGCAAGAGGCTTACAACGAGGGATTGGCATACGCAAAGGAACGTGCGCAATTCGGCAAGAAGATCATCACCTTCCCTGCGGTTTACGATATGCTCTCTCGCATGAAAGCGAAGCTCGACGCTGGGCGTTCGCTATTGTATCAGACGGCTCGTTACGTTGATATCTACAAGGCATTGGAGGATATTGCTCGTGACCAGAAGCTCACTCCAGAGGAGCGTCAAGAGATGAAGAAGTACACAAGACTGGCTGACGCTTTCACTCCGCTAGCCAAGGGTATCAACTCTGAATACGCTAACCAGACTGCTTACGACGCTATCTCTATCCATGGAGGCTCCGGCTTCATCATGGAGTACAAGTGCCAACGCTTGTATCGTGATGCGCGTATCTTCTCTATCTATGAGGGTACAACGCAACTCCAGGTAGTAGCTGCTATTCGTTACATCACCAACGGCACCTACCTTTCTATCATGAAGGAGATGCTCGAGGGCGAACTCGCTTGCAACTGCATGAAGGCTTTGCGCGATCGTGTTGCCCGTCTCGTTGAGCTTTACGAGGAGTCAATCGAGAGGGTAAATGCTTACGATAACCAAGATATCCACGACTTCCTTGCTCGCCGTCTGTACAATATGACAGCCGATATCATCGGTTCGCTACTCTTGATAGAAGATGCTTCTAAGGCACCAGAGTTATTCAAGAAGTCGGCTAATGTATTCGTTCGCATGGCAGAGGAAGAGGTGATTGGTCACGCTTCTTACATCAAGTCATTCGACCCAGCAGACCTTGCTAACTTCAAGGCTACGGACGATGAACCTGCTGAAGCATAACGATTAACACACAAGAAACGTCTAACGGGAGGATGTGTCATTACATTTTCGACACATCCTCCTTACCTTTATTATATAACTAAAGCTTCTGTTTACTATAAGATAAAGCAACAGCGACGTGCTATATCCGAAGAAGAACAGCAAGATATTCGTTTAGCATTTACAGAAATGGGATACGATGGTAATGCCATAGAGTTCGACCATTATGAGGAACAATATCCTGCTATCATGAGAATCGTAAAGTATTAATTTCTATAACAGCATAATAACATTGCCAGCAAACAAGCTCCAAGATAATGAAAGAACTATCCAAACACCCAACAAATAGAGTTAAATCAGTTCTACTGTTATATCTTCTTTTCTTTGTTTCAATGTATGGGTATTCCGAAACAGCAGACACACTATCTGTTATCAGCAACGATAGCTTACAAACCGAACAAAATACAATTATCCAGCCATCGCTTCAGACTAAGATGGATAACTTCAGACAGCGACGCTGGTTTCAAGCTACCTATCTAGGCGTCCCAATGATAGCTATGGGGTTACTCGAAAAACATTTCGACGATAAGTTCCGAGTACTAAGGAATGACTTCATGCCTAAGTTCGACTATAAACTCGACAATTACACACAGATAGCACCAGCGGCTGTCATGCTCGGCTTGAAGGCAGCAGGAGTGCCAAGCAGGTCCTCATGGGGAAGGATGATTATGAGCGATGCTATCACCATTACTTTGATGACAGGGGTGGTACAAGGACTCAAATATACAACCAATGTAACCCGACCTGATGGAAGCAATAAACAGAGCTTTCCCTCAGGACATACTGCGACCGCCTTTATGACTGCCACTATGCTATCAAAGGAGTATGGGCACATCTCTCCATGGGTGAGTGTTGGGGCATATACCATAGCAACTGCAACAGGACTAATGCGTATGGCGAATAACAAGCATTGGCTCAGTGATGTCATGGTTGGAGCTGGCTTTGGTATTCTGTCAACAGAGTTCGGATATTGGATAACTGATGCTTTCATGAAAGGTAGGGGATTAAACTTCCAAAAGTTACAAGAGGAGGAACAACTAGGACGTAGCAACCCTTCATTCTTCAACCTCTATATGGGCTTTAATGTCCCTCTAAGTAAGTTTGATATCAATAATAACACAACCTTTCAAACATCAGTGGGAACCGTCCTTGGTGTTGAAGGAGCTTACTTCTTCAATCAGTATATAGGTATTGGTGGGCGTTCAACTTTCTCAAACATACAGCTTATCATTAACGACACTGAAGCACAAGACAACACGTTCAACTTCGATAACTTCAGCATTGGACCTTATTTCTCGCTTCCACTAACGCTTAGATGGACGCTTGATACAAAGCTGCTAGCAACGTTTACCTATTATTACAATACAATAATCAATAATATAAATATTCCGAAAAATACGGGATGGGGCATTGGAACAGGTTTAGGTATTAACTATCATATAAGAAAGCATTTCGCCTTTGGCTTATTTGCCGATCACAATATACAGCCACCATACAGCATAAAGAACAAAGAGTACATTCACACACTGACTATTGGTACCAAAGCTGCCATAAGATTCTAAGGTTTACACTATAGAACAGCTACATCCAATTAGTTGGATGCCGCCGTCCAATTAGTTGGATGGTGCCGTCCAATTAACTAGATAGTGCTGTCAAATTAGTTGAATAACATTATCTACCTCATTGAAAAACACATATAAGAACTCTCATTAATAGGAATCCATAACAACAGCTTAGTTGCTTTTCTTCTAACAAAATTGTCTATTAGGTTGCCTTCATTAGCTGTTTTGAACCGCCTTTCACAGCTCTTCCCTCAAAAGAAGTTATTAGAACCAATAGTCTATAACAACCTCAAGAGTGAAATAAAACATACACCTTTATGGTGATATGCGAAATTATCTCTATCTTTGCAGCACGTACTTAAAAGGAAAGAATATGAAGAGATATATGCAAGCAAGCCTATTATTAATGGGCTTCCTATTGGTTCAATCAACCGCAGCAATGGCGCAATGCCCTATCAAGGAACGGATTATGAATGGTGAGGGAGAGGCTGATTCGACATCACAAGTAAGATCAGCTCCTGCACTGGCAAGCTACACGTTGGTTATTTTCTTCGATAAGAAGAAGGGTAGCAAACCGCTCATGAAGGCGATCAAGACGAGCGCATGTACGGTGCTCTACAAATACAAGGAATCTAACGGAGTAGCGATTAAGGTGCGTGAAGGATGGGATATTGACAAAGCCATAGCCTACTTCAAAGGCGTGAAGGGCGTGCTAAGTATAGGCGTGAATGGTATCATGCAGCCCGAATAGGCATCTGTAACGTTCCAACAAACAATAAGGTCAGGCTAAGAACATAGACTGACCTTTCTTTGTTAGATGGTAGATAGCATGCAATTAGATGGTAGATAGCACGCGATTAGATGGTAGATAGCACGTGATTAGATGGTAAGAGGACACGTGATTAGATAGTAAGCGAGAGCATAGACACACGACTTGATTGCAAAGATAAAACAAATCTCTTATATTGCAAGTAGGCTTCCGTTAAATAGAACAAAACTTGTATCAGCAATCAAAGAAAGCCTCTCTTGCATTGAAAGAGACGCCCCCTTCGCATCAAGGAAACGCCTTCTTCATATTGAAGAAAGCCTCTCCTTCTTTACTGTCTCCTATCCGTTGCTAACGAAGCACAGCCTCGCTACACTGCACAAAACAAAAAACTACACGGAGAAACACGCTATCTAAGATTTAATGTGTATATTTGTTGCCATCAAAACAATACTTATTAATCTGAACAAACAACGTTATTAACTATGATACCATTCAATCGTTTCGCATCCACAATCACCTTAGCTCTCACCTTATCTGTCGGTGCGCAGGCACAATCAACGAACTTAGAAAAGGACGTGGAGAGTTATTTCTTGCAAGCATTAAACACTCAACTGACCACGGAAGTGGCTGACCGAAAGGCTTTCACCAATGCCCCTACCTGTGTAACCCACCTACAACAAAGTATCAAGAACAAGGATATTCCTCACTATCAAGAGATGGTTTGGAAGGCTTGGCAAGCAGCTAATCGGGCACTAAAAGAGCAGAAACTCATTTCTGCAGAGCCTTTACAAAATGCTAATCAGGCGTCATGGGACTTACCACAAGGCTTAGAGTCTAACGCAAAAATGCCTTATTACTATGGAACGAAAGGTACAAGTGACAAGCCGCTACCGCTCTTTCTCTATCTACATGGCTCTGGACCGAAGGCGCAGGAATGGCAGAATGGTATCTTACTTGCCAAGTCGTTCAATGATTCGCCATCGTCTTATTTCATCCCACAGATACCCAATGAGGGCGAATACTATCGTTGGTGGCAACTTGCCAAGCAGTTTGCTTGGGAGAAACTCATCCGCCAGTCGCTCGCAGAAGGAGCTGTCAATGCTAACCAAATATATGTCTTTGGCATATCAGAAGGCGGTTACGGAAGTCAGCGACTAGCCTCATTTTATGCCGACTATTGGGCTGCAGCAGGTCCGATGGCTGGTGGAGAACCATTGAAGAATGCGCCAGTTGAGAATTGTGCCAATATAGGTTTTTCATTCTTAACAGGTGCTGATGACACTGGATTCTATCGTAACATCTTAACCTATTACACGCAGGTTGCCTTCGATTCAGCGCAACTCTCTCGTCCACTCTCCGCTGACCAACAGCCTATCTTCCGCCATCGTGTACAGCTCCTACCCGGTATGCAACACCACATAGACTATAGACTCACCACACCATGGTTGCGCCAATTCGTTAGGAATCCATACCCCAAGACGGTGCTATGGGAGGACTTTGAGATGGATGGAAGGCATCGTTCAGGCTTTTACAACTTACAGGTTTTGAAGCGTCCATCAGCCCTTCGCACCTATTATGATATGTCTATTCAAGGGAACGTGATTACCCTTAGCATACAAGATGTGCGCTATACAACAACCGAGAAAGAGCCACAATGGGGCATAGAAATGAAGTTTAATCGTTCTTACTCAACGGCTCAAGGAGGGAAACTACGTGTCTATCTCAATGATAAACTGGTAAATCTTAACAAAGAGGTGACAGTAATCATCAACGGAAAGAAGGCTTTTCAAGGTGTTGTAAAGGCTAATCTAAAAGACATGATAAATAGTTGTGTGGAATATTACGACCCCTATCGTGTGTTCCCAACAGCCGTAGAGGTGAGTTATTAAACACTACAAACAAAATAGGAACAGACGCATTTGTCTGTTCCTTATCTTATACTTCCAGTAACTCAAGTAGGTGTATATCCACCTTTAGAAGGGCTTTCGGAAGTTACCTGTTAGAAGCCCTCTCCATTATTGAACAGGGTTCTGCTGATAGATCTTCAAGCCAAATTCATGCGCATAGGCATAAACGTGTTCGAGAATATCTGACGTTGAATGCTCATAAGGAATCCAATCTTTATTAGATAAGAAGAAGTAAAACTCGATAGGAACTCCTGCTTGCGTCGCATCTAATTGACGCAGGAGTAAAGGCATTTTAGGGTTTACATCTTCTCGTTTGGATAGGTAATGTTCCATGTAATGACGGAAGAGTCCGATGTTAATTACATCTCCCTTCAAATCCTCCTCCTTGACATATCCCTTTGCAAGAAGGTTCTTCTTGAGATTATCATCAGCAATTCTTATACTGCGAACATCAAAGTAGACGACCTTCTTCACACGGCGTCCTCCCCCCTCTAACATATCTTTCCAGTTGAGGAAAGTGCCATTTACCAATGTTAAAGGAGATACCGTTGCTATGGAATTATCGCTTTGTTTCACTTTAACAGTGGTCAGAGTGATGTCTTGGACAGTACCATCAAGACTGCCATCAGGCATTGTTATCCAGTCTCCAATGTGTATCATCTCATTGCTGGTGAGCCTAACTCCAGCGACAAGACCATCAATTGTGTCCTTAAATACTAACATCAAGATAGCAGATGTGGCTCCCAAACCAGCAAGAAGGTTCATTGGACTGCGATTGATGAGTATTCCCACAACCACAATAGCAGCTATAAAGATGGTCAATATCTTCAATACTCCACAGAAAGACTTGAGGTATTGACTCCTAGAATTACCTGGTTTCGTATTCAAATAACGCAATCTATCAATGATACCAACGGCAAGCTGTGTGGTAGCAATGGTAAGATAGACCGCTGTCAGACGTGCCAAAGCCTCTTGAACAACGGGTATTTGATAGAAAACAAGCGGCATTAACTTCCAGATAACGAGGGCTGGAACAATGCGACAAGCCACTTTCAAGACCTTATAATCAAATATTACATCATCCCATTTGGCCTCTGTTCGCTTTACAATCTTCAGTATTAAAGGTACAAAGACATACCTACAAATAAGCTCAGCAACGAGTGCCAGCAATAGAGCTACCACTGTTAACAACACATGACGCAGTACTGGGACGGCATGACCATGCACTCCTAATGATAGGATAACATTCTCTACAAAGATGCGAATCTGCTCTAGTACGTCATTTAATAAGTGATGAGGAAGTTTTGGCAACATAGTTATTTGCATTTAAATGAAGGGTTATTGGCACAATGCCACACATATCTTGTTTTGGAAACGACGCATTGGTGAATGGGTCATTCCACCATTATTAATAATAGAGAAACATATCAAATGCCCGTTTGAAGCAGTGAGATAACCAGCCAAGGAACTTACTCCTCGCACTGTACCAGTCTTGGCTCTCACATTGTTTTGAGCACTTGTTCCCCGCATACGTTTACGCAGTGTGCCATCAACACCAGCGATTGGCAGGGCTTCATAGAGCGCATTATAAATCTCTTGATGGCGATAGGCATGACGCAAGAGTTGGATCTCTAACTCTGCACTCACATAATTATAAAGGGACAAACCAGAGCCATCTGCCACATTATAATCACGTGGATTCAAGCCGAAACGAGCGAAGAGTGCATTCTCATAGTTCCTCCCTTGCTTAGCAGAACACCAACGAACTCCACCGCTCGCAGCCAACTGATAGAACATAGACTCTGCATAGAGATTATCGCTGACCTTTAACATTCTGTGTAAGACCTCACGTATAGAATGAGTATAGGTAACGATCAATGACGCATTAGAGGGAACTTGTCGTTCATCGGTGAAACCATCGACTGATACGCCAACATTGCGTAGTTTGCGAAGAAGAGTGTCCATAAAATCATCCTTTCGATTGACCAATAAGGGTGTAAGAACAGGATTCTTATCATCCCAACACCACCCTTCTCCAAGTCTGTCTTTGTCTTTGAACGACAGATCAGCATAGATATTCCCCTCAATGCGAGTGATCCCCAACTGTCGAATAGAGTCTGCTATCGCCGACAGATCACCGGATGACAACATAGGATCCATGCCTCCCAAGCAATAGAGATCACCGTGTAGAACCTTCGTAGAGTCATTGATTGTTCCTGTATAGTAAACACGTGTCTTGAAATCATAATCAGCTCCTAACTTATCCAAAGCAGCAATAGCTGTGACACACTTCATCGTAGAGGCGGGGCGAAGATGGAGTTTCTCACGGAACTGATAGACGGGAACATCATCGGTTAAGTCCCATACCATGACCGAAGCCTGCACCGTTTCAAGGAGCGGACTACGCATGATTCCATCCAAACGATTCGTTATATTCTCCTTCCAAGAGAGGTGGTTATCAGTGGAGAAAGCCGGTATAATGCTATCTGTATCTTCGTCTTCTTCCTCATCAACATCATCACTTTTCGGTTGAACAACAACCGCCTTAGGATGCAGAATATTGGCTATCTCTGTACTATCAAGATATACTTGCGCATGAACCTGTAGGCTCAATACGACACAAAGAACCAATGCCGATAAATATTTTAACTTCATTCTTCGTCCTTTCTCATTATCATTCGCTTGGTAAGTACAGCCTGAAACGAGTCGACATTATCAGGTTGTACGCTAATGGTGTTGCCATTTACCAATTCAATTAATATATAATATCCAATGTGAAAAGCAAAGGGATGCTTCTCTAATGATCGAATATCACTGATAGAGAAACACTTTGTTTGTCCAATACGTCCCGTCTTAATGCGTAATTGATCATCATCAGTAAGAACATAACTGGTATGTATAGCACGGTCGACGGCTCTAATAGTTACAACGATAAGTAAGACTCCTAAGACTATCATCACACTACTAGTTCGATGCCACAAACAGAAGAATGCACCAAGACCAAACACTAGTATCGCTCCTATATCATTTATTGTTACTTTATGTTGGAATGTTCTCATACTGAGTGCAAAAGTACAAAATAAAAGCCTTTGTACGTCAATATATTACATAAAAAGATAATGGCAACCAACATTGGTTGCCATTATTAGGGGGGAAAGTTATTGGGCTTATTAGCCTAATTGGGCTAATAAGGCTAATAAAGCTAATACCCTTAAACCAAAGTCGCAATAACCTCTTCGCGGCTTTCAGGTAGCATATCAATAACTGGAATCTCTGGCATTGTATAGCAACCAGGGGCTAGACGGAAACTAGCTCGCGCCACATTGACAAGCACTTGGGCTGTAAGTGCAGGGTTATTGATATTCATATCGAATGAGAAATGCTGGTTATGTGTCTTTCCACTAACGCCCTTGCGGGTCATGTGAACGCCATGACCAACATCATTCAAGGCGTCAACACTAGGTACAGCAAACACATGCAACTCGTCATGAGCAAAGTAATCGTCAGCCTTAAGTTCCTTTGTTACATCCTCAAGGTTGGCTCCTTCTTCTAGTTCAACATATACCATGCGGCGGTGAATGCCCTCTCCCAAAGGTATAGTCATTGACAATGCGTCCTTAACACCCTGCTTACTACGAGCCACAACAGAGTGTCCCATGGAACGACCAGGACCGAAGTTTGTATAAGAAAGACCCTCTGGTGCAAGGCTCTCCATTAGTACTCTTACGATAGAGTCAGAACCTGGATCCCATCCAGCAGAGATAACACTCACAGTGTTAGTACGCTTGTTATTCTCCATTTGCTTCGTGCGATAGTCGAGGATAGAACCGTGAATATCGAAAGAGTCAACGGTATTAATGCCCAAAGCCGTAATCTTCTCGGCATACTCTGGACAACTTCTTGTTGGAGTTGCAAGGATAGCTACATCAACATCTTTCAGCTTTGTGATGTCATCAACAACCTCGTATGGAGTCAATTCTAGGGGTTTGTCCTTATCACCTTGACGCCTTACAACACCCGCAATCTCGAAATCCTTTGCTGCTTCTAAGGCCTGAACACTATACTGACCAATGTTTCCATAACCAATAACAGCTGCTCTAATCTTCTTCATAATTTCTTACCTTTTATGTTATTGAACTACTTTTCTCTGCAAAAATAGCGTTTTATTTGCTAATAAGTATCGTCTTCGACCCCTTTTTAACACTATTCTATATCTTCTTACTTATAGACACTCCAACCTTTGTGCAGCCATTCAAAGACTGGGCGAACTTGTCATGAAGAAATTGCTTCTTGTATCATTCCATCTAAAAAGTGACCACGGGGGCGAGAGAACCAAATTAATACACTAGTTTTGAAAAACATTAATTTCACAATTAACATAAATCGATCGAATT
>ERZ772920.1671-NODE-1671-length-10956-cov-7.439868_pt1 | contig 10956 bp, 6 predicted proteins | sample MGYA00511469_ERZ772920 | MGnify/ENA primary metagenome ERZ772920 (study PRJEB29015, sample SAMEA2738069) | human oral metagenome | biome: human oral; feature: human-associated habitat; material: saliva | place: China | collected 2216 ... | reverse complement strand
TTTATCAAAGTAAAGGCAAACCCATTTTTAAATTCATCATTAAAATAAACAAAAGGCCGTCTGAAATTTTCAGACGGCCTTTTGTTTCAAGCTTGAATAATCAGATTATTCGGCTGCTTTCTCTTCGCGAGCAGGAGCTTCCAGCAAAGCTTTGATAGACAGGCGTACGCGGCCGCGGTCGTCCACTTCCAATGCTTTTACATTCACAACCTGACCTACTTGCAGGTAGTCGCTGACATTGCGTACGCGCTCGTGGGCGATTTGGCTGATGTGTACCAAACCGTCTTTGCCCGGCATCACGCTGACAATCGCGCCAACGTTGTTGTCGAGGATTTTAACCACAGTACCTTCGTACACTTTGCCCACTTCCACTTCGGCAGTGATTTCTTCGATGCGTTTTTTCGCTGCATCGCCTGCTTCTTGAGTAGTCGCAGCGATAGTGATGGTACCGTCTTCAGCGATGTTGATTTCAGTACCGGTTTCAGCAGTAATCGAACGAATGGTTTCACCGCCTTTACCAATCACATCACGGATTTTGTCTTGGTTGATTTTCATGGTGAACAAGCGTGGCGCGTGTGCAGACAGTTCTTGTGGGCCTGCAACAGCAGCTTTCATCTGATCCAAGATGTGCAAACGTGCTTCTTTGGCTTGAGCCAAAGCGATTTGCATGATTTCTTTGGTAATACCTTGGATTTTGATGTCCATTTGCAGCGCGGTCACACCTTCGGTTGTACCGGCTACTTTAAAGTCCATATCGCCCAAGTGGTCTTCGTCGCCCAAGATGTCGGTCAGAACGGCAAATTTGTTGTTGTCCAAAATCAGACCCATGGCGATACCGGCAACGTGTGCTTTCAAAGGCACACCGGCAGACAACAGGCTCAAACAGCCGCCGCAGACGGAAGCCATAGAGGAAGAGCCGTTGGATTCGGTAATTTCAGAAACCACGCGCATGGTGTAGCTGAAATCTTCAGGTTCTGGCAATACGGCCAACAACGCACGTTTAGCCAAGCGGCCGTGACCGATTTCACGACGTTTTGGCGCACCTACGCGACCCACTTCGCCGGTAGAGTATGGCGGGAAGTTGTAGTGCAACATGAAGCGGTCGGTATATTCGCCGGACAGCGCATCAATGATTTGCTCGTCGCGTGAAGTACCCAAAGTTGCAATCGCCAAAGCTTGGGTTTCGCCACGGGTAAACAGTGCAGAACCGTGAGTGCGCGGCAATACGCCGGTTTGAATGTTCAACGGACGAACAGTGCGGGTGTCGCGACCGTCGATACGCGGTTGGCCATCCAAAATTTGGCTGCGGACAACATCGGCTTCCAAGTGTTTGAAAATGCCTTTGATTTCGTTGGCTGCCAAAGTGTCGGTTTCTTCGGTAATCAACGCTTCTTTTACAGCATTCCAAGCTTCGTCCAATTTGGCAGAACGCGCTTGTTTTTGACGGATTTTGAACGCTTCTTTAATGGTTTCACCGGCAATTTCGCGTACTTTTGCAACCAATTCTTCATTGGTTTCAGGTGCTTTCCAATCCCAAACTTCCGGGTTGACTTCATCGGCAAACTCATTGATGGCGTTGATGGCCACTTGCATTTGATCGTGACCGTAAACAACCGCACCCAGCATCACTTCTTCAGACAAGATGTCGGCTTCGGATTCCACCATCAACACGGCTTTAGAAGTACCGGCAACAACCAAGTCTAATTGTGATTTAGCCAATTCGGCTTTAGTCGGGTTCAAAACGTACACGCCGTTTACATAACCCACGCGTGCCGCACCAATCGGACCGGCAAACGGTACGCCGCTCAACACCAGCGCGGCAGATGCACCCAACATTGCAGGAATGTCAGAATCGATTTCAGGGTCAACAGACACGACCATCGCTACGATTTGGATGTCGTGGTAGAAACCTTCAGGGAATAAAGGACGAATCGGACGGTCGATCAGACGGCTGGTCAGGATTTCTTTTTCGCTTTGTTTGCCTTCGCGTTTGAAGAAACCGCCGGGGATTTTACCTGCTGCGTAAGTACGCTCGAGGTAATCGACAGTCAGAGGGAAGAAGTCTTGGCCTTCTTTCACTTCTTTGTTGGTAGTAACGGCAACCAAAACAACGGTGTCGCCCATGGATACTTTAACGGCAGCAGCGGCTTGGCGAGCAATTTCGCCGGTTTCCAAAGTAACGGTTTGATTACCGTATTGGAAGGTCTTAACGTGTTTATTGAACATTATTGTTCCTTTCAAAATACCGCACTGCTAAAACACTAATAATGCACACTAAAATCCGAATGTGCATAGTTAGGGTTTCAGACCGTGCGGCAGGTTATAAACAAGCTTTCAGACGGCCTTTCAGCCACTGAAAACAACTCTCGATTATAAAGGCAACCATCCTTAAAATCCAGTATTGATACAATAAAAAGGCCGTCTGAAACATATCACTTTCAGACGGCCTTCAAACTTAAAAATTAATCCTGAGTCAGTAAAGTCAATGCTTCCTGATATTTTTCGACTGTTTTTTGAATCACATCGGCAGGCACTTTAGGCGCCGGCGCTTTTTTGTTCCAACCGCTTTGCTCCAACCAGTCGCGGACAAATTGTTTGTCAAAAGACGGCGGATTGGTGCCGACTTTATATTGGTCGGCAGGCCAAAAACGGCTGGAGTCAGGCGTCAATACTTCGTCCATCAAAGTCAGTGTGCCTTCTTCATCCAAACCAAATTCAAACTTGGTATCGCAAATAATAATACCGCGAGATTTGGCATATTCGGCCGCTTCTGTATAAAGCTGAATCGCTTTGGCGCGTACTTCCGCCGCCAATTCTTTTCCGATAATGCGTTCGCATTCTTCAAAGCTAATGTTTTCATCATGATCGCCAACCTCAGCTTTGGTCGATGGCGTAAAAATCACTTCAGGCAGTTGTTGCGCTTCCTGCATACCTTCAGGCAGTTGAATACCGCAAACAGAGCCTGTTTTTTGATAATCTTTCCAACCGCTGCCTGCCAGATAACCGCGCACAATAGCCTCCACTTTCACCGGAGTGAGTTTTTTAGCCACGACGGCGCGTTTTTCTAAAACTTTGGCTTCGTTTTCAGGCAAAACATCGTAAACGGTATGGCCGGTAAAGTGGTTAGGCATGATATGAGCCAGTTTTTTAAACCAAAAATTGGAAATCTGCGTCAGAATCTCCCCTTTACCCGGAATCGGGTCATCCAAAATCACATCGAATGCAGACAGGCGGTCGGAAGCAACCATCAACATTCGTTTATCGTCAATTTCGTACAAATCGCGTACTTTGCCGGAGTAGATTTTTTTCAAGCTGATTTCAGACATTTCGGGTATCTCTTTGGTAAACAGAAGAATTTGGTATTTTAGCCCAATTTAGCATCTTTCGTCAGATTGTTTACAAAATAAAGGCCGTCTGAAACCTTATAGCTCGGTTTCAGACGGCCTTAGCCTTTGATTTTAGGGACAAACCCTAAAAACCATCATCCTATCAGATGGCAGGAGCCTGAGTCTGATCTTGGATTTGGTTCACAGCAGACAGAGAGTAGTAGTCGCCGTGGCCGGTTACTTGGTAAGTGCTACCGTCAGCAAACTTGAAGTTTTCAACTTTGTGATCGTTACCGGTGAACCAGTCGTCGATGGTGATGCTGTCGTTAGCACCGACAGAAACAGTCAGGTTAGCACCTGATTTGCTCAGCAATACGTCAGAAGCTGCAACGCCTTTACCGAACAACAGGGTGTCATTACCGCTTTCCTCACGGATAGTGTCGTGACCGTAACCTTTGTCGAAGAAGTAAGTGTCGTTACCGGTACCGCCGATCAGGATGTCGTTGCCGACACCGCCGTCGAGGTAGTCGTTACCGTCTTTACCAACCAGGCAGTCATCGCCGGCCAAACCGTACAGATGGTTGTTGCCGCCGTTACCTTCGATGTTGTTGTTCAAAGAGTTACCGGTACCGTTCAGGTTTTGCATACCTTGCAAAATCAGGTTTTCAACGTGATCGGTCAGAGTGTAGTCGATAACGGTACGAACAGTATCGATACCAGCCTGTGCATTGCCGTACTCGATAACTTGGTCGTTGGCATTGTCAACGAAGTAAACGTCGTTACCGTCGCCACCGCGCATGATGTCAGCACCGGAACCACCGTTCAGGTAGTCGTTACCGTCACCACCTTGCAGGTAGTCTTTACCTTCTTCACCGTACAGAGAGTCACCGTCGGCATCACCGTAAATGGTGTCGTTACCAGCACCGGCGTAGATTACGTCTGTGCCGTTGCCACCGTAGATGATGTCTTCGCAAGCAGTACCATAAATGGTATCTTTAGCATCAGTACCGCGGATAACGTTGCCGTCTTTGCAGTCTTCAGCTCGAATGACATTACCTGGGTTTTTGTCTTCCTGACCGTATGAGTTGTTTTGGTTATGGTCGTCAACACAGTCTTTGCAGTCTGGCTCAGGTTTCGGTTCTGGTTTAGGCTCAGGTTTTGGCTCTGGCTTAGGTTCTGGTTTAGGCTCAGGTTTTGGTTCTGGCTTAGGCTCAGGTTTTGGTTGAGGTTTTGGTTCTGGTTGCGGTTCTGGTTGTGGCTCAGGTTTAGGCTCAGGTTTTGGTTGAGGTTTAGGCTGAGGTTTAGGTTGTGGTTTTGGACATGGGATCGGTTTGATCGGATTGCAGTTGTAAGGTGGGCAAACCGGAACACATTTATAGTTAGGAGTTTTTGCTGGTGGGCAGAAAGCCGCAATAGCAGAAACCAAACCAGTTACCGCATTAACTACTGACACGCCGACGCTGGCAATGCTAGCGATGCTGCCGATGGAAATAGAAGATTTTGCTGCAGGAGCGCAGTAGTAAGAAGAGTAGGAAGCCTTAGGCGCAGGAGCGCAGTAAGAACTAACCAGGGGTCTAGTATAATACCCCCCGTAACAGTATGCCATAATAATTACTCCCAAAATAGTTAATAAAGATATCGAGCTAGCGGAACGAGCAAATCCGCCCTTGCTCAATTATTATTTTAGTAATATTTTTCAAAATATTTACTCAAAAATATCAAACGGTAGAATTTGCCGACAAAAGGACGGAGTTTCGCCTGTTTCTAAATTCCATTATCCTAGCAACAATAAAAACATTAACATTGATTCACACTCTCTCAAACAGCATAGATCCTTTATCTATCTTATTGAAAGCTGAACTTTAACTCTAGTTATAGTAAACAAACATAATACCAATAAGTGGTTATTATTGTGGGTAGATAATATCGACAATTTACCCAAATACAGCCGCCTCTGCATTTTGTTCTACGCCAATAATGTGAATTTGTCGTATTTACACTATAATGACACGAACACCTATTTAACAGCTATCAGAGGAGATACTCAACCATGCGTACTTTATTGACCGGAGCCAAAGGCCAGCTTGCCCGTTGTCTGCGCGACCGCCTGCCCGAAGATTGGGAACTGATTGCTACCGATTCTACTTCGCTGGACATTACCGATACCGAAGCCGTGCATCACATGATCAAAAACTTCCAACCAGATGCCATCGTTAATGCCGCAGCTTACACTGCCGTCGATAAAGCAGAAGAAAACGTAGAGGCTGCTTTTGCCGTCAACGCAACCGCTGTTCACAACCTGGCCGCAGCCGCCCGCGCCGCACACGCCCGCTTTATCCATATTTCCACTGATTATGTATTCGACGGCGAAGGCAAACGCCCTTACCGCGAAACCGACTACACCAATCCGCGCAGCACTTACGGTCAATCCAAAGTTGCAGGCGAGCTTTTGGCTTTAGCCGCGCATCCGGAAAGTACAATCGTCCGTACTTCATGGCTGTTTAGCGAATACGGCAGCAATTTCGTCAAAACCATGTTACGCCTTGCCAAAGAACGCGACTCCCTCTCCATCGTTCATGACCAAACCGGCTGCCCTACTTATGCAGGCGACTTGGCTCATGCCATCATCAGTTTATTGCAACAGCCCACTTCCCCACGCGGCATCTTCCATTACTGTGGCAATAAATCGGCAACATGGTACGAATTTACCAAAGCCATCTTTCAGACGGCCCACCAATTAGACGACAGCTTCCGCATTCCGGAACTGAACGCGATTACCACCGATCAATATCCCCTGCCCGCCCCGCGTCCGGCATACAGCATTATGGATTGCTCACGCCTAGAGACCGAGTTTGGTATCAAACCGTCCGACTGGCAAAAAGCCCTGCGCGAAATTCTCCGCAAAATCGACTGATAAGCTGATCCATCTATATCAAGGCCGTCTGAAAACATATTTTCAGACGGCCTCTTTGTTTCTTTTATATCAAATGCTTTATCTATCCAGTCTGTCATTTGAAAAGTGCTACAATAGCCGTTTATTTTATTTTTCAGACGGCCTGACAATATGTGCAACCATCATCCCAAACATTCACACGATAATGACACCATCCGCATCCGCGGCGCGCGTACACATAATTTGAAAAATGTCGATTTGGACATTCCGCGCCACAAGCTCGTGGTGGTAACAGGATTGTCAGGCAGCGGCAAGTCGTCGCTGGCGTTTGACACGCTGTATGCCGAAGGGCAGCGGCGTTATGTCGAGAGCCTGTCTGCCTATGCGCGGCAGTTTTTGCAGATGATGGACAAACCCGATGTCGATTTGATTGAAGGCCTGTCGCCCGCGATTTCCATCGAGCAGAAATCCACCAGCCACAATCCGCGTTCCACCGTCGGTACGGTAACGGAAATCCACGACTACCTGCGCCTTTTGTACGCCCGCGTCGGTACGCCGTATTGCCCCGAACACAATCTGCCGCTGTCGAGCCAAACCGTGTCGCAGATGGTCGATGCCGTGTTGAAGCTGCCGGAAGACACGCGCGTGATGATTTTGGCGCCGGCGGTGCGCGAGCGTAAGGGCGAGTTTGTCGATTTCTTTGCCGACTTGCAGGCGCAGGGTTTTGCGCGGGTGCGCGTGGACGGCGAGGTCTATCAGTTGGACGAAGTGCCGAAGCTGGAAAAAAACATCAAACACAATATCGACGTGGTCATCGACCGCGTGAAAGTGAAGGCGGACATCAAGCAGCGGCTGGCGGAAAGTTTTGAAACCGCGCTGCGCCACGGCAACGAGCGCGCATTGGCGATGGAGATGGACAGCGGCGAAGAGCATTGGTTTTCCGCGCGTTTCGCCTGCCCTGTGTGTTCGTACAGCCTGCCCGAATTGGAGCCGCGCCTCTTTTCGTTCAACAACCCGATGGGCTCCTGCCCGACTTGCGACGGCTTGGGCAACACCAATTTCTTTGATCCCGAAAAAGTGGTCGCCCATCCCGAATTATCCTTAGCAGCAGGCGCGATTGACGGCTGGGACAAACGCAACCAGTTCTATTTCCAAATGATTCAGTCGCTGGCGCGGCATTACGGTTTCGATGTGCAGGCTGCTTGGGAAACGCTACCTGAAAAAGTCAAAAAAGTCGTATTGCACGGCTCAGGCAAAGAAGTCATTGATTTCACTTACCTGTCCGAACGCGGCACCACCTTCAACCGCAGCCACGCCTTCGAAGGCATCATCCCCAATCTCGAACGCCGCTACCGCGAAACCGACAGCGAAACCGTGCGCGAAAAACTGCGCGAATACCAAAACCACCGCGCCTGCCCGAGCTGCGGCGGCGCACGTTTGCGCAAAGAAGCACGCTACGTTTACGTCAGCGGCGAACCCTTACACGAAGTTTCCGCCTGGCCGCTGACCAAAACCCACCAATTCTTTGAAACGCTGGATTTGGACGGCAACAAAAAACAAATCGCCGAAAAAATCCTCAAAGAAATCACCGAGCGGCTCGGCTTCCTGATTAACGTCGGGCTGGATTACCTGAATCTCTCCCGCTCCGCCGAAACCCTCTCCGGCGGCGAAGCCCAGCGCATCCGCCTCGCCAGCCAAATCGGCAGCGGCCTGACCGGCGTGATGTACGTTTTGGACGAACCCTCCATCGGCCTGCACCAGCGCGACAACGACCGCCTGCTCGCCACCCTCAAACGCCTGCGCGATTTGGGCAACAGCGTGATTGTGGTCGAACACGACGAAGACGCCATCCGCGAAGCCGATTTCGTCGTCGATATGGGCCCCGGCGCAGGCGAACACGGCGGCAACGTACTGATTGCCGACACGCCCGAAAACGTCGCCAAATGCGAAAAATCCGTTACCGGACAATACCTCAGCGGCAAAAAATCCATTGCCGTGCCGTCTGAACGCACGCCCGTCAATCCCGACAGAATGCTCGTCCTCAAAGGCGCGCGCGGCAACAACCTCAAAAACGTTACCCTCGAATTGCCGCTCGGTTTGATTACCTGCATCACCGGCGTATCCGGCAGCGGCAAATCCACCCTGATTAACGACACCCTCGCCAAAATCACCGCCCGCGAACTCAACCGCGCCCAAGAAGAACCCGCCCCATACGACGACATCCGCGGCCTCGAACACCTCGACAAAGTCATCAACGTCGACCAATCCCCCATCGGCCGCACCCCGCGCTCCAACCCCGCCACCTACACCGGCCTGTTCACCCCCATCCGCGAACTCTTCGCCGGCGTCCCCCTCTCGCGCGAACGCGGCTACAACGTCGGCAGATTCTCCTTCAACGTCAAAGGCGGCCGCTGCGAAGCCTGCCAAGGCGACGGCGTGATTAAAGTCGAAATGCACTTCCTGCCCGACGTGTACGTCCCCTGCGAAGTCTGCCACGGCAAACGCTACAACCGCGAAACGCTCGAAATCCAATACAAAGGCAAAAACATCAGCCAAGTCCTCGACATGACCGTCGAAGAAGCCCGCGAATTTTTCGACGCCGTCCCCACCGTATCGCGCAAACTGCAAACCCTGATGGACGTAGGCCTCGGTTACATCCGCCTCGGCCAGTCCGCCACCACCCTCTCCGGCGGCGAAGCCCAGCGCGTCAAACTCGCCTTGGAACTCTCCAAACGCGACACCGGCAGAACGCTCTACATCCTCGACGAACCCACCACCGGCCTGCACTTCGCCGACATCGCCCTGTTGCTGGAAGTCATAGGTCGTCTGAAAGGCAAAGGCAACTCGATTGTGATTATCGAGCATAATCTGGATGTGATTAAAACAGCGGATTGGATTGTTGACTTGGGGCCGGAAGGCGGCGATGGTGGTGGTAAAATTATCGCTTCAGGTAGCCCCGAGGAAGTGGCGAAGGTTAAGAGGAGTTATACTGGGAAGTATTTAAGGTTTATTTTAAAATAACATTGTCAATTTAATTTTTGGAGGCTTATCGATGAATCAAAATACGCAACTTACAACTTTTAATCAACAGCTACCGGATTTATCAGAAAAAACTATTCCTGCAATAAATCAGTTGGTTGCACATCTTGGCTTTCCTAGGGAAGTCCTTGCTAGTGACGAAGAAATTCGTTATGCATGGAATGATTTGCCGCGTGAATTAAGGAACATTCCTGTTGATAACATTGCTCCAGAACTCATTGCTCGTATGTGTATCGCAATAAGCTCAGGATTATTTGATGGTGCAATTAATTATATTTGGAATGCGGCTATTTTAAGGCTTCGAGATAAAGTAAGAAATTTTGGATTACCTATTGTTGCTCAAATTCAAGAAAGAGATTTTGAAGATAATGATTTAGTATCATTGCAAGATAGTCAATTATTGGATTTGTGTTTGAAGCTTAATATATTAAATGAAGAAGGTTATCTATTTCTCAGTCAATGCAGAAATATCCGTAATAATTTCTCTGCTGCTCATCCATCTCTGGGTAACTTAAATGATAGAGAGTTTATTACTTTTTTAAATCGTTGTATAAAATATGCTCTTGGTGACTCCTCTTCTCCCAAGGGGGTAAATATCAATGATTTTATTCAATCTATTAAAGGTGGAAGATTTAATGATGCTCAATTAGAGTTATGGGGTAATCGTTTATTTGAAACACATGATGCTCAAAAGCAATTATTAATTGTGATGGCACATGGTGTGTATTGTGATCCAAACTCACAAGAATCTACAAGGCTTAATGCGTTGGATATTTGTAGCCGATTTAAAGATAGTTTTTCTGCATCATTACGTTCTGCTCTAATTGATAAACATTCAGAATACATTACAAAAGGTGATGAGCAAAGGCAGACTGCATCAAGTGTATTCTTTGAAAAACTTGGGTTGTTAGGTTTGTTATCTGCGCCTCAGCAGCACACGATCTTTTCTACTGCTGTTCAAAGGTTACAAATTGCTCATGATGGTTTGAATAACTTTTATAATGAACCCCCGTATGCTGAAAGATTGCTAGAACTCTCCCAAAGCACAGCTGTTCCAGAAACTATTCAAAGCGATTTTGTAGATACGATTGTGTCTTGTTATTTAGGAAATGGATATGGAGTTTCATGGGCAGCCATTCCGTTTTATGAAAAAATAATTAAGAATTTTTCTCCACAAGAAATTGCAATAATGTTGCGCCATACGCAAGTTGAAAACTCTAGAATTGCTCGTATGTTGCCGAATGAGCGAAAAAGATTTTTGAAAGCATTAGAATTAATTGATTCAGATAGTGTTCCCACTAGTGTTAAAGCAACGTATGATAAATTTAGAACAAACAAGTTTTAGCAAGCCGTAGCCTACATACCCAACCGACCGCGTGCGTGGCTGCGCCACACACCCTACCTGTAAATCACGCGGAACTTCAAAATATTGAAGTGTCAAGTATTGTTGTTTAATTTAATTAAAATCATATCATTGAAAGAATCAGTCTATCCAAACATCCTAAAGGCCGTCTGAAATTTCAGACGGCCCTTGCTTTTTTAAGTAATCCTTTTTTCAACGATCACGCCACTTTACGGTGATAATGCCTGAGCGCGTGTTCTTTGCGACGACCGCTACTGAATGCGGATACGCGCTTCAGGTAGCCGATTACTCGGGTGCCGTAGTCGATATCGTGGCTACCGCAGGCAGAACAGGCG
>ERZ772920.1667-NODE-1667-length-10964-cov-5.042625_pt1 | contig 10964 bp, 9 predicted proteins | sample MGYA00511469_ERZ772920 | MGnify/ENA primary metagenome ERZ772920 (study PRJEB29015, sample SAMEA2738069) | human oral metagenome | biome: human oral; feature: human-associated habitat; material: saliva | place: China | collected 2216 ... | reverse complement strand
TCAAGGGTTTATAGGTTTCATTTAGTCTCAAAGCCTTCATTTCATCTTTGATTGTAAAAATCATACCACCAAACATCATAAATAGACCTGGAATCATAGCAATCCTCAATAACTTTTCATCAGATAAAACAAATAACATTGGAGCACCCGCCATCAAAACATTAAAGGTTCCTCCTATAATCGAAAAGCGCAATACTAATCGATTAATAAAGCGACTTGTTTCCTCACCTGGATAAACTCCATAGATATACTCTCCAGATTTCTTCATCCGATCCGATATTTGGTCACCACTCAAATTGACAAAAGCAAAAGCAATACTAAATAAAAAAATCATGGCAATGTATGAATAAATCCATAATGGTTTTCCAGCCCCGTACTGAGCCGACATTTCAGAGAAGACTGATGTCTGAGGGAAAAGGGTCTGTAATAGTAAAAAGATATAGGTAGGCAAACTTAAGAAACTCATAACATACATAAACGGCATACCACCAGCTGGATTTAACATTATTTCAAAATAAGAATAGCGCTTAAATCGACTACGTAAGCCAATCTTATGAATGGATATACGATAACGAGCACGATAAAGCAGAGCTACCAGATAAGTAAAGACAATCCCCATAATAATCAAACCGATTAAAGCAAAAAGAGGTATGGGAACAGTTCTAAATGTTTCAATCAAATCTTGAGGAATGTTTAAAACCATTCCAACCAATAAAATAATCATAGAACCCCCGATACCTACAGTTGCATTGATGTCTGATAACCACACCAAGAAAAAAGCACCCGCTATCAACAGGCAGGTATTGAGGACGATAACTAACATTTTAGGCACATTGGACTGAATTGGGAGATTTAACGAAATAGCTAATGCCTGAATCAAAGCAATAAACAAGGTTAAGTACATCTGCCTTCTATTTTGTATTTCAATAGCTCCAGATGTCAGATTTAATTTTTTTGAAAAAGAAAGCATCTGCCATAAAATCATCGAAGACATCCAGGGAGATAATCCTACTGAAAACAAGGATAAACTTCTCAAATTTCCACCTGTCATTGCTGTGGAAAAAGCTAAGTAGGCTGCAGTTCCTCCTAAAAATTTCCTATTATTCATATCTACAAAAGGGAGGGTCAATCTACTTCCTGCTATAAATATGAATATAAAAAATAATGTTGCTATCCCTTTTTTAACGACGATAGATGAAAAAATATTTTTCATGTTTAATCCTACTCTCTAAAACTCGTTTCTAGTCTATTTCTACTGAGCAATTTATAATCATTATACTATCAGGTATTCTATGATTTTTTGTTAATTTTTACGTTACTATTATAACAAAAAAAGCAGAAAAAATCTGCTTCTAACTCCCTTAGAGAGATGATGTAGAAGGGATACTTTAGTGAATCAAATAGATTATTTTTTATACACTATCAGCTCATTGAACATCCTTAATTCGTTTAATTATTATCTATGAATTCCAATATTTCTGTATATCTCCTAAAAATCTCTGTATTTTGTAAACCATTTTCTTTAGCTTGTGTATACCTTAATCTCAAACACCCCATGACATTATTCTTTTCATCTGAATACTTCCATCCCTTTATAGTATAAATTGCTAATCTTTCTAACAAGCATTCTAAAACATCTGTTAAAAGTTTCTCATTAACACCACTTCCGATGCTTTCTATTCCTTCTCGATGGTAGTAGATTTCTTTATGGATATATGCAACTTTGTTTGATCTAAAAAACAATTTATAATTTGTTCTAGAGTCTTCTATCACTTTACCTTTAGGAAATCTAATATTATTAAACAATTCCTTCTTAAACAAAATTACCCAACTAGTCATATATACATATCCATTTAATTCCAACAATGAAAGTTCCAATACCAGTTCTTCTCCAGTACACGTTTTCTCATAGTAATCGTCCCAAATATGAACATAATAATTTCTATCACTCTCATTATAGATGGTATAGTGTGAAACAACAGTATCTGCATCATTTCGAATAGCTGCTTGATATAAATCTTCCACGTAAGTTAAACTCAACCAATCATCCGAATCAACAAAGGTTAGATACATACCATTTGATCTTTCAATACCATAATTTCGTGCATCAGATAGTCCTCCATTTTCCTTTTCAAAATATCGGAATCTACTATCTCTAGCAACATATTCTTGGCAAATCTCTCCAGATGAATCTGGTGAACCATCATTTATCAATAAAACTTCTATATTTGAATAGGTTTGATGTTCAATACTATCCAAACACATTCGAAGATAGCTCTCGACATTATAAACAGGAACTATAATACTAACTAGTTCTCCACCATTTTCTACTTCAATCTCTCTTACTTCATCTGTCAAAGATGGATATTGTCCTTGTTCAGCCAATTGCTACAATATTCTCTTCAATACATTGCGATACATATTGAAAGAAAGACTGATATCAATCCCTTCTATATCTTTGGTTGATTTTATTCGTTCTTCTAAAGCATCAATATAGTCAAGATGATCTACAGAAAATCCACTTAACAAACCTTCATTATTAGAACGGTAAACATATGAATCTCCGTTAAAGGCATATATGCTTTCCACATTCAAATATAATTTCCACATGATAAACTGATTTTCTGCATATCGCCCCAAAGGAAAGCGTAACTCCTTAAATAGTGTTCGCTTACATAATTTACCACAAGCTATTGAAAAATTAAAAAACTGAATATTAAGCATAGAATCTAAAAATTGAATGACCTGAGCACTTGTAAATGATATCAAGGAATCTCTTTTAAAGTGGTCTTTATAGAAATAAAAATCAGAACCATCAAAACGACTATAGCCTCCTATTATAATATCTGCATCACTTAATGTAGTAGCTATATAATTTTTTTCAAGATAGTCTTCAAAGATAAAATCTTCCGCATCAAGAAATGTAACATAGTCTCCTTGAGCTAAATCCAATCCAGAGTTTCGCGCATCAAATACACCACCGTTTTCTTTTTCAAAATATTTGAAACGGCTATCTAATCTTGCATACTCTTGACAAATAAATCCTAAATCATCCGTTGACCCATCATTTACCAGAAGCACTTCAAAATTTGTAAAGATTTGTCCCAAAATTCTGTACAAACATTGTCGAAGATATGGTTCTACATTGCACACTGTACTATAATACTTATTGAAATTGCACTCATCTATATCCTTTCGTTTTCTATTTTTTCTTTGAAGAAATCATTGTCAAGTTTTCTTTAATTCGTCTATATGTTTCTGTATCTTCCATATCCCAAACAGCTCGCATATTATACTCATTTAATTCCAATAATTCTTGAAAATGTTTTAAATAGCTAGAAGTATCATATCCTTTTAACGATAGCAACGTAATTCTTTCTAAACTCAATCTAATCGAATCCTCAACACTATTAATTGTTGGACAATTTGAAATGCTGCCTTCACGTTGTCTATAACAGTAACTATCTTTATGAAAGTATACAATCTTATCTGCAAGATCATAAACTTTATAAGTCAAAGCTGCATCCTCTGATGTCATACCTTTTGCGAAACGCAAGTACTCAAATAAATATCTTTTATACAATTTCCCCCAAGCTGTAGATAAGAAAAAATCTCCACATTGAATATCAAAATAATGTTCTAATAGATACTTACTATCATATTCCTTTTCCCAATGTTCAAAAACATGTTTATAAAATGTTGCATTGCTTTCCTGAAAATAAAAATAGTTACTTATAGAAATATCCGCATTATAATGCTGAAGTTTAATATATAGTTCTTCAATATAAGTATTAGTCACCCAATCATCCGAATCAATAAAAGTTAAATATTCTCCCTGAGCCTTTTCTATACCGTAATTACGAGCATCAGATAATCCTCCATTCTCCTTTTCGAAGTATCGAATACGAGAATCTTTCTTTAAATACTCTTGACAAATCTGGCCCGAACCATCAGTAGAACCGTCATTCACAAGAATAATCTCTAAATTATGAAATGTCTGCTCTAGAATGCTATCTAAACATTGTCGAAGATAGTTTTCAACATTATATATTGGTACAATAACACTAATTAATTGATTTTCCATATTTCACTCTCTTTTATCTTTCAAAAACAGGTAATTCCCATTCTCAGCATGCTCCAACTTTTCACGCACTGTTCCTTCCTCCTGGACAAATTCAGTTCCCTCTAACATGGATAAATTTCTTTTTAAAGCAAATTTATACTGATTAAATGCCAATTCCATAGGATAATCTAATTCTGGCATCTCAATTAAGGTATGAATACGTTCTTCAATCGCTTCAATAAAATCCAAGTGAGATAGACTATAATTTTGCGTCAATCCCTTGTAATTCACCCTATAGGCATAGACATCTGACTGATAACGAACAATCACTTTACTTGCAAGATATAATTTCCACATGATAAATTGATCTTCTGCATATTTTCCTTTAGGAAAACGGATTGTATCAAACAAATTCTTTTTAAATAACTTCCCCCATACAGCCGAATATCGAAGGAATGGGTAATCTTCCATACTATCCATACCTTCAATAGCCTCTTTTGCTGATATACGAGATAACATTTCTCCATCCTTATCTGGATTGTACAAATAAAACATTCCTTCTTTAAAGTGACAAAATGATCCTACTACCATATCAGCATTCGTCAAAATACTAGCATAGTACAAGTTTTCAATAGTTTTTTCAAACATAAAGTCGTCTGGATCACAGAAAAAGATATAATCTCCACTAGCACAATCCAAACCCACATTACGTGCATCCGACTGTCCACCATTTTCCTTATCAATATAGATAAAACGCGGATCATCTTTTGTTAACTCTTTTGCAATCTTTATACTGTCATCTGGACTACCATCATTCACAATAATAACTTCTAAATTCCTATAGGTCTGCGATAAAATATTATGAATACAATGTTCTATATATGCTTCAACATTATAGACAGGGATTACAATCGATATTAATGGAAAATCCATATATTTACACCTTTCTACTTAGACAAATCTATAACAATTTGACTATTATAGTCTTCATCCTCTACAAATTCAATTCCCTGGTCAAAATTAAATTCTGCTGTATGTTTATGTTTTAGTTGTACCCTTGTCACTGCCCCCATTTTCATCCATTCATACTCTGGATCAATATGGCCAAGATCTAAGGCACGATATCCTAATTGAGATAAGCGATAAGCCAATATTTTAGCCGTCGGCCCAAGCATAAGTAAAATTATTCGTCCTGGTGCATGATCTAGAATGGCTTGTTGAATAGCATCCACTTTAGAAAAAGCGTGGTGAGAAGGGCAAATAATGCGTTTTATGGAGAGAACATTGTTAAATAAGTCATTACCAACTCCTGATCGCGTAGTTGCTCCCTCAACAATGAGTATATCTTTATGCTCAAATAAAGATTTGATTTTTTCAAATTGAGTAATAGCATGACTCTTATCTTTATTATCAATGTAGGGTCTTGAAATCCAGGTTGAACCATATCTTTTGGCCTGACAAGTCTCTTGGAAAAATCTGCCATGATCATCCAAAACTTGTTTCCAAAATTTTTCTGAATCTTCATTTTGGAGAAAACTTCCCTTAAATATCTCAAAAATTTCTGGTAAACAAATTAATACTTTATTTTCTGTATCATCTGCATGTAACAATATTTCTCTCATTTCTTGAGCTAACTCTTCTTGATACTCCTGATATGCGATACTATTTCCATTTATCAAGTTGAACTCACCATCTCCAAAACGAATAAGAGATTGTTCCGTTTCCAATAATTGATCCAAGGTTTCATCTATAGACATGACCGAAATATCAAATAATTCTTCTTGTTTAAATGCTTGACGAAATCTATCAGCTCCAACTTCAGAGAATAAACGGATAGCATCCTCCATCTTTTCTAACTCCTGTCTTAGAAAAAGATATTGAGCTACCTTTCCCTTATGAGTTGCATAAAAGGAAAAAATAGGCTTATTCATCTCACTCATTCTTTCCAAAATTGCCTCATCTATATCCCCATGATTGATATTCAGATAAGCATCCATATTTTCTAGTAGTTGATCAAAGGTAGCTGGGATACACTCAGGATGTAGATAAATATTATCTCTTTTACCCAGAGCACTTAGCCATGGTCCGAACACCGTATAGGCAGCTATATGAAAACGATGCTCTGGAAAGGTACTGGCTAAGTGTTCAATTCCTTCAAATTGTTCTGTTTCTGTTAATGTAAAGAAATCTAATCCTTGCTTTTCTTTTTGCAAAGAAAATTCCCCCAGGTGATGGGCTAAAACCTGAGAAAGTTCTAAATTATAAAATTCCCACCATTTTTCTCTATATCTGTATGATGTCGAACTATTCCAGGGTTTTCTATTAGTTGTATAATGAATCACAAGTGGTTCATCCTCTAGATTAAAATGTTCTGTCCAATGATTATAAAAAGCAACCAAATCATAACCTACTTGAACATTAAACCGCTTATCCAACTCTAACCAATTATCCTGAAAAACAGAGTTCAATATCGTTTGATCTCCGTTAAAATGTTCCAATTCCCAATGTTCGCTTTTCTCACCTTCAGATAACTCTAAACATTGATCCGAAACAGATAAATCCTTCCATTGTAGATTATCAATAAGCATGACACCGGTATTAAAACTACCATCCACATCACGTACAGCAGCTACTGGAAAGCCTTTTAAATCTGTTAAGAAAAAAGAGGTTAAGCTACCATTAACAATAATATCTGTATCTAGATAAAGCACTCTCTCCCTATCAACAAGACGAGGAATAAAATACTTAGCATAGGCAATCGGACTAATATGATTTTGCGTTCTCCACTCAGCTGAAATCAATCCTATATCGAAGGGAATATTGTAAAGTTCCCCTCCCAAATTTCTCACTATACGTCTCATTTTTCTAAACCAGTCTGGCATAATACCTTGATTGATGATATAAAAATCAACTGATTTATTGTGATACATGATAGATTTCATGGTCACAGTCAATTGTTCTGTGTAAGCTTGATCAGCAATCAAAACGATTGCAATTCTTTCTGATGTCATTTCTCCTCCAAAAATCCATGATTTATACTATTTTGTACTCAAGTCAACCACAATCTGACTCAAATATGCTTCATCATCTGCTAATTCTATTTCTGTATCTAGATTAAACTCTGCAGTATGTTTATTCTGTAATAAAAACTTAGTCTCAGCTCCCATCTGCATCCACTCATACTCAAAATCAACATGTTCGATATCAATTGCCTGCATACCCTTGGTAGCAAGTTGATAGGCTAAAACCTTAGCTGTAGGACCTAGCATTAACAAAACTAAACGTCCATCAGCATGGTTCAGTATTTCTTCCATTATCTCATCTTTCTTATCATAGATATGTCGAGATGGGCAAATAATTCGCTTGATACTATTAGCGCCATCAAATAAATCATTTCCTACCCCAGATCTAGAAGCATAGCCTTCTACGATAAGGATGTCTCTTCCTTCCCATAGTTTTTTCAACTTTTCAAATTGAGATTTTGCTTTTGATTTATCTAAAAAATCAATATAAGGTCTGGAAATAAAAGTTGAGCCGTACCAAGAATTTTTACAATACTCCAGATAAAATCCCTCATAATCCTCTAAATATTGTCTCCAAAATGCTAAGGCGTCCGGAACAAAAGAGAAACGATTTTTTAACCCATCTTGTAAACCAATAACTAATGTAGGACTACTTTCTTGATTAAAAATAAATTTCAATTCTTCTGCAAGTTTAGGATCAGATTTCTGATAATTAATAGATTGTCCTAGCATGATTGCAGCCTCGCCATCACCAAAGCGAGCTATTGAAGATTGATGCTCCAAAATATAATCCAGCGTTTCATCTATGGTCTGCACTTCAAAATCAAATGGTTTATTGGGCAATTGTTTTGTTTCAGCATAGTTCCTAATTGCAACTACCATAGTATCAACGTTTTTGATAGAAAAGAGATACTGGCCTTTTTCCCCATTTTGTGTTTTATAAAAGGCAAAACTAGGAATATTTTTTTCTACTAAACCATTAAATACGCCATCTACTTCCCCACCATAGTTAATATCCAAATATAGATCCGTCTTGTCTAATAGTTTGTCAATCTTTTCTGAATCTGAGGCCGGATATAGATAGACATTTTCTTTATCGGTCAAATTTGTCAAACGTGGTCCCATAAGAGTTCTAGCAGCAATGCTAAACTGTTCTACAAAGCGTTTGGGCTTATATAAATGATTTAGATGCCTAACTAAAATAAATTTTGTTCTCAGTTCACTTACTCTACTCGACTCCCTTAAATAAAACCAATACTTCCTCGATCCATCTAAAAATTTCAGATGAACTTTGATTACTGTTTTTTAATTCACTTTTACTATTTTCTAAATGAATAAGCAAATTATCTATGTAACCTTGTGTATTTATACCATTAGCAGATAGAACTGAGATGAAATTTAAACGCTGCTGGATATCACTATACTTGTTTTTTATATTAGTATATTTCAAACTAGCATTTCCATACTTCCTACAAATATAAGTATCTTTGTTTATATATATTATTTTATTTGAAACAAGATATAATTTATACCAAAATTCCATATTTTCTCCCAAAGTAGTCGATTCATTAAATCTAACTATTCCTAAAACATTTTTTGATATTAATTTTCCAAATATTAAACTATAGGATTGATCATAACGTTCCAAATAGGGTAGTTCATCAAGTAACTGATATTTTTCAAAAATTCGTTTTTCATATCCTCTCTGAGAAGAATTGAAATAATAACAATTATCATCCATATTGAATTGTTTATAAGTAGAGACAGCTATATCTGCCTTTTCATCTATCAAAGCTCTATACAGCACTTCTAAATAATCAGAATCCATCCAATCATCCGAATCTATAAAAGTAATGTACGCCCCCCGAACGTTCAATACCTAGATTACGCGCTGAAGACACACCACCATTTTCCTTTTCAAAATAACGAAAACGTGTATCTTTGGCAACATACTCTCTACAAATATCAGCAGATTTATCTGGTGAAGCGTCATTTATTAATAAACACTCAAAATTTTGATAAGTCTGACTCATGATACTATCTAAGCACTGTCGTAAATAATTTTCAACATTGTAAATTGGAACTATAATACTAATTAATTCATTCATAAACAATTCAATTATTCTCCCAAAAATTCTCTAATAGACTCTACCATTTTCTCCGGCTCTGTCGAAGCAAATATATGGCTTCGATTATTCGCATCATGGCTAGTATTTTCAAATGCAAATATTGGTTTTGATAACTGTTCAACTACTGAAATGATGTTATCTATTTCCTGATAATGATTAATATCTAAATAAAAATCTAACTTACTCAGCATTTCTTGAGATTGATACGGTGTATAATTGGGATAAAGAGATACATTTTTAAAGGTGTTCAGTACTTGTACTCTCGGTCCAAAATAACTATGGGCAAAAATGTGAAAGTGAACATTAGAGAGGTTTTCTACTAGATATTCTATGTGTTCTAAATCTTGTGTATCTGTAAAAATAGCCGTATGGAATAAGTAAACTGATGCAATTTCACTAAACATAGTTGGTTTGTTATCAACTCGCGACAAAATAGTTTGCCAATCCAAACCATTATAAAACCACCACAATTCTCTATATCTTGTTTTTAATGAATCATTCCACGGTTTATGTTTTCCTTCAAAATGGATAATAGCCGGCTCATATGACACATCCCATTGTTGCAAAAAATAATCTGGTCTTTGTTCATAAAAAATTTCTGCATCTAACCCAACCATAAAATTAAAATAAGGAGGTAACTCTTTCCATTTATCTTTAAATAATAAATTTAAAACCCCTTGATCTCCATATACTTCTTGATGTTTTTCATGAGTTAAATCTAGCAATTGCTGACAAATATTTTGTGATACCCATTTGTCAACATTAACAACCATCATTCCTGCATTAAAAAAATTTACATCCCATGAGTCCCTAACAGCGAGAATATAGTTTTCATCAAAAGATACTTCAAATAACTTATCCAAGTTTTTGTGAACAATCATATCACAATCTAAGTATAAAGCCCTACTTTCCTCCACAATTTCAGGAATAAAATAGCGAAAATAGGTCATATATCTAATATGCTCACCAGGAGTGGAAAAGTGTTTTACTTTTTCTGCATCAATTTTTATATTTAAAATCTCAGAATTTATTTGCTCTAGCCTCTTTTCCATCAGATAAAACCACTCTTTTGGAATATCTTCATTAAAAATATAAAATTTCAAGTCTCTGTTATGGTAACAAATAGATTTAATTGTTGTTTCCAATTTGTCACGATAATTATTATCTGCTCCTAAAACGATTGCTTTTTTTGTACTCATATTCTACTCATCTCCAGGTTCATTTCTTTTATTTACAATAAGATTCCTATCTTTATAAACCACACTATTTTCTGGAATATCTTTAGTGTTCAAACAAGCTACTCCAATAATGGTATTATCCCTGATAGTCACTCCTTTTAAAATCGTGACGTTACTTCCCGTCTAGGAATCTCTTCCAACTCTTATTGGTGCTGTGGTCCACTGCCATTTTTCTATCTTTTCAGCAATATAAATATAATCGTAGTCATAAAAACGGACTACTTCCCTAATATTATAACATTTTTTACCCTATTTTTCAGCTTCTACTCACTTTTAATATCGAAAAATCCCCTGGATGATTTTTCATCCAAGGGATTTCTTCATAAATCGAAATAATAATACTTTCTATGTATTTTTAATACGATTATTCTTCATCATCACGTTTACGGCGTTTCACAAACAGACCTAAACCAGTCACAGCTGCCAAAGCTCCTAGAAGTACAGATGATTTAGAAACTTCTGTACCTGTATTTGGCAATTGCTGTCTTGACTTACCTGCTGATTCTGATGG
>ERZ772920.1664-NODE-1664-length-10974-cov-18.652807_pt1 | contig 10974 bp, 10 predicted proteins | sample MGYA00511469_ERZ772920 | MGnify/ENA primary metagenome ERZ772920 (study PRJEB29015, sample SAMEA2738069) | human oral metagenome | biome: human oral; feature: human-associated habitat; material: saliva | place: China | collected 2216 ... | reverse complement strand
CGTTCTCAATATCTTCACGCAGACGCGCAATAAAACTCATGGGTTCCCTTTCCCTCATCGGTCGTGCTCTGTGTATGCGACCTTTCCAAAGGTACCAACAACGGTGCCCTTTCGGCTATTCCCACCGCAATCAGCAACATGATGGACGCATCCGCCCGTATCACTCTGCTCAACCGCGGTGGATGCACACGGGACGGCAGAAAAGACCAGCCCGGGACCAACAGGGGAGCGGCGGAACAGTTCCGCTCCTCTCCGTACAGTTCGCAGAGTCTCTAATTTCGCAGGGGGCATAGAAACGCCCCACCCGCCGTGTATGCAACCGGCAGACGGGGCGTAGCGCTATAAGCCCATCCTGATAACGGGGGCTCAGAAGCTCAATTAGCCGCGGATATCCTCGTACAGAGCGGTAGAGATGTAACGCTCACCGAAGTCGGGAACGATAGCTACAATCAGCTTGTCCTTGTTCTCAGACTTCTTAGCCTCCTCCAGAGCAGCCCACACAGCCGCACCGGAAGAAATACCACCCAGAATACCTTCCTGGGTAGCCAGCAGGCGGGAGGTGCGCATAGCATCATCAGCGCTGACCGGAGTCACCGAATCGTAGATGCCGCGATCCAGGGTTTCAGGAACGAAGTTAGCGCCCAGGCCCTGAATCTTGTGGGGGCCAACGCGACCCTCGGAGAGAAGCGGGGAGTCCTTCGGCTCAACCGCAACAACCTTCACGTCCGGGTTCTGCTCCTTCAGGTACTTACCGGCACCGGAGATGGTGCCGCCGGTGCCAATACCCGCCACGAAAATGTCGACCTTACCGTCGGTTGCTTCCCAAATCTCGGGGCCGGTGGTGTTGTAGTGAATGGTGGGGTTCGCCTCGTTGGAGAACTGGGAAGCCAGGATAGCGTTCTCGGTGGTTGCAACGATTTCCTTAGCCTTCTCCACCGCACCGCGCATACCCTCGGTACCGGGGGTCAGCACAATCTGAGCACCGTAAGCGCGCAGCAACACGCGACGCTCAGCAGACATGGTCTCCGGCATGGTCAGGATGACGCGGTAACCGCGAGCAGCACCCACCATAGCCAGCGCAATACCGGTGTTACCGGAAGTTCCCTCAACAATGGTGCCGCCGGGCTTCAGTGCACCCGACTTCTCAGCAGCGTCAATGATGGCGTGACCGATACGGTCCTTAACTGACCCAGCGGGGTTGTAGAACTCAAGCTTCACCGCTACGTTACCGGGAAGACCTTCGTCCAGTCGGTTCAGCTTAACCAGGGGGGTCTGGCCGGTTGCTTCAACAATGCTGTTGAGAATCTTTGCCATGGGGTGCTCCTTCATGAGCTTGGGGGGAGGCCAACCGCGATGGGGTCTCCGCAATGAATAATCGGTTACGTGGCAACTCTACTACGCACAGGACGCGGGGGTAAGCCTGCTGTCACAGTTCGTAATAATGCCAGAGAAAAACCTCAAGGAACGAGGTTTAGAAAGAGAATACAGAAAAGCGCCGCACAAACCCTTGCTCGACAAAGGATGATGAATGTGCGGCGCTCTCTAGAAACAGTATGTAACCCAAAAGACAACCTCTGTATATATCTGTATATATAGAGTAGTGATGAACTCTGTTCACCGTAAGCTGGAGCCACAAATTTTATTGCTGTATGGAAAAACAGTAAAAAACCGCATCCTGAGATGGAAAGACGCAAAAGCGGGGGAGAAAACCAGCCCAGAGGACTAGTTGATGTCCATGTGCAGGTCCCACTTGTTGTTCAGGTAGCGGCCAACAGCCTCACCGAACATCTTCACGTGACGCTTATCAGCCGTCACGGTCAGCTCCTTGCCGTCCTTGAACAGCTTCTCGCCCAGATCCACGTTCAGAGTCACAGTCCAGTTGTACGCACCCTGCGCCAGAACCGGCTGCTTGGTGTCAATAGTCAAGGTAGCGGTCGGGTTCACGTACCAGGTCTTCTTCTCGTCAATACCTGCCTTGGTGGAGTCCGCGTACTTCTTCATCGCCCCCAGAGTCTCCTGGTCGGTGCTGACCTCGTTCATGTAGTGCATATCGCCGGTACGCAGCAGGTACTCAAACGCCGCACCGAAGTACGCCAAAGCCACCGCAAAGCCAGCCACCGAGTTCTGGTGCATGGCCTCCGGAACAATCGGGGAAGGAACATTCTGCGGCGGGTGCTCAGCGTTACCCGGCTGGTACTCGCCGTGCTTCTCCATCTTCTCCAGCTTCGCTACGCCGCTGTAATCCTTATCGTCGTTAGGTCGCGGAGAACTTGCAGCGGTAGCCGAAGCAGAAGCGGAAGCAGACGCCGAAGCCGACGCAGAAGGCGAGGCGGTAGCAGACCCAGAAACAGCAGCAGAAGCGCTCTCAGAGCCAGAAGCGGAAGCAGACGCCTCAGAAGTAGCCTTGGAGCCACAAGCCGCCAGCAAAGCCATGGAGCTGACGCCCAGTACACCCAGCGCCGCGCGGCGGGTCAGGTTCTCGGACATAGTGATACCTTTCAGTCAGTCGGTGATTGCAACCAGTTTAGCCGCAAACCTAACAGGATACAGAGTTGAGCGGACGAAGCGTGAGAAGCGCCTCGCAGATAAAAGCGTTATGACGAACTATGACGCTGCAGAAGGGGCGGATGCCTCAGCAGAAGCGGCGGCAGAAGAGGGTACAGAAACCGAACCGGATGCTGCCGCGCTCGCGGTGGAAGCACCGCCCTGAGTAGCGCCTCCCTGGGTGGCGGCACCCTGAACAGTGGCACCGTACGCCACGTTCAGCTCCCACATCTTAGAATCAGCGTGGTAGCGGCCGCGGAAATCGCACTCCTGAACCGTCACCTGAGAAGCCGGACCCGCCGCAGTAACCGAAGCAGTGGGGGACGCCGCGTCAGACACCAGCGCATCCTCAGACGGCTCAGTAGACTCAGCAGAAGCACTCGCAGAGGCAACCACAGGCTGAATCTTACCCTCAGCCACTGCCTCCGTACCGAAGTCCAGAGTGTACTGGCCCTTAAACAGCAGATTGCCATCACTCATAATGGACGGCTGCGCACTCGAAAGCGCATAGGAAGCCGACGGATTCACATACCAGGACCCCTTCTCCACACCCGCAAGAATAGAAGCCGACAGAGCATCCACCTCAGAGCGAGTCTTCGACGACAGCTGAATACCGGTCGAGAACGCATCCGTGCTACCGGTCTTCACCAGATAATCCATAGCCGCCGCAAAATAAGCAATCGCCTCATGGAAACCCGTCACCGTATTCGCCGACAGCGCATCAGTCACCTTCGGCTTCGGAGCATTACGCGGCGGATGCTCCACCGTGCCCTGCTCATATTTCAACGTGCCCTCATAATGGGTGTACTCCACCAAACCCGAATAGTTCTGACCATCATCACTGTACCCATTCGGGTTAGCGCTCGACTTCGAACCGTTCAGGGTGCCACCCTGAGAACCCGACTTCTGGCTAGAGCCGCCCGAACCGCACGCACTCAACAGCGCCGCAGAACCGGCGACAGCAGATGCGCCCAAGCCCAAACGCAGCAGGGAGCGGCGAGAGAAAGACTGAGAAAAAGAAGACATAAGAGAAAAACCTTGAATCCAGGAAAGCTCGTTACTACCAGAGTAAAACAGATCATGCCCTAACCTGAGTGCGAGTTAGGGCATGATGCCCTCATCCATTTGAGGGCTTAAAGGTTGTCATCACTAGAAATGGCGTCATTATCGGAGTTACCGGAATTGCCAGCATTACCACCGTTAGCGCCATCAATCTCAGGATGAGCCGAAGCCTGTGTCTCATACTCATCCTGAATCGTCAGAGTCCAATCATTATCGTGGCGCACACCGGTAACCACCAGGGCACGCTCAGTGCGGCGAACTTTCTCAGACATCTCCGCAGGAGCGCCCTCAACCACAACGGTCGGACCCAAATCAATCACCAAATCAAAAGTCCACTGCACGCTCTTCTTCACCAGAGTCGGAACAGCAGTGAACGCAGACATCGTCACCTTCGGCGACACAAACCAGTTACGCACCTGCGAGCTCTCATCCGACTCATCCATGAACGAAGAGAACGAAGCAACGAACTTCTCATCAGCCTTCGACTCACGCAGCGGAGCCGCATCACCGGTCAGCACCAGGTAGTTAATCGCCGCATACACGAACGCAATCGAATCGTACAGACCCTGCACCGAGTTCTCCGAAGCGCTCGCCGGGCGCTTCGGGGCCGGCACGTTCTGCGCGGGAGCAGACTCGGTCGCCGGAACGAAATTACCTTTCTTCTCGTAACTATCGAAGGTGACCTCGCCGCTAAAATCAGTACGCGAAGAAACCGAAGGGGAAATCTGAAGGGTATCCGCATCAGTGTTTTCGCTGGTGGAAGAAGAACCACCGCACGCAACCAGTAGGGTGCTCAAAGACACGCCCACAATGCCCGCACCCACGTAACGCATAGCAGAACGGCGGCTGATGCCGGTAGTGGAACTGGGAAGCCCGGATGTCATGGGGAAAAGCGCCACGGAGTACCTTTCGAGTGAGAATCTCAGGTGAGAGACGAGTGAGAGTGCGCCTCGACGAGCGAATATCACACGCGGATATCCCTCTAGAGACAGTCCTAAGTATAACGCGCCCCAGCCTTCACACCCGGGTGTACCACCACTCAAGCGAGCGTGATATACCGCCTACCAGCGAATTTACCGCAATCAGCGGCAACAGCGCACCGAAAGGGGGGGCACAGGGAATAGTGAAGGAGAGGACGCGTTCATTATCTGTTAGAGGATAGGCTACTGTGCGCCTTCACCAGGAATACCGCGGGGTGCCTCAGCGCCGGGAGCATTTACACCGCCAGCTGGACCGCCCGCATCAGGGGCACCGGGCGCTACGCTCGGCTGAGTCGCCACAGGCCGCGTGGTAGCCGCAGGTGCCTGGGTAACGCCACCCTGACCAGCAGAACCCTGACCGGCAGAACCCTGACCGGCACGACCATTCTGGGAACCAGTGCCCTGAGCCGCGCCGTTACCCGAAGTATTCGCGCCGGTGTGCGCGCCAGCATTAGCTGCCACGGTGCTGTCATCAGTCACCGTCGGGGTATAGGTCGAGGAAGGATGCGCACGCGGAGTCTGCGTTGGCTTCGGGGTCAACGCGGGATCGTACTGCTGAGGCGAGATGACGAGCCAGCGCTTCGCCTCCTCATCGTACTCAGCGTAGAGAGCCTTAATCTCCGAGGCCTCAGTGTCTTCCAGAGGCTTGGTCGTATTAGTCGCCTTCTCAACCTGTATACCGTGCGCCTGAGTAACAGAACACGCCCACGTATACTTAGTGCCGCGGGTCGTCGGCTGCTTATCGGTCAGACGGAACGTCCACTCGCCGCCCACCAGCCAGTTCGTGCCGGTCGCGTAGAACACCCGCAGCTTCTCCAGCGCCGCACGGTCAGTAGAGTTCTGAGCCTGAACCACCTGCAGAGCAGGACCGGGGTCACCGGTCATGCGGGCATAGTTCACCGCCGCTGCAAAATACGCGAAGGTGGCGCGCAGGCCACGGGCGTTCTTCTCGTACATGGTCTCATCCTCAATGGGGATGGGCACGGCACTCGCCTTAGAATCAATGCTTGCCGGGCCGGCAGTCGGCTCAATCGTGTACACCTGACCGGTTTCCGGGTCGGTGCTACTCATCGGGGATGCACCGTTGCCCGGAACGTACTTAGTCCACTTCAGCTCGCCCGACAGGTTGTCGTAGGGGCCCGCAATCGAAGCGGAAGCAGTGGGGGAGGCGGTCGCCTCCGCAGTCTTTTTTGAACCGCAAGCGGCAAGCATCGCACCCAGGGCGGCGGTGCCCGTAAGCGCAATAAAGTGGCGGCGGCTGTGAATCATAGGGATCCCCTTGAATGTGCTGTGATGCGGAAGTGTCAGTGATAAGTGAAGAGCTATCGCTTCAATTTTCAGCCTAACATCACGCCCCTACAAGAGGGCGCGAAGCAGTCACCCGCAGGGCGGGTAGACGAGTATTGAGGCAAAAAATAGGTGGACCTCATCTAGCTCTAGCCTATAGATTTCAAGCGTGGCACACAAATAAAAGCCCTCATCCGTGCCTCATATCACCCAATATGACGGGTTCTTTGAAGCATGGATGTAAAGAAGCTTTAGGCTGAGCATCGAAATATAACGACCCGCCTTAGAAGAGGCGCTCTCATTCGGGGTCGGGTGCGCGCTCGGAATATTCGCGGACGGTTCAGCGGTAGCCGCAGGGGTGGTGGTAGCACTCGGGGAAGACTGCGGATCCTCCAGTATCTGCCAACCCTCTTCACCAAAGTAGACGTAAGCATCCGCCTTCTGATTGCTGCCGTAGATACCGGTGAGCAACTCACGCTGACGGGTCTCATGGTTAAACAGGAATGCGTTCTCGTCCACCTTCAGGGTCGCCTTCCAGTAGTAGACGTCCTGCTCTGTAGTGGGCCCCGGCTGCAGGAGCTCAGGTTAATGCACATGGGGTGGTTGTTCTTAGAGACCACCCAGCCAATGTTGTAGCGGTAGATATCGCGGTACATCTGCGCCATCTGGCTAAAGTGCTCCTGACCGGGCAGATCCATGAAGGGATTGATCCATGAAGGGATTGGTGTCACCGGTGAGGAGCATATAGTTCTGTGCCGCACCCCAGTACTGCAGGAAGGCGTGCAGACCCTCGACGGTGCGCTCTTTAGCTTCCGGGGGGGGGCATGCGGGGGCATAGTGGGGTGGGGGACATTGACGGCTCGATGGCTCAGGGTGCCGTTCGAGAAATTTCTGGAACGCTCAAAGAACTGATCCGGCAGAAGAGCCGGTCCGCACAACCTAGCCACAACGCGACCGCGCCAACTCCCACACATGGCATGAAGCAGGTACACCCTATGGGACAATAGCGCTGTGACTACCACCGACTATGCGCAGCTCAAAGCAGCTCGCGAACTGCTCACTCGAATCCCCCTCCCGCTCGACGTAGAGGCCGGCGAAACCCCCGGCACCCCCTACACCGTCACACACGACGGCACCGCCGAGCACGGCACCACCACCGCGCGCACCCTGCTCGCCGCCATGGCACGCCAACTCGACGACTACATCCTGCCGCGCAGCGCCAGCGTCGACAACCCCCTCACCATCGTGGTCGGAGGCTCCACCGGCGCCGGCAAATCCACCCTCGTCAACACCCTACTTGGCGAGCCTCTCACCCAGTCCGGCGCGATTCGACCCACCACCCGCCATCCCGTACTCCTGCACCGCGCAGAAGACGAGGTGGCTCTGTCGCCCGAACGCTTCCTGCCCACCCTGCCGCGCACCCGAACCTCCGGCATGAACGCCGGATCGCAGGCACTACCCGGCCTCGACCCGAAGATTGCGCGCGCCCTCATTCCTATTACTACCTCGGCGCTACCGCAGGGCATCGCGCTCATTGATGCGCCCGATATCGACTCCGTCTCCGAAGAAAACCGCACCCTCGCCAAGGAACTGCTCTCCGCAGCAGACCTGTGGCTCTTCGTCACCACCGCCAACCGCTACGCCGACGCCGTGCCCTGGGAACTGCTCCACGAAGCAGCCGCACGCTCCATCGCTATCGCAGTGGTGCTCAACCGCGTGCCCGAAGGCGACGAAGAAGCCATCGAAAACGACCTGCGACGCATGCTTGACGAAGCCGGAATCCACGCCGTACTGATTCACACCGTCACCGAACAGCCGCGCGACGAAAGCGGCATGCTCGCCCCCGTCAGCCTCGCCCCGCTGACCCTGTGGATTCGCGAACTCGGCGCCGACGCACCCGCCCGCGCCGCCATCGCCCGGCAGACCCTCGCCGGTGCCGTCGAAACCCTCGCCGGAAACCTGCAGGTGCTCGCCGCCGAACAGGCACGCCAGCAGGCGGCACACCAGTCGCTTGCCACCATCGCCGCCGAAGAATACAAGGACGCACTGACCACTATTGACGGCGCCCTCTCCGACGGCTCCCTGCTACGCGGCGAAGTGCTCTCGCGCTGGCACGACTTCGTGGGAACCGGCGACTTCTTCCGCTCCCTCGACAGCACCATCGGTCGCCTGCGCGACCGCGTCGGCTCCGCCCTGCGCGGTCAGCCTGCCGCCGCACAGAAGGTAGAAGACGCCCTCGAAAGCGGCGTCCACGCCGTCGTGCTGGATGCGGCTGCCCGCGCCTCCGAAAATACCCGCACCCGCTGGCGTGCCAGCCGCGCCGGGCGCTCCCTGCTGGCGCGCCTGGATGTGTCGCAGACTGCCTCCGCCGCGCCCGAAAAGAATGCAGGCGCAAACGGTGAGGTGAAGGGTGAGGTGCAGTCCGCCGAGGACATCTTCTCCGCAGCCGTTGCCGAGCAGATTCGCCTCTGGCAGGGATCCGTCCTCGAAATGATCCGCGAAGAAGGCGCCGACAAGCGCAAACGCGCCCGCTTCCTCTCCCTGGGCGTGAACGCCGCCGCCGTGATGCTCATGGTCGCCGCGTTCAGCCTCACCGGCGGCATTACCGGTATTGAAGCGGGTATTGCGGGCGGTAGCGGCGTGGTCGGCACCAAGCTGCTCGAGTCCATCTTCGGTGAAGACGCGGTGCGCCGCATGGCAACCCGCGCCCGCACCGACCTGCTCGAACGCATGGCGGATCTGCTCACCGAGCACGCCCAGCCCTTCACCGTGATACTCGAAGAAACCGACCCGCAGGCTGATGCCGAGGACATTCATCGCGCCGCCGAGCAGGTACAGGCGATCGCCGCAGAAATGAGCGCGCAGAGCCAAACTGCCCACACTAACGGCACGGTTGCCCGCTAAACCACTTCGGACAGGCACCCCGCACCACAGACGAAGAAAAACGCACTATGACTACCCCCGAGAAGAAACTCAAGAACACACTCGAGAACAAAGCCGCTGAGCGCCATACCGAGCGAGGCGCCACACCCGCCGTGGCGACCTCGCCCTTCGCGCGCTCCGTAGCATCCCTCAAGGACGCCATCAGCTACGGCGAAGGACGAGTCCCCGAAACCGTGCTACTCGACGCCGCCGAAACCCTCGAACGCCTCAGCCAACGCCGCGAACTCTCCACCGAACACACCGTCATCGGCTTCTTCGGCGCGACCGGCAGCGGCAAATCCACGCTCTTCAACGCCATCGCCGGGCAGAACATTGCCCTCTCCGCTCCCACACGCCCGACCACCTCCACCGTGCAGGCGGCAATCTGGGAGGCAGAAGGCAGCGAAGAGCTACTTGACTGGCTCGGCATCGACAAGCGCGTCTACCCGCAAACTCAGGCGCTCGCCGCCGAAGGAGACACAACCGAGAGTAACGAAGCAGACGGAAACAATAAAGCAAGCGGGAATGCGGCGGCACCCAACGCCGTCACCGAACCGGCACCCGGACTCTTCAACCGCATCCGCCGCGCAATAGGCGGACGCGGCGAAATGCTCACCCGCGCCGGCGGCCTCATCCTGCTGGACATGCCCGACTTCGACTCGGTCACCACCACCAACCGCGACCTCGCCGCCCGCATGATGCGCTACGTGGACGTACTCGTCTGGGTTGTCGACCCCCAAAAATACGCCGACGCCGTCATCCACCGCGACTTCATGGTGCCGCTTGCCGCATCCGGTGCGCAGGCGCTCTGCGTGCTCAACCAGGCGGACAAACTCGCACCCGCCGAGGTGCCCGCCGTGCTCGCATCCCTCACCCGCCTGCTCCAGGCTGAGGGCACCGAAGCGCACCTGCTCGCCGCACCCATCGCCGTCTCCGCGCGAACCGGTGAGGGCGTCGATGTGCTCCGCGACCTGCTCGCCCAGGTAGCCGCCGCCAAGAGCCTGTCCCTGCAACGAACCGACGCGCAGCTGCACGCCACCGCCTCCCAGCTGCGCACCTACGCCGGGGGAGAGGGGACCGTGCTCGCCGGAGCCTACGCCCTCGAAGCGGAACAGAAGCTCGTGAAGGCATGCTACGCATCCAGCCAGGCAGAGCAGGTTCTGGAGGCGGCAACCGCCTCCTACCGTCGCGCCGCGGGTCAGCACACCGGCTGGATCCTCACTCGCTGGATGAGTCGCCTGAAAGCTGACCCCCTGCGCCGCCTGCACCTGGGGCAGCAAGAGGAAACGAAGAGCGCATCTAAGGCTGAAAAGTCTGCAGGTATGCTCGGTCCCGATAGCGAGAACGCACCCGAGCTGGTGGCCTCCTCGCTGCCCCCGCTGAGCGCCGCGCAGAAGGCTGGCATGGCAAACGCTGTGCGCCAATACAGCAAGCAGATGGCGGCCCTCATCGACGAACCGTGGAAGCGCAGCATGAAGGAAGCTGCCCTATCCCGCGAGGCGGAGCTACCCGAACTGCTCGAACGTGACATGATGCGCATCGACTACGGCCTCGGCCGCACCCGCGCCCCCTGGGTCATCTTCAACGCGCTGCAATGGATTGCACTACTGAGCGCCCTGGTAGGCGTCGGCTGGCTGACCCTCATCTCCGGCATGGCGTACCTGCAGATTCAACTGCCGCCCGCCCCGACCCCCGAAGGCTCCCCGGTGCCCCTGCCGACCCTGCTTCTGCTGCTGGGTGTACTGCTCGGTATCGCCTCGGCGGGTGTGGGCAGGTTGCTCACCGCTATGGGCTCACGCTACTACGCGGGTAAGCTGCGGGGTCGTCTGCAGACCGGTGTGGAGAAGGCAGTGCAGTCCTGCGTGGTCGCCCCGGTGCAGCTGGAAGCTAAGCGCCTCACCTCCTACCGCAAGGCGCTGGACATTTAGCGGCATATCACCTGCGAAACCGCATCAGGACAATCCTCATCAGGATAAGCCGAATCAGACTAAGAGCGCACAAAAGAATCCCTCCCCACCTCAAGCGAGGCGGGGAGGGATTCTTGTCATTAAAACTATCTATAACAGAGCCTTAGCTTTCCTCAGCATCCGATGCCGAGTGAGAGGCAGAGAGCTCACGCAAACTGTCAGTAATCGCCTGAGCAGCCTTGACGACCAGCTCGGGGTAGTTGCGGTTCGGC
>ERZ772920.1659-NODE-1659-length-11005-cov-8.840365_pt1 | contig 11005 bp, 10 predicted proteins | sample MGYA00511469_ERZ772920 | MGnify/ENA primary metagenome ERZ772920 (study PRJEB29015, sample SAMEA2738069) | human oral metagenome | biome: human oral; feature: human-associated habitat; material: saliva | place: China | collected 2216 ... | reverse complement strand
CACTCCACTGCACAGAGTGAAACCTCCAACTTCCGCCAGATCATGGAGCAGCGAGGGGCAAATGTCATCACGGTTGCAGGGTTCGATGAGGCGATCGAGCAGGTCCTTTCCGGGCGCGCTGAGATGACCGCCAACGACTTTGTCACCTTTAAGGCCTATGAACAGGAGCATCCAGATGCGAAAATCCGTCTGCTTGACGGCGAAGTAGGAGAAGGCGTCAACGCCGCCGTGCTGATCGCCAAAAATCAGCAGGCCCTCAAGGATGCGATCGACGAATCTCTGCGTAAAAACCTTCAAAACGGTGAAATCAAGGCGATCTACGAGAAGTATGTGGGTGCCGACCTTTCACCCAAAAACAGCTAACAGGTGATCATGGAACGCTATATTTCCCTCTGGATCAACTCACTCCCGCAGCTTCTTATAGCGGCGCTTCAGGTGACCGTCCCGCTTTCGGCCATCGCGTTTGTGCTCGCGCTGGTGCTGGGCGTGATCGCTGCCGGAGCGCGCGCCTCCAGCTTTAAACCGGTCAGTTGGTTGGCGTGGCTCTATATTTGGGCCTTCCGCGGTACTCCGCTGCTGGTGCAGCTGTTCATCGTTTTCTATGGGCTGCCCAAACTCGGGCTGACCCTGAACGTGTGGACCGCCGCCATTATTACCTTGACCCTGAACACAGGTGCCTACGTAGCCGAATCCTTCCGTGCAGCGGTTTCCTCCATTCCTCGCGGACAGTTTGAGGCGGCCCGCACCCTTAACTTTACGCGGGCACAAACCCTGCGGTACGTGGTGATCCCGCAGGCGGTGCGCATCGCCCTGCCCACGCTCGGAAACGATTTGATCGACCTGATTAAAGGCACTTCATTGGTCTCTGTGATATCGATGGTGGATCTGTTTCAGACCGGGCGGCAGATCGCTTCACGTACCTTCGAGCCGTTGGCCATGTACACCGAGGTTGCGATCATCTACCTCATCATTTTCACGGTGCTCTCGTGGGCGCAAAGCTACCTTGAGAATCGCAGTAACCGCTACGTAAGGAGCGCTAATGCTTAAGGTTGATTCCCTCTCCAAAAGCTTTGGAAACACCGAAGTCCTCAAAGATGTCTCCCTTGAGATTGAATCGGGGCAAACCACAGTTATTCTGGGGCCTTCCGGTTCCGGAAAATCCACGCTTTTACGCTGTCTAAACCTGTTGGAAACTCCGCAGTCCGGGTCGCTGACTATCGAGAACGATACCGTGGAATTCGGCCGCAAACTCAGCGATGCGCAGGTACGCCAAATCCGCCAGCATTCGGCTATGGTATTCCAGCAATTCAATCTTTTTCCCAACTACACGGCCCTGAAAAATGTGGCGCTCGCGCCGGTGCTCAACGGCAAAATGAGTGAGTCAGAGTCCGAGCAGAACGCCCGTGACCTGCTTGCTAAAGTTGGACTTGCCGATAAGGCGGACTCGTACCCGGATAATCTCTCCGGTGGGCAGCAGCAGCGCGTGGCTATTGCCCGGGCACTCGCTATGAATCCGGATTATCTGCTTTTCGACGAGCCTACGAGTGCGCTGGACCCCGAACTGGAAGCGGAGGTTATTCGCGTGCTCATGGGACTTGCCGCCGAGCATCGTTCTCTGGTGATCGTCACGCATAATATGGCGTTTGCGCAGAAGGTCGCCGACCGGATTATTTTCTTGGATGAAGGCGGTATTCGCTATAACGGCGCTCCGAGTGGGTTCTTTAGCTCGGATGAGGAGCGCATCCGCAAGTTTCTGAACGTGTACGAGCTGACGGAATATCACATCTAGGAGGTACCAGAGGCAGCGGAAACACCCGTCTGTCTCTGGTGTGAATACCTGATGCCCCTGCAGCTCATCGTATACACTGGAATACATAGTAAACAGAATGATTATTGCGTATAGGAGTGTTGATGATGAGCCGCAGCATCCGCGCCGAAATTACTATCCAGGCGGAACCGCATCGTGTTTGGGAGATTCTGACCCGGTTTGAGGAGTATCCCGAGTGGAACCCCTTTATTATTCGGGTGCAAGGTGTGCCGCATGCTGGAGAACGCCTTACACTCACGATGAAACCGGGCAAGCGCCCTATGACCTTCCGCCCCACCGTGCTGGAAGTATCCGAAAATCAGAGTCTTGAATGGCTGGGTCGCCTTGGAATCCCGGGAATTTTTGACGGTCAGCACCGCTTTGAACTGAACCCTTTGCCTGGCGGCGGTACTCACCTGATACAGTCCGAAATCTTCAGTGGTCTGCTTGTGCCCCTCATGCCTAAACTTCTTGACAATACCCAAGAAGGCTTTCGCCGTCTGAATGAGGCACTGGCGCATCGAGCCGAAGAAAATTAGAAGAAAATTAATCGTCAGAAACACAAAATTATATATTTATATTGTTTCCACCCGAAAATCTAAATCGGGTTAACCACTTGACAGCTTAAAACCCTACCCTTAGGTATAGCTTTATGGGTATGCTAATACGAGTGCCTTGCGACAGGGGGCTTTCGCGGCGGTCGCAGGGTACTTTTGTGGCGGTGGGGTGCTTGGCACACATGAGCATCCCGCCGCCTTTATCGTTTCTTTCCGAACAGCGTTGAGGAACCTCTCAAGGCGAAGTAGCAGACCCGTTACTTACCGCGTTGCTCCCGTTCACGGTGCAGCTGATCGCGGTACGCCTGAATCTGGTCCTCTGTAATCACATCCAGCTGATTTGTGAGCGGCGTGCCCGGTGCCCAGCCCTCGTTCTCAAGGTGTTCGTGGTCGCGACGGAATACATCCAGCAGGCGCGGGCGCTGAACCTTCAGCGTGGTGGGCATCGGCAGTCGCCAGTCGCGCCACCGCGCCACAACACCCAACACCGTGCAGGTGAGCACAGACATAGCGATCGCCACATGAGGGCGTTCCAGCATCCTGAAACAAATTGCCGTTTCGGCGGCGCCCACGAACGCTACCGTGGCGTAGAGCGAGTTTCCGCCGAAGATAGCGGGGATGCGGTTCACCATAATATCGCGGATAACCCCGCCGCCAACCGCCGTTGTCACCCCCAGCGCGATAGCTGGAAGCCAGTGCAGTCCCAGAGTAAGGGATTTGATGGTGCCGGTAGCCGCCCAACAGCCCATGCCCAGAAAGTCTACGACCACCAGGGCGCGGGTGGCCCAGTTCGAGCTCAAATCCAGCACATACGCCAACACCGCCGAGGTAATAGCGCCTACCCAGTACCAGCCGTCGGTGAGCGCTATTGGAAGCCCCACATTCAGCAAAATGTCACGAATCATGCCGCCGCCCATGCTGCAGACGACCGCCAGCAGCAAGAAGCCCACCATGTCGAACCGCAGGGCGCGCGCCACCGCCCCGCCGAGAAGTCCATTGGCCACTACGGCTGCAATATCTACGATGCGGAACAGCGTCTCGGGCTCGATATTGAACACGGTCGGCCTCCTTTCGACGGCTCAGGAGTAGAGGAGTGGATGCGGCCCGCAGTTTTAGGCGCAACGTCTGCTATCTTACCGCGTGTGCTGCCGCTACGATACCCGCAGGTTTGTGGCGTGCCGCATACGCCAGATCTGTGCGAGACAATGGAGGAAAGTAAACGCAGGTTGAAAGTGCTGAGAGGAACGCAATGGCGGTTTCACGTGAGCAGGTTTTTGAGGTTCTTCAGCGGGTGCATCAGGCACTAGAGCATGGTCTGCCTGGCTGGTCGGTGCGCCCAAATATTACGGGAACCGGCGCGGTGGGGCTGTATCTTGACGGCCCCGAGCTGCCGCTGATGGGCGTGAATCTGGCGGGCGAGCCCGTGGCACGGCATCTGTGCGGGACGGTTCAGAGTGCCGATCGTGGGCTTCCCGGCGAGCTGGATCAGGTGCGGTATCAGTACATTTTGGGCGTGAGCGTGACTGAGCGTGACGAAGAATATCCCGAATTAACCGACCTGCCCAAGACGGGGGAGCCCAGCTGGGTTGATGCTCTGCGGGTGTTGGATCGGCAGGTCATCGCCGAAGCCCGGGACGAGTTTTTCATTAGCCGCGGCGGGTATGTGCCCGGTCGTCGGGCTTTGGGGAAACGCCGTGTGGCGCTGCGGCGCGAGTTCTTCCCCGGCAAACCCTGGCTGGGTCTGGGCACGATTGACTGGTGCGCGGGTGTGCGGTCCACTCCTGTCTATGCCGGTGAGCTGGATGCGCTCGTCGCCGCCGCAGTGCGCCTCGCCTCCACCTGGGATGCAGCGCTTCGGTCGGCCTAAAATTCACCCGACATGAGGTTTTATGCGTAACGTGCTCACGTTATATAAGATTCACGAGTTAGGCATATTACCCACAGAGGGTAGCGAGCGAGTCTTCAGCGCTCGGTGCCCACATTTCACCTACGCGAATAAACCCCCAAAGCGCCCTTAGATCCTCGGGAAGAGGGGAGTAGAATCAAATAGATGCCTCTCACAGGCTCTTCTCAATGCTCAGGGAACCTCTGACAGCAAGCAAACATCACACAGACACAACCAAGAATTCAGGTTTTCGTGACAACGCATTCACAGGGTGCGGTGGAGAATCCGCGCCGCATGCTTTTTCTCTACACAACACTCAGCGCCCTCATGGCCTGCTCGGCTATCTCGACCGACCTTTACCTGCCGGGCCTGCCGAGCATCGAATCGCAGATGGGCGGCAATATTGAGCTGACGATCACGGGATTCCTCATCGGGTTTGCGATCGCGCAGCTGATTTGGGGGCCTATCAGCGACCGCATCGGGCGTAAAATTCCGCTGATGCTGGGCATGGCAATCTTTGCCGTCGGTTCTGCCGGATGCGCGCTCGCCTCAACCACAACCGAACTTGTACTATGGCGCCTGGTACAGGCGGTCGGTGCGTGCGTGGGTCCCATGCTTGCCCGCGCTATCGTGCGTGATATGTATCAGGGCGTGCGTGCGGCACAGGTACTTTCTACTCTTGTGCTTATTATGGCGATTGCGCCGATTGCCGGACCGCTTCTTGGCGGGTTCCTGGTGGTATCGGGTGGGTGGCGGCTGACTTTCTGGGCTATTGTGACCATCAGTGCCATTATTCTGCTTTTGGTCTTTTTCCTGCCCGAAAGTCTGCCTGAAAATAAACGTGAAAGCAGTACGGTACTTGCGGCGTTTAGAAGTTATCCGCTTCTGCTGCGCCGCCGCACTTTTATGCGGTACGTGCTGTGCGTGTGTTTCTTTTACGTGGCGATTTACGCTTTTATCACGGCATCGTCGAGTGTGTATATTACGCGGTTCGGGGTTGATCCGCGCTATTACGGTCTGCTTTTCGGCGTGAATATTATCGGGGTGATGGTGCTCAGCAGTTTCAATCGACGATTTGTGCAGCGCTATAGTCTGGATTTTCTGCTGCGTATTTCGACTGCGGTTGCCGGGGCGGCTTCTATACTCGCCGTGATAACTGTTGCTGCGGATGTGGGTGGTCTGTGGGGTGTAGCGGTTCCGGTGTTCCTGGTGTTTAGTATGAACGGCATCGTTGCCGCCTGTACGAACGCCGCCGCCCTAAATTCTGTGGAACCTGCCATCGCCGGTTCCGCTGCGGCACTCTTAGGGTCGTTCCAATATGGAAGCGGTATTATTTCCTCGCTCCTGCTCGCGGTGATTCCGGGGGAGAGGACGATTCTGATGGTCTCTATTATCTGTGCGTTCGTCCTGCTCTCGGCGGTGATGGGCTTCCCGAAAGCACCCGCAGAAAAAGCCTAAGGAACAACCTCAGAGGCAGGAAGCGGCTTAGAATTTATTGTCCTACTCGCATCTGCATCTGAACTTGCGTAGGTAAAACTCTGGGTATAGCCCGGTGCCTCAGGGATTGAGAGTAAGAGGGAGCAGCTGATTCAACTGCCCCCTATTCACTTTAAGTTAAGCTGCCGCTAGCCCCTTAACAAGTAGTTCGCGGGCAACTTCAGAGGTGCTTTGTCCTCGTTGAGATGCTAGGTCTCGGATAGTATTGTTAAGGGGTATTCGGATTTTATGGTGGAAAAGGGCTTATAAATCACCCTTCTCCAAATTCTTAATAAGTGTGGAAAAATCGACACCTAAGTTGTCTGTAATGTCGTGATCATTCACTTCATACCAATTGAAAGTATCGTATAACATAGCTTTATTGAAAGCACTTGAATTAAATCGTGGCTTACGCTTTTTATGGAGCTTCTCATTGAAAAGGATTTTGGCTCGTAAGGCATCAAACGAGTAACCTCTACCCATTCGCTCTACCTGCCTAATAATGCTGTTAATTGACTCCGTATAAGCATTAGTGAGCCTTTTATCAAAGTAGTTGAATATTTCAACATGCCAGTTGTCTACGGCTCTCACGAGGTCTTTATATGCGTCTTTAGAGTTGCTGGACATACAACGGTGTCTCCATTGACTATAACGAAGATGACCTTCATCTGGATCAGGAGTATCCCATATCCAGTAAAACTCTTCTTTGAGTTCATAGGCTTCTTTTAAAGCAGGAAGATTACCTAACCAAGTATCTAAGAGGAATGATTCACGTTCATTTAGATCGTGTTTACGCTTTAGAAGGATAAACCTTTCACGCATAAGGGTACGTCTTTCTTTTTGGCTCATATGGGCTTTCAAAGACTTTCTGACGTTATCTAAGGCTTGATTAGCCATTCTAACTACATGAAACTTATCTACGACAACTTTAGCGTGTGGAAGGATAGTGTTCACTGCGTCTTTGTAGGGCTTCCACATATCCATTGTGACGTACTCAATGTAAGTCCTGTCACTGATTTCTGAAAGACGTTGGATGACTGTTTCCTTGTTACGGTTAGGCTTGATGTCATAAATAGTCCTGCGTTCAATATTAGTCAATACAAGCCGAGGTCTACGGATAATATGTATCTCGTCTATCCCAAGCCACTTAGGAGTTTCAAACTGGTATTCACGTTCTTTGAGTGCCACATAGTCCTTAAAAACGTTCCTAATGGTTTTCTCGTCAACACCAACGCTTTCTGCGACTTCTACAAAGGTCTTAGACATGGATTGCTCTTGAATGGACTTTAAAAGCCTTTTGGTCATACTACGCTTTTCATCTACAGATATTAGGCGTTCCCAGAAGGTAGATCCGCATTCACGACACTTGTATCGTCTACGGTTCAATTGTAAGCCCACTCGCTTTAAACGAATGGGCAAATCCATAATTAGTTGATTTCTTGAACTGTGTTTGTACAACTTGTCAAAACCACATTCAGGACAACGTTCAGGTGGTCCGACTGCTTCAACTTTAAACATCATATCGGTTTCATTTTCTTGTGGCGGTTCTATTGTTTTAATGTCTGGTAGGGATAATAAGTCTGACATATTATTCATCCTTTATTACTCTGCGGTGTTAAGGTATCAATTATAGATTTGATGTTGAAATCATCAGTGTTAAATTATTTTTGTGACCACAAATGCACTTAGAAAATCCCTTAAAGCATTAGCTGGTTCACTTGAATAGGGAGTTGTAAAAAAGTTCCCTTAGCCTGCACAACAAGATAATTTCGAAATATCTTTATCGAACGTAAGTGCAACTAATTTTAGCCCTTCAGCCATTGTTAAATATGGTGCTAGGGTTTCTGTTAAATCTTCTATCGTTAAGCCAAATTTAACAGCTAATGATGCTGCATAGATGACATCTCCTGCATTTTCAGATACAATATGAACCCCTAATACTTTTAGTGTTTCTGCATCTGCTACTAGTTTAAATACACCGGTTGTTTCACGGTTTACAATTGCTCTTGGAACAGCATCTAAAGGTAATACAGATGTCTTCACATCATACCCTTTCTCTTTTGCTTGTTCTTCTGTTAAACCAACCGTTGCAACCGTCGGATTCGTAAACGTAACAGCAGGAACTACCGATAAATCTATTTTTTTGTTTAATCCACCAATAGCATTATCAGTAATAATTCCACCTTCATAGGCTGCTACATATACAAATTGTGGTCCTAAAGTCACATCTCCTGCTGCATAAATCTTTTCATTACTTGTTTGACCAAAATCATTGATCAGGATTTCATTATTTTTTCCAGTTTCAACACCTGCTGCACTTAAATTTAAAGAATCCGTATTTGGTTTTCTTCCAGTGGCAACAAGTAACTGATCTGATTCAATGACTTCTCTACTGCCATTTACTGTTACGTAAACCCTTTTTATCTCTCCACTTTGTTCAACACGCTCAAAAGTTGCCCCTTTGACAAGGTTTATACCCTGTTCAATTAACGCTTTTTCAACTGACTCTGAAATCTCAGGATCATACTCCTTTAAAAGTCGCTCACTTCTTTGCATAAGCGTTATTTCTGAACCTAAATGATGAAATAGTTGTCCAAGCTCCATTCCAATGTATCCTGAACCAATTACAGTTAATCGTTTTGGTATTTTCTTTAACTCAAGAAGTGTTGTACTAGTTAAATAGTCCATTTTTTCAAGTCCTGGAATTTGGGGCAACGAAGGCGATGCACCTGTTGCAATTAAAAAGCGTTTTGCAGATAACTTTGCCCCATTGACCTCAACCGTACTAGCATCAACGAATTTTGCTTCACCTTTAATTAAATCAAAATTATATTCATCAATTAAATCCATATATTTTTGATTCCGAAGTTCGCTCACCAATTTATCCTTTTGCGTGATTAAACTAGCTAAATCCACTTCTCCAGCGGATGTTTGTAAACCTATAAACGGATTGTCTTTTGATAAATGATTGATTTCCCCTGCCCTAAGAAGAGTTTTTGACGGAACACAGCCAATATTCACACAGGTTCCCCCAACCGTTCCACGCTCAATCATTCCAACTTTTGCACCGTATTCTATAGCTTTAATTGCCGAAGAAAAGGCAGCAGCACCAGAACCAATAATAAGAAGGTCATAATTGTCTTCATTAATTAACGCCACGTTTTCTAGTGATGATACTTCTTCAATTTCTCCGGCTTGGTAATTTGCTTCATCAATCGCCTTTATTGCACTTTCAACCTCAATATCATCGGGCAGTTCAAATACTGCTTCACCACGACGATAACTAGACTCAATATTTTTAGCACCTATCTTTTCAAGTGCTGATTCTACGTGTTTTTCACAACCCGTACAAGTCATTCCTGAAATGTTTACCTTAAATTTATTCATAAAAAAGCTCCTTTCGTTAATTAATCTCTCATGTTAATGTTTCTATTATTGGACACGAATGTAATTGCTTTTCAGCTGGACATCGTTGTTTTAAGTCGTCTAACATAGTTTCAATTCGTTTTAAATCCTCTATTTGTTTTTGCACTTCCTTTTGTTTTTTAGAAACAAATTCGAACATATCTTGACAACGAACTTCATCTTTATCTACAACACCAAGTAATTTATAAATCTCACTTAAAGAGAAACCAAGTTCCTGTATTCGTTTATTAAACCCAACACGCTTAACGTCATCATATGAATATATCCGATAACCAGCTTCCGTTCGGTGAGGTTCTTGTAATAAATTTTTTCGCTCGTAATATCTGATCGTTTCTTTATTAACTCCACATTTATCTGCAAACTCACTAATGCGATAAATCATCTTATTTCACCCCCTGAATATTATAAACCATGTACCATAGTACACGGTCAAGTAAATTGGACTATTTTATTTTTTTCCCAAAGTATCACTCGTATGTGATTGATACTTTTATATAATACTATTGATTATCCTAACATCCCACCAGAAAATCCGATTTAAACACCAGTTGTTTTTAAACTATTAAGAAAGTAATTCCACTATATATTCCGAAGACCCTTTATTTTTGCACCATAGGAAGTACTCTACGTTGCCGTCCTGTCCGGGGAGCGGGCTGGGTTCCATACCCATCACACGCAATCCGTGGCTGACCGCAGATGCCTGAACTTTTTCTACTGCTTCACGGCGGGCGGATTCTTCGTGCACCACTCCCCCACGTCCGATGCGATGCTTGCCGACCTCGAACTGCGGCTTGACCATGAGCACCAGGTCGCCGCCGGTTTCGGTGGCGTTCGCTAGCGCCTCCATAACCAGGGTCAGCGAGATGAACGAGAGGTCAGAAACCGTCAGTTCGACCTGCCCACCAATGTCTTCGGGCTTCATATAGCGAACGTTGAGTCCTTCGTACACGCCGACTCGCGGTTCTTCGCGTAGCGCGTCCACGAGCTGCCCGTGTCCTACGTCAACGGCGGCTACGTGGGCGGCTCCTCGACGAAGCAACACGTCGGTAAAGCCTCCGGTGGATGCTCCCGCGTCCAGGCAACGCTTGCCTTCTACCTCGATATCGGGGAACGCGTCGAGGGCACCGGCGAGCTTGTGCCCTGCGCGGCTGACGTATTCGGTCAGCCCGCTCTGGCGCACGTAGAGGGTATCCTCCGGGCCCACGAGCATGGACGCTTTGCGCGCAACCTTGCCGTTGACTTGCACGTCCCTTGCCGCGATGAGTTTTGCGGCGAGGGTTCGGGAACTCACGAATCCGGCTTCGACCAGGTATTTATCGAGGCGCACGGTGTCCTTGTCTTCTTTCTGTCGTCGTCTGGTGATGTCATCGTCTGGTGACGGGTTATCTAGTGTCACCTCAGAGCATTGCTGTTCTGAGGTGACACCGCCGCGAACTAGGAGAGGTTTTCGAGGTCTTTCTCCAGCTGCTCACTCATCGTTTCGAGGCGCTTGACGCGCTCTACGGGATCCATGGCGAGGGTCGCCGCGAGTTGGCGCTCGAATTCTGCATCAAGCTCAGCGGTTTCCTCTGCCGTGCTATTAGTCTCCGGTTCTTTAGGCACCGGGGATCCCCTGGATGTTGGGGCGTGCGCCCTGTTCGGGGTTTGCCGCCCACCATGCCGCGCAGGCTACACGCCATGCTTCGGCTTCGCTCTCGCTGCCCGCGAATGCTTCGGTGTCTTCAATCTCGGGGCCGGTCAGGCTCAGGTTTTCACCGCGAACTCGGGCCTGCCAGGTGGGGCCGGTTGCGGTGACTTCATAGCCTTCGTAGAGCACCTCAATTTCGGGGTAGGGTGCGAAGAAGTCCTCGAGGG
>ERZ772920.1658-NODE-1658-length-11008-cov-5.209623_pt1 | contig 11008 bp, 7 predicted proteins | sample MGYA00511469_ERZ772920 | MGnify/ENA primary metagenome ERZ772920 (study PRJEB29015, sample SAMEA2738069) | human oral metagenome | biome: human oral; feature: human-associated habitat; material: saliva | place: China | collected 2216 ... | reverse complement strand
GTTCGGGGTCTTGATGAAGTGCAGGCCGTTGCTGAGCGGTTTCTCACTCAACTTGGACTATAGACTATATTTCACGCAAACAATCGGCGCGAAGCAGCTATCCGCAGGACCATTCAAAAAGGACTTTCGAGAAGTCTCGGTTTTTCAGCTGTTCCGGGGTTATCAGCCAGTTTGCGGTGCCCTGATCTCCCCAAACAGTAACAAATTTTTCGGCGTCCTCAGAGAACATGGTGAGCAGGTTGGTTGTGTAGTTATCGAACCCATCATGCTCTTGACGCGGGTCCTGCTGGGTAAACTCTGGGTGCCCGCCAAGTTTGTGGTAGCTTCCCTGATCTATGTCGCGGTAGAACATTACGCTCGGGCGTTCCTCATCTGCGGGCGCGTATGCATCAATACCCGCGAAATCACTGATAGGCTGCTGGGGGTGTAGTTCATTCCATAACTCTACAAACCGGCTCTGGTAGACCCACCAATTCTGTGGGGTTATTCCTTCTGAGGCTTCTTCAAAGCTGAGTCCGATTTCCCATCCCTGATCCACGTGTACTGGCCAGGCCATAAATTCCATCTCGGTTTGTTTCTCTTGATCTGGCATAACAAGAGCGTGGGCGCACGGGTTTGTGTCCTTATGATGGGGATAATAGATCACGCGAGTATTGACCTGCGACACCGGGTTCTTCAGATCGATGCCCAGTCCCAGCTCATCATACGGATCCAGCCAGAACTGAAGTATCCCGGTCTTGGGGTAAAGCTCATTTTTGGGTAACTCAGCACAGTTAATCTGCGCGACCATACCCAGCGGCCTACCGTCCTGGTTGGTGGGGGCCTGCACCCCGGCGGGCAGGTACGGCACTCCCCCAATTTTAGAGGCGGTCACCGGCACAGTTCCCTGAACTGCGCGAGGAATGATGCGCACAGTGGGTTTACGATCCTGCTGGCTCAGCAGATAATTAAGGTGCTTGACCCGCTCAAAAATAGTGCTCATGGTGTATTTTCTTTAGCAGCTATCCCACGAATAAAAGACCTTCGAGAAATCTAAATTCTCCAGCTGCTCTGGGGTAATCAGCCAGTTTGCCACTCCAGCATCGCCCCACATGATGGTTATGGTGTCAGCTTCATATGCAGAGACAAGAGTGAGCAGATTAATCGTGTAGTCTTTCCATTCTTCCTTGTCATCGCGGGGGTCCCAGTCGATATACTCGGGAACACCGCCCAGCTGGTGGTGATCAAGATCTTCATAAAAGGTGCTCGCAAGGCCATCGCCTTCAAGCCCTGCAAGTTCATCAAGATCCCAAGGACTTTCAATCTGCTCCTGCGGGTAGCGTTCATTCCACAACCGCGTAAATAACTGCCCGGTACTGTATTGTTTGAGTTTTAGCCCGGACTCTAGATTTTCAGGCTCGAAGCTTAGGGCGTATTCTCCGCCCACAAGAGGCCATATAAAGCCATTATCCTCGGTAATGACTAGTTTATGAGCCTTCCTGTTCGCTTTTCCCAGCTTGGGATAGTAGATCACGCGATCATATCGTGATGAGGTGTAATCTTCCGTATCGGTCTCGATCGGGCTAATCCAGAACTGCAGCAGCCCCTCCGTCGGGTAAATACTATTCGGGGGCAGATCGACGCAGTTAATCTGCGCAATCATATGCAAAGGTTCACCGTCAACGTCTACGGGACCGTCCTGGCCCTTGGGCAGGTACGGTATTCCCCCGATTTTGGAGGCGGTCACCGGCAGCGTCTTGTACTTAGCGAATTGTGTATTGATACGCATTGCGGGAACTTGATGTCCCACATTCATCTCAGCCAGTAAAGTGCGAGCCCGTTCTAGTATTTCTGTCTGTTTATCCGTCACGCGTTCTCCTCGTTGGGTTGGGTGCCCAGTATTATATAAAGATGACTCACACCTTAGCATGAAGCATTAACTTTATACCCAGTCGGAGAAGATACACGCCAGAGAAATTTATGCGTACAGCCAGCTGAACCTAAGTATTGGACCTTATGACCATTCGAAGAGAACCTTCGAGAAGTCTCGGTTCTTAAGCTGGTGCGAGGTCACCATCCAGTTTGCGGTTCCCATATCGCCCCACATAATGCCCTCATGGCTCCCTGACTCCACCCGTGATATAAGCGTCAGCAGATTCACGGTGTACTGAGTAAGAGCCGCATCACCATCACGCGGATCGCGTTGCTCGAAGAGGGGGTAACCACCAATTTTGTGATGGGTATAGCTTTCGGGGGTGCCCGTCATATCGCGTAAAGTCTTGATGGTATCAGCACCGCCGTCGAACTTTCGAAGGTCCCAAATACTCGCTATAAGCTGCTCGGGGTACATATCGTTCCAGATTCGAGTGAATTCCGAATGTGGGCGTCCGTCAAAAATCCATTCTTCATTACTCTGGGTTTTAGCGATAAGACCATACCCATGACGTCCGCTGACCGGCCAATATAAGTCATCATGAGGATTATTAACTATAAGTTCCGTTACGGCGGTACCGACCCCGGAGTCTGGCGCATCCAGAGTCGGATAATAGACAACTCGAGTTTTTTGTTGGCTGGTGGGATCGTCTAAGTTTAGCCCCCACAAGTCTTCGTGCGGATCAAGCCAGAACTGTAGGATTCCGGTTTCGGGGTAAATATCGTTTGTGGGAAGCTCAGAACAATTAATCTGGGCAATAAGCCCCAAATTCTGTCCACTGCCGTTGGTCGGCGCCGCAGTACCAACCGGAACGTAGGGAACGCCTCCAACTTTAGAGGTGGTCACTGGCAGAGGTTCTGATGTCTGCTGAGTGTCAAAGAAAATAACAGGCGATATCTGCTGTGCATTGATGCGGTCAATAACGTTCAGGGCTTGTTGTTCAAGAGCGGTCTTTTCAAGAATACTCACAGTATCGTCCCCTATCGGTGATGTGGATGTGGGATGCGGTTGTTGGTTGCATTTCCGGAAAATGCGGGTTCGTTATCTTGTGGTAACCACTACTTCTAGGTAATCACAGATAAACACGCTATGCCATACCTTGCGTTCCGTGTCGTGTACTTGCAGGGTCGGATTTTATACGCACGAACATGCCTTAGATTTGCGTTGTTTACCACCGCCTTGTTAGCGGGCCCTCCCAAGCCGCAACAGCGCGGTATTCAAGGCTGCGAGTTACGCTCTTTCACCCTCAAGATAGATTTCAGTAGGGGTGTTTTCTATTCGCATACTGCTTAATTGTATTAAGTGTTATACGTAAGTGCGCCCATCAGAAAGGTCTGATGGGCGCACTCAACACGTTACGACTAGGGGTATTGTCTCTAGTCTAGATAGTCACGTAAAACCTGCGAACGCGAGGGGTGACGCAGTTTCGACATGGTCTTTGATTCGATCTGACGAATGCGCTCACGCGTCACGCCATATACCTTGCCAATTTCGTCTAAAGTCTTCGGCTGCCCGTCGGTCATGCCGAATCGCATAGCAACCACGCCCGCTTCACGTTCGGAGAGCGTATCGAGCACCGAGTGCAGCTGCTCTTGGAGAAGAGTGAATGACACCGCGTCAGCCGGAACGACAGCCTCCGAATCCTCAATCAGGTCGCCGAACTCGGAATCGCCGTCCTCACCCAGCGGCGTGTGCAGAGAAATAGGTTCGCGCCCGTACTTCTGCACCTCAATAACCTTTTCGGGAGCCATGTCCAGCTCTTTACCGAGCTCTTCGGGGGTGGGTTCACGCCCCAAATCCTGAAGCATCTGACGCTGCACACGGGCGAGCTTATTAATGACCTCAACCATGTGCACGGGAATACGAATAGTACGCGCCTGGTCCGCCATTGCACGGGTAATCGCCTGACGAATCCACCAGGTGGCGTAGGTGGAGAATTTAAAGCCCTTCGAGTAGTCGAATTTCTCGACCGCGCGAATCAGACCAAGATTACCTTCCTGAATAAGGTCAAGGAATAGCATTCCGCGGCCCGTATAGCGTTTAGCGAGTGAGACCACGAGGCGCAGGTTCGCTTCCAGCAGGTGGTTCTTCGCACGCTTACCGTCATGGATCACCCAGCGCAGTTCCTTCTTGAGCTTCGGATCCATGTCGGGGTTGTCGGCGAGTTTGTGCTCCGCATACAGGCCAGCTTCAATGCGCATCGCAAGATCGACTTCCTGCTGCGCGTTCAGGAGCGATACTTTACCGATCTGTTTCAGGTAGTCTTTCACAGGGTCGGCTGTTGCTCCGGGGGTAACGACGCGTTGGGCAGGTGCATCGTCATCATCGCTGGCGGTCAGCACGAAGCCAGAGCCTTTAGCCGCCACTTCTTCGGCAGCTTTCTTCTCTTCCTTTTTGGCAACGGCTTCTTCATCTTCGTCAGCGTCTTCGTGCTCTTCGCCGTCAACGTTCTCGGGATCTAGCTCGTCGTCAAGGTCAAGATCAAACTCGTCCTCGTCGGTCTTCTTCTTACGTCCACCGGTTTTACGTTTAGTGGTTGTTTTACGCGCGCGCTTAGGTTTCTCTTCAGGCACGGCCTCGGCAGTGGCTTCGACCGAGTCCTCTGCATCAGATTTTGCGTCTTCTTGAGTTTTGGCTGCTGCGCGTTTCTTAGCAGGCGCGTTTTTTGGAGGTTTGGATGTGGCTGCAGTTTTTTTAGTGCGGGTTGTCTTTTTGGGGGTTTCGGCTACAGTCTCTTCAGAGGTTTCACCGGTCGCGGTCTTCTTGCTGGTTGCAGGTGCCACAAGAACCCTTTCTAACTCGTGTTGGGGTGCTTTGTCTGCAAAACACCTAAGACCCTGTCAAGTCTTGCTCCTCACATTACTGGTGAAAGCAGGGTTAGCGGAATAAATATAACCGCTAGATACTGGGGATTATTCCCTGCGTTTTCACCTCATGAGGGCGCGCGCAAAAGCACAGACTTTACGGGGTCATCATCAAGTATGGCAGAATCTTATTTTCTTTCAAATAAGGCTCGCCTAGACAACCCTGTTTTATTCCCTGCAAACACAACGTTCGCTACCCTGCCTTTGGCTCAATCGTCTCTACCTTGGCGTCGGCTGCCTCGTGAGGCAATAGAGTACTGAAGTAAAGGTCACCGCGCCAACACCGCACGGGATCCGTAATCCAAAGCGGAAATACAGATTCTGATAGGGTCTGGAAAAGAGGCATATCTTCATCACAGTGAAGCCTGGCGATATCGGCGAGAATACCTGCATAGGTATTTCCGCCACGTAGCCAATTTATCCAGGCTTGAAGAAGCCTCAGTCGACCATACTGTTCACCCGATTGAACCGCATGCACCAACAGATTACAGAGAACTTCGAGAGCGTTAAGACGGCTCCAGGCCGGTTTATAGTCCTTTGTTAGACCGCTCAGAAGTTCCACCATCCGGTCTATCTTCGTTATGTGTTCTTCCGGTCTGGTCTCAGACGAGTCGCATGTGTCGTCTAAAATCTGCTGTTGAAGTATACGATGCGTACGCCGTATCCAGTCGTGCCAGCTCACGCGACCGTGCCCGATACCTCCGATACGGGGGCTTTCGCCCCGAAAAGTTTGATAAAAGGTCTCCGGCAGCGTCGTGCGCCGACGAGTTGTTGGTTTGCCGTAGCATAGAGGTTCCACCGGTTCGTATGCTCCTTCACCGCATGCGGCATGCATACAGTCATATCCGTCTAGTACCCCCAATGCTTCCGGCAGGTCTTTAGCCGCTTGGTACAGTATAAATTCTGGGGTTGCCTGGGTACTCATGCTGCACAGCAGATAGCCGGCTATTTCGGGCGATATCAGCGAACGTAAACGATCCCCAAAACTTATGGCGTTATCGTGCTCTTCGGCGTTTTCAGGAGGATAGGTACGCATTACCCAGCGTACAGCCTCAAGGGCGCTTTCCCAGTAGCAGAGTTCAATACTTTTCTGACGGTAGTAGCCGGGATGTTCTAAAACAGTATGCTGACCCGTAGCTTGGTTAAGTTCTTCTTCGAAGGTATGCATCCACAACAGACTTGCTTGTTCCCATTCTGTCACCTCATTCGTGGAGGCACTGGTTGCAGTATCCCAGAGGCATTGCGTATATGCAGACAGGGGTTCTGCGGATACTCGGCGTCCCTCATACACCCGATCGAGATAGTACGAGCTATGCATAATGTCTTCAATAGGGCCGCGGTAAGTGAGCGCAAGCTGGTTTTGATCAAGTGACCATCGCGATACGGACCCGCAGTACAGCACATCGTAAAGATCAAGATGAACATTGTTGCAAGCTGCGTAGAGTGTGGGCAGCCACTGGTTAAATGAGATTCCGGCGCGATTATCGATATACAAATCCGTATTGTGTAAGACAGTGCGTGTAGCAGGTGAAAGTTGCCGCTCTCGAGTTGCCGCATTGCCGCTAAAGATCAAAGCAAAGACCCCAGTAATGGGCTCGAACCCGTCAACGGTGGCGGGTACCAGATTCGCTAACGTATCAAAATATTGTTCTAGATCTTGTTGCTCATCAGGAAGATTAACGCGTATACACGGCCCTACGGCATGCTTCGTCACGCTTAAAAGCACCAGCGATTCTTGCGGCCAGTATCCAAACTGATGCAGCACGAGAGCTATCAAGTCTTCTTCGGTATGTAAGCTATAGGTTGTCGTTAGGTTACTCGTTGTTGTCATATCTTTACTATGGCAAGATTGCTCACCTTAAAAGTTCGCAGACCAACTAACCTGTGGATAACCCAGGTGCATTCGCTTCGTTAGGACACATATTTCGCTTCTGTGGATAAGAATTAGCTGTTTTCTATCCAAATATTACGATCCATACCCACACGAGCAACACAAGGCATATGTGACCCCTAAAAGTTTAGGGATGACCCACCATAGCTTGAATTTTCTATGTTGCGTGCACCCCTGAGTTAAACCATGGGATCTTTTGAGCCTTACTTATTCTTCATGCTCCTCAAGGAATCGCTCAAACATGGCACCGATTTCATCACGTCCAGGAATCTTATGGGCGTCGCGCTGCGAGAGTGGAATAGCGACGTTTGAGGTACGGAAGTTTTCATCGTAATTCGCTTCCATCGTCGAAATCATACGCCCAATCTCTGGGTTCTCCTTGACCTGCTCATTAATTTGCCCATGAACAGCCCTCGCAGCCTCCCTAAGCTCATCACTCGGAAAAGCCAATCGGGTTGCCATACTCACGTGTTCAAGCGCGGTCAGCGTTCCCTGCGGTAAATCAGCATCAGAAACATACTGGGGAATATTAATACCGAATCCCACAGTGTCGAAGCCGTTCTCGGTGAAAAGAACCTCTAAAAGATTCGTCATATTAGCATGCAAATCAGCCTTAGGACGCCATGGCGAAATCCCTTCAATGAGATCTTTTCGAGAGCCATGCGCCGTCACCGGCATAGGACGTGTATGCGGCACAGGCATTGGAAACGCCGACACCAGCACCACAAGTGAAGGATCCAGCGTCCGCACAATAGACAACAACGCCTGCTGAAAACGCTGCCATTGATAATCAGGTTCTGAACCGGTCAAAAGCAAGAAAGGCTTATCAAGGGTATCTTCGACCGCATAAAGCTTCAGAGCAGGCATAATTGGCTGCTCAAAATGGTCTTTATTGAAGAAAATATGTGGTCTGCGGCTACGGTAATCATGAAGCTGATCCGTATCAAACTCCACAACCTCAATATTCTTAAGTTCCTTGAGAAGAAAATGCCCCAGCTGCCCCGCTGTGGATCCTGCATCCTGTGGGCTTGAGAGAGCAATAACCAGAGTGAGATTTTTCAACCGTGCATCATGAAGAATTTTATTATTCGCCAAATATAAATCTTCAGGGTTTAACATCTTCACTCCTTTCCCTCGCCGGGTTTAGTCTCTGAACTTTTTATTTTAATGTATGTGTCTAACCGCAACAGTACTATTTCCTAGTCTCTCGCGCGAGGCGAACACTCGTAAAAGCGTTAGAAGGGTATTTTCACCGTACTGTTCGTCAAGATTTCCGATACCCGCAGTGTACAGTAGAAACACATTACCCAATATCAATATTCCAACCCATTCGCGGAGGAACTATGTCGACAGCACTTTCTCTTCACACCAACGACCTGCAATCGCTGAATGCTGAGGTACTTGTTCTCGGCGTCTTTTCGGGAGAAGACGGACCCTACCTAGCCTCAAATTCACTTCCTGATGATTCGGCGCAGAGCATCAATAAACTTCTGGAGTCTCTAGGTGCCACAGGTGCTCTCGACCAAATACTTCGCCTCCCCGGCGTAGAAGGGGCATCGTCCGACATCATCGCTCTCATCGGTTTAGGCTCAGACACCACAATTGACCAGGAGCGCCTAGATGCCCTTCGCTTCGCTGCTGGCTCGGCAACCCGTCAGCTTTTAGGAACTGCACATATCGCGCTCGACTTCGGTAGTACCTCACGCGACGAAATTGAAGCTGTAGCTCACGGTGCCGTTCTCGGATCATTCTCCGAAGAAGGAGTACGCAGCAAAACTGCAGATTCTGTTCGAGACGAAGCGGAGTCCATCACCATTGTGGCAAAAGCCGATGCCAGCGAAGCCGAGCCCGCCCTTGTGCGCGCCGTTATTCTGGGCGAAGCTGCCAAGGATGCGCGCCGCCTCGTCAATATGCCCCCTTCACACCTGTACCCGGAATCTTTTGCAAATCTCGCCACAGAGCTTGTCAAAGATTATTCAGATGTCAGCATTGAAGTCTACCCCTATGACCGGTTGCTCAAGGAAGGTTTTGGAGGCATCGCAGGAGTCGGTCAAGGCTCCCCGCGGAAGCCCGCACTCGCCGTTGTTAAGTACACCCCCGAGAGCCCTTCTGCACATGTGGCTCTCGTTGGCAAAGGGATTACTTTTGATACCGGTGGAAACTCCCTAAAACCTGCGGCATCTATGATGACGATGAAATGCGACATGGCAGGTGCAGCATCGGTTCTGCACGCAGTTCTTGCGGCGTCCGAGCTGGAAATTCCGGTTGAGGTCACCGGATACCTTTGCCTTGCCGAGAATATGCCCGGCGGAGCCTCCCTGCGCCCCGAAGACATCATCACTATTCGTGACGGCCGCACGGTTGAAGTTCTCAATACCGACGCTGAAGGCCGCCTAGTCATGGCGGATGGTATTGCTCTTGCATCCGAATCAAACCCTACCGTAATCCTGGATATTGCAACGCTCACGGGTGCAGCTATGGCGGCGCTGGGATTGCGTACCGCCGCACTTATGGGTGATGAGGATATTCGCGACCGTGTACAACAGGCAGGGGCAAAATCCGGTGAGGCATACTGGCAAATACCACTCGAATCATATCTGCGTGCCTCTATGAATTCCCCAGTGGCTGATATTAAAAATATGGGTTCGCGCTACGGTTCCATGATGATCGCAGGGCTCTTCCTGCAAGAATTTGTAGGTGAAGGCATTCCCTGGGCACATCTCGATATTGCTGGTCCTGCCTTTAACGAAGAAGGTGCTTATGGGTTCACCCCTAAGGAAGGTACCGGTTTTGGCACCGCGACCCTGGTGAATTTCATCGAATCGTACGCACGGTAAAGGAAACATTCGCCTTATATCGGGGTCCCTAGACTGACGGTCTCAGGGCCCCCGATACTGCTCTTCTTCTACGTGCAAAATCTCACATCATAAATTCCAGGATGGTTACGCTCTTCAAAAAATTTGCACAGTTTGTGCGATTATTGCCCCAAATTAGCGTCAGGTGAACTTAAAGGGTCTAAAACAGGGGTATTGTTGTAGTGAGTGTTTTTCTGCTCTCTCATAGATGCGTGCCCTCACGCAAACCGGAAGGTGCGGGTCTGCTGTTTGACAGAAAAGCAATATAGATAAAGAACGCATTGCACCGGGGTTACAGCCCCACAATCTATGCAAGGGAGCAACATCGTGGCTCAAGAATTCGACATCCTCATCCTTGGCGGCGGTTCCGCTGGTTACTCTGCCGCTCTGCGCGCGCGCCAGCTGGGTTTTACCGTTGGCCTCGTTGAAAAGGAAAAAGTAGGCGGCACCTGCCTGCACACCGGTTGTATTCCGACGAAGGCGTACCTACACGCCGCAGAATTGGCGGAGGACGCTCGTGAAGCCTCTAAAGTAGGCGTAAACGCCACCCTAGAGTCCATCGAAATGGGTAAGGTACGCGATTACAAAGATGGTATTGTCGCGGGTAAATTCAAGGGTCTCTCCGGTCTTTTGAAGATGAAGGGCGTAGAGGTTATCGCTGGTGAAGGCAAGCTGACCGCTCAAGATACCGTGACCGTCAACGGTACGGATTACAAGGGCAAGAATATTATTCTTGCTTCCGGCTCTATCTCTAAGACTTTTGGCCTGCCTATTGAAGGTCGAGTTCTGACCTCCACCGAGGCTCTTGAAATGGACTACCTGCCGAAGAGCGCTATCGTTCTCGGAGGCGGCGTCATTGGCTGTGAGTTTGCCTCCATGTGGAAAGCTATGGGCGTAGACGTCACTATTATCGAGGGTTTGCCCAACCTCGTTCCGAACGAAGATCCCGCCATCATCAAGGTTCTTGAGCGTGCCTTTAAGAAGCGCGGCATCAAGTTCAATACTGGTACTTTCTTTGAGAAGGTTGAGCAGGACGCTAACGGTGCAAAGGTAACCCTGGCAGACGGTAAGGTATTTGAGGCCGACATCGTGCTCGTTGCTGTTGGCCGTGGCCCCAACACTGCAAATATGGGTTACGAAGAGCAAGGTATCCCCATGGATCGTGGCTTCGTGCTTGCTAACGAGCGCCTGCACACCGGTGTTGGAAATATCTATGCTGTGGGTGACATTGTTCCTGGCGTTCAGCTTGCACACCGTGGTTACCAGCAGGGCATCTTTGTTGCCGAAGAAATTGCTGGTTTGAACCCCACCGTTGTTCCCGATGTTAATATTCCGAAGGTGACCTTTTGCGATCCTGAGATTGCTTCTGTGGGTTACTCCGAGCCGAAAGCGAAGGAGAAATTCGGTGAGGACAATGTTGAAGTTGCCGAATACAACCTGGCTGGTAACGGCAAGTCCGCTATCCTCGGTGCTACCGGTATCGTGA
>ERZ772920.1657-NODE-1657-length-11013-cov-4.255886_pt1 | contig 11013 bp, 6 predicted proteins | sample MGYA00511469_ERZ772920 | MGnify/ENA primary metagenome ERZ772920 (study PRJEB29015, sample SAMEA2738069) | human oral metagenome | biome: human oral; feature: human-associated habitat; material: saliva | place: China | collected 2216 ... | reverse complement strand
GTTATTATCAATAACCTGTGTGCCTATATCCGTTCCCCTTTTACGCTAGTGTCTCAATATGATGAGCTATCTAAAAATAGCCCTACGCCAGAAGGACTCTATAAAGATAAAGAACAAGAGTTCTATACAGATAAAGCAAAGTTAGAGTCCGAAGCAGATGTTCGCCTCAGTGTTATCAAAGAAATTCATGACCGTGTACAGAAAACTTCAGATAATACCGAAGGAATATGGTCTAACTTTGAATACGATTTCTCAGATAGCACATTCTTCTACCCCGTAGATTTCTCCTATTCACATTGGAACAAATCTGTTAATTTCAGCGGATCCACCTACCACAGCCATGTTAATTTCAGCGGATCCACCTATAAATCTAAAATAAACTTTAGTATGTCTATTTATCGCAAAGATGCTATTTTCAGCACTGACGATTCACAATCTGCATACCACGGACAAGTCAATTTCAGCTTATCCACCTACCAAGGAGAGGCCACATTCGAAGGCTCTGAATATAAAAAAGATACTCTATTCAAAGAATCCATCTATGGAGGTTGTGCGGATTTTTCAAGAAGTGTTTATGGTCATGAAAATGAGGAGATAAACTACAATCAAACAGATTTTACAAATTCAATTTATAAATCCGTGGTAAATTTCTCTCATTCCGAATATAATCTCTATGCGAATTTCAGCAAATCAATTTATTGCAACCTAGCTCTCTTTAATGATTCCGTTTATTCAGATAAATCCTGTCTCGAAAATTCAATCTATAATAAACAGGTCGCTATTTACAATACTATTTATAATAATACTACTACTTTTGGTGGATCAATTTTCTGCACTCCCATTAATTTTAGCTATTTCACCGATGAATATGACAATGAATATAACCCTCCCGAATTCAAGGAGAACCTTCCTAGTTTTTTCTATGAAAACAACCCTTACGAACCTGAATTTGAAAAACTCGAAGAACTATATACTCGCAAAGGAAATTCTGCTCTTATTAGTAGAGCAATATTTTACGAAAAAAATAATAATTTCGAAATCTCACAAGGTGAAGGACGTGTGTTAGAAAAGAATTCCGACAACCTTCCCCGATACTGCGCTTTTATAAAATCCACACAGAGAGAACATATTGAAAATGAATTTAAAAAAATAATTGGAATATATAATGAACTACTTAACTCAAACAGTTCCAAGGAAACAAAAGACAATTTAAATAAATTGAAATGCATCGCTAATCATTTTCACGAGTGGCGGAAGAAAGAAACTTTATCAGAGAAACCATATGATTTCCATGAAGCTTTTGGAAATATAACAGAGAATCTTGAGTAGTAGCTATCCCGATATAGTAGGGTTCTGGGGTATCTATTCTAGAAATAGCTATTCCAGATTGTTATATTTTAAAACCCCGCTACGATAAATACAATAAGCACAATTAGTTTAACTCATAACCGTATTTCTCTCCTGAGTTTTTGAGTTCAGCGGGATTCTGCCGCCCTCAATCAGGTATTCTCAGGTACCTCAAAAATCTTCTGTCAGGCCTTGGTAAAACACCCTGCGGCATATGCTATTCGTCTTCTTCGTAGACATAATCCTTGAAATAGTCAGGGTCGCCGTCGCTGTCTAGCCAGAGCTCAAACCAGCCCAGGAAGTCCTGGCGTTCACAGCAGGGGCTAACGCCAACATCCGAAAAGCTCCACACCTCACCGGCGCACGGCCCGGCAGTAATCAGCTCATAGGTCATGCCGCATCCTTCATCCATGAGCTCAACGCCCTGGTTCCCCAGCTTACACTCAAAAGACTCATCACTCAGCTGTTCTTCGTCCTCCTCATCCTCCCAAACCCAGCCGTCCGTGAGCGTCATGGGAAGGGAAAGGTCTTTGTGCTCAATCTCTGCAAGCCGGTGAATGGGACTGGCGATGCCCTCCGCCGCCGGGTCGTTCCAGCCGTCACCAACCTCCAGCAGAAACAGCCGGTACGCCTGCGGCAAGCGGGTGTTGCAGGCACTCTCAAAAGCAGCAATTTCCGTCTCCGAAATGGTAGGCCCCATGCTGATATTCTTCTGAGCGATTTTAGTCTTAATACGCTCGATCACAGCCGGGTATTCTTCAGGTGTATAGCTAGGCACAAAAACTCCTCAAAATAGGTCTTTGGTTTCATTTCACAGGGTCAGCGCAGAGCCTTTGTACAAGCCACTGCACGCTGTTTCTCTCCCAGCGGTCCTAAAGTTATGGGTGGACTATGCCCATTAATTCCGGCTGAATTCATGCCATAATTGGTTATAAATCCATTTTAAATACAATTAGTGTCACATGAACGAATTTAATAACTCCATCATTATCTACCAGCCACATGCCGATCAACCCGCTATTGATGTTCGCCTAGAAGGCGAAACTGTGTGGCTCAGCCAACGACAGATGTCGGTATTGTTTGATACCAGCTCAGACAATGTCGGGCTCCACCTGAAAAACATCTATGCCGAGAGAGAGCTCCTAGAAGAGGCAACTACCGAGGATTTCTCGGTAGTTCGTCAAGAGGGGACCAGGCAGGTTCGGCGATCAGTACGCCACTACAACCTTGATGCCATTATCTCTGTGGGCTACCGGGTCAAATCAGCCACGGCCACGCAGTTCCGTATCTGGGCCACCAAGCGTCTGCGCGAATACCTGGTGCAGGGGTACAGCATTAACCAACAGCGGCTTGAGCAGCTTGGGCAGATTGTAGAGGTCATGGCGCGGGCAGATAACCATCTTGTGGCCGGTACTGGTGAAGTACTCGCAGCCTATCTACCGAGCCTGCAAGCCCTGCGCGACTACGACGAAGGCACGCTCTCTGCCAGCGAATCCACCGGGAATGCGCCGGTGTGGCAGCTCACACATGCCGATGCGCAGGCAATTATTGCCCGTACGCGCAGCGAGTTCCCGCAGGATAGGCTTTTCGGACTCGAAAATGGGGATAAGCTCAAGTCGGTCGTCGCTACCATCTACCAGAGCTTCGCGGGCCAGGATCTCTACCAAACTACCGAACAAAAGGCAGCGAATTTACTGTACCTTATGGTCAAAGACCACCCGCTGGTTGACGGGAATAAGCGCAGCGCCGCGGCCCTGTTCATTGAGTTTCTGGCCCAGAATAACCTGCTGTTTTCGGCCGATGGCACACCGCTCGTCTCCAACAACGCCTTAGCGGCAATGACCCTGATGGTTGCCATGAGCAACCCGAAAGAAAAGGACCTGATGGTAGCCCTTGTGGAACGGCTCATTAGCCCGGCTGCGCACTAGCCTCTGCTTCCCTGACCCGCTAAGTGCGTCTCTACTCCCCCACCAAAGTCTTCGGATCCAGCGGCGTGCTGGTGCCCTCCGCCAGGTGCTCTAGGCGCCTCAAGATTAAACCTTCGCGCAGTGCCCAGGGAGAAACACGCATTGTTTCGATACCGAAGGTTTCCATCGCAGCCTCAGCCGCCATCGCGCCCGCGAGAACCTGGTCGGCGCGCATCCGGGAAACGCCGGGCAGGTCAGCGCGTTCGGCGGGAGCCATAGCCTCCATGCGGCGAGTCCACAGGCGCAAATCCGTCACATGCATCTCACGCTTCACATGCGGCCCCGCAGAATACGGTGCCGCCCCGCAAATACGCGCCAGCGAACGGAACGTCTTCGAGGTGCCCACCACCATGTTCGGCTCCCCAAATGCCAGCAACCGCTGCGCCACCGGCTCAATCTGCTCACGCACATACCTGCGCAGCCGCTTCGTCTGCTTCGGCGAAGGGGGCTGTTCATCAAAGAACTCGCGGGTCAGGCGACCGGCACCCAGCGGCACCGACATTGCCGCATCCGGCAGGGCATCCGTGCCCGTGGAGAACTCGAAAGACCCTCCCCCAATATCAAAATTCAGGATGCGCCCCGCACCCCACCCCTGCCAGCGGCGCACCGCGAAATAGGTGATAGCGGCCTCTTGATCGCCCGAAATCTCGCTCAAACTCACGCCGGTCTTCAACCGCACATACTGCAAAACCTCGGCGCCATTACCGGCCTCACGAATAGCGGAGGTCGCAAAGGCGAGCAGGTCTTCGGCGTTATTCTCAATGGCGAAATCGCGCGCAGACTTCACGAACTCGGTCAGTGCGGCGCGGCCTTCATCAGAAATATCGCCCGACGGTGTCAAATACTGCACCAGCTGCAGCGGAATCTTATGCGAGGCATACGGCTCGGGGCGGGCGCCCGGGTGGCCGTCAAGCAACAGCAGGTGAACAGTATTTGAGCCAACATCAAGAACACCGAGGCGCACGGCGCGCTCCTATCCCCCAGCCACCGCCGGGATAACGTACAACTTCATTAAGTGTGGCACAAGTCGCCGCATGATGTGCGCAATCCAACGCTGGGTCTGCGCGAGTTCGCCCGCCGCACATGGATGCACAGACCAGGGAGCGCGAGCACACGAAAAAATCTCACAGGCTCAATGCCCGTGAGATTTTACGTCGGGTTTTTAGAGAAAACGGGAGGAAACCGTGTAACCAAGGGAGGTGGAGGCTCTGGCGAACGGCTTCAAGACGCGCGACTAGCAGCAAGCGCCTAAGGCTGTCGCGCACGGCAAAGCGAAGCGGAGCCGTCGTGACTGGTCGCCTTGTAAAGCGAGCGCAAGTCGCGCATCCATGTAAATCTTGCCAAGCGCAACAATACGGATACGTAGCCCACGCTTTCGTGAGCCACGTATCCATATTGTTGGGGTGAAGAAAGGACTACTCCTTCTTAGCCGCAGTCTTCTTTGCAGTAGTGGACTTTTTAGCGGTTGTTTTCTTCGCGGTGCTCTTCTTGGCGGTTGTCTTTTTCGCCGCAGTCTTACGCTTCGCAGGCCCCTTGGCACGCTTTTCGGCGAGCAGTTCGACGGCGCGCTCATGGGTGAGCGATTCGATGGTTTCCGAGCGCGGCACCGTAATGTTGGTAACGCCGTCGGTAATGTACGGTCCGAATCGCCCGTCTTTGACCACGATATTCTTTTCGCTGTTCGGGTCTACACCAAGCTCGGCGAGCGGGGGCTTAGCGGCGGCGCGTCCGCGCTGTTTAGGCTGCGCATAAATATCGAGCGCCTGTTCAAGGGTGATCGTGAAGATTTCTTCCTCAGACCCAATCGACCGCGAGTCGGTACCCTTCTTCAGGTACGGGCCGAACCGCCCGTTCTGCACGGTGATTTCGTTGCCTTCAGCATCGGTACCGAGCACGCGCGGCAAGCTCATGAGTTTGAGCGCATCCTCTAGGGTTACGGTCGCCAAATCCATAGATTTGAAGAGCGATGCGGTGCGCGGCTTAGCGGGCTTGGGCTTCTTCTTCGGCTTGGGTTTGCCGTTCTTGTAGTATTCGGTGGGCTGCGCATCCAGGTACGCCTGAATCTGCTCCTCCGTCATCTCTTCGATAACTTCGGTAACGTAGGGGCCGTAGCGCCCGTCGCGGGCGATAATCTGGTTCCCGGATGCGGGGTCGGTGCCGAGCACGCGCCCATCGGATTTGCCCTGCTCAAGCAGCTCTTTCGCCTTCTCAGCGGTCAGTTCGTCGGGCGCCAAATCGGTGGGAACGTTGGCGCGCACGGGGTCAGAGACTTCACCGGTTTCGGTATTGACGGTGCCTTCAGCCTCAAGGTAGGGGCCGAATTTACCCACGCGCAGCACAATGCCGTCAGCAATGCGGATCGAGTTAATATCGCGGGCATCAATATCGCCCAGATTATCCACGATCGGCTTGAGCCCGCGTTTCTTCTGCACCCCGCCGCCGAAGTAGAAGTCGCCCAGCCACTCCACGCGCGATTCTTCGCCGCGGGCAATGCGGTCAAGGTCTTCTTCCATCTGCGCGGTGAACTCGTAGTTCACGTAGGGGCCGAAACTGGTTTCGAGCAGGCGCACCACCGAGAACGCAGTCCACGAAGGCACGAGCGAGCCGGAACGCACCTGCACATAGCCGCGATCCATAATCGTTGAAATCACGGCGGCGTAGGTGGAGGGGCGCCCAATGCCCAGCTCGTCAAGAGTTTTCACGAGCGAAGCCTCAGTGTAGCGGGGCGGGGGCAGGGTCTCATGCCCGGCGGCTTCGAGTTTTTCGGCGGTGAGCGAGTCGCCCTGCGCGAGCGCAGGCAGGCGTTTCTCAGCGTTCTTGGCGTCGCGTTCTGCCAGGCGGGTTGCGTCTACACCTTCCTCATAGGCGGCAAGGAAGCCGCGGAAGGTGATGACGGTGCCGGATGCTGCGAACTCGGCGTCGCGCCCGTTGGATGCGGTTGCCCCTAACCGCACGGATGCGGTCGAACCGGTGGCGTCTGCCATCTGCGAGGCGATGGTACGCTTCCAGATCAGCTCGTACAGCCGGTATTCGTCGTTGGAGAGCGTGCCGCGCACGGCGTCGGGGGTGCGGAAGGCGTCGCCTGCGGGGCGGATTGCTTCGTGCGCTTCCTGCGCGTTTTTGCTCTTGGAGGCGTAGGTGCGCGGCGCGGAGGGCACGTATTCGGTGCCGTAGAGTTCGGAGGCTTGGCGGCGTGCCGCCTTCACGGCCTGGTCCGAGAGTGCCACCGAGTCGGTACGCATATAGGTGATGTAGCCGCTCTCGTAGAGGCGCTGGGCAACCTGCATGGTCACGCGCGATGAGAAGCGCAGCTTGCGTGCCGCCTCCTGCTGCAGGGTTGAGGTGGTGAACGGCGCGGCGGGGCGGCGTTTATAGGGCTTGGTTTCGACCGAGCGCACCGAGAAGGGAGCGGCGGTGAGGGCTTCGGCGAGGGTGCGCGCATCCGCTTCTGAGAGGTGGGTGACCTTAGTGGAGGTGAGGGTGCCGTCGTCGGCGAAGTCTTTACCGGTGGCAACTCGGGTGCCGTCGACCGCCACAAGTTTGGCGTCAAAGCCCTCGTTGCTGGTGGTGATGAAATGTCCGGTCAGATCCCAGTAGTTGGCGGCGACGAATGCCATGCGTTCGCGTTCGCGTTCAACAACGAGGCGGGTTGCCACGGACTGCACGCGGCCTGCGGATAGCCCGCGGCCGACCTTGCGCCACAGCACGGGTGAGATTTCGTAACCGTAGATACGGTCAAGAATACGGCGGGTTTCTTGAGCATCGACCAGGTGCAGGTCAATATCGCGCAGTTCCCCGAAGGCGCGTTCAATGGCTTCGCGGGTGATTTCGGGGAAGGTCATGCGGTAGACGGGAACCTTGGGTTTCAGAACCTCTTTGAGGTGCCAGGCGATCGCTTCACCTTCGCGGTCACCATCGGTTGCGAGGTAGAGGGCATCAACGTCTTTGAGTTTGCGTTTGAGTTCGGCGACTTTTTTCTTTTTGTCGGGGTTAACCACATAGTAGGGGTCAAAATCGTCGTCGATATTGACCGCGAACTTGCCGACCGGGCCCTTTTTCAGGTTTTCGGGCAGTTCGGAAGGCTGCGGCAGGTCACGAATATGTCCCATGGACGAATCCACCAGAAATTCGTTGCCTAAATAACCGCTGATAGTCTTCACCTTCGATGGGGACTCAACGATCAGCAGCGCTTTTCCGTTCTTTGCCTTGGTGGGCACGGCTCTCCTCATATTTGTGTGGTGTAGATGCGATACAACAATAGCGCACATTCTGGCGGTTACGCCTATTAGGTGCGCTTATCACGCATGTGTCTTATCACGTTTTACAGCTTGTGTTTGGATTAAGGGTGTGGATGCAACGATACCAGTTATTATGCACGTCTGTATCGAGTTGGCAACCGTAGATATGGGTCTTAGGCGAGCTGGCGGGCGAAATTAGTTGTACGGAAAATATCCTTCGCCCTGGGCGGGAAGAAGCGGGTATTCCCGGCCGTACACTTTGCGCGGCACAATGCGCACCCACTGCATGAGGTGCCCGCTTTCGTAGTGGCGCAGACCGAAAGTGTGCACGAGCGGCGGGGTCATTTCGGGCGGCAGCCAGTGCGCCACGCCCTGCACGATCACGGAGCGGATGCCGTTCTCTAGTTCCTCGTCGATTTCAAAGGAGACGCGGCGGCTCATGACCACGGCGGAGAAACGGTCGCCGCGGGTGGTGCGCAGATAGATTTCGTGGTCGGCTACCCCGTAGAGGACTGGCAGCACGTCTACAAAGTTGCCGTCGGTGAGTACGAGTCGCCCTAGATTGTTGGCCTGCAGGCGCGCCCAGCAGTCTTCGGCGCTCATTTTCTTGGTGGTGTCTGGGGTGTCTTGCATAGTCATTCTTTTAGTGTAGGGGTTTCTTCGTGCCGGGATTTGTGATATTCGGCGCGGCAAGGCGTGTTTTATAGGTTCGCCGCTGGGGTGCCGGGGGTCAGCTGTTTTCGTCTGCAAAGTGCAGAAAGCTTTTTTCAATGAGTTCTCGAATAGCGACCAGCAGGGTATCGCGCGGATGCTCGTTCTCGGTGCCGAAGGCGGCGCGCGCATCCGGCGTGTAGTCTTCCCAGCCGAGAAGCACGGCGAGCGCACCTAAAATCTGCCCGATGCTCAGCTCGCCGTCGCATGCGGAGACGAATCCGGCGGTTTCGGTTGAGAGCAGAATTGTGCGGCACAGCCCGGATCCGGCGCGCAGCAGAATTACGTTCGGATGCTCGGCGCCGGGGCGGCCGTGACGTTCTTCGGTCACGTCTTCGGCGAGAACGAGGTGGGCTTCGGCGAGCGCCTGATCGGTCAGGGCGGTGAGGCGGTCGAAGCGTGCCACGGCCTCGGTGATGCTTTGCGCGATGGGCTGGGCTATGGGGTAGGTGATGTCTTCAAACCGGTTTAGGGGTGCGGTTTCGGTGGTGTGTGCCGGGCGGCGGAGCCAGAGCATCCCGAACCCAATAGAATGAACGTTCCGGTTTTTAAAGTCGTCGAGATAGGCTCGGTAGGTGTTCTCGTAGTGGTCGCGGTCGCGGTTTTCGCTCGCGTCTTTGAGCCAGGTTTCCGCATAGGATTCGGGGGTGAGCACTTCGCGCTGAATTACCCACGCTTCGCTCGGGGTGCCAGTAACGGATTCAGCGAACCAGGTGCGCAGGCGAGCATCCCAGGGCTGTGCCTCACCTGTACTGTCGTGGTGAATTTCCCAGTTGCCGAGCATCTGGGCGCGCCCGCCGGGTACCAGCACCTCGGGGATGCGCCGAATGAGTGTGCTGACAATATCGTCGCCGGGCAGCCCGCCGTCACGGTATGTAAACTGGTCGTCGCTGCTTTCGTTTGCGCGGCGCGGGGTAATGACGAACGGCGGGTTTGAGACCACAAGGTCGAACTGCTCCCCCGCCACGGGTTCCAGCAAAGAGCCTTGTCGAAGGCTGACGCGGGCTTCTAGGTTCTGCGGGTCGAGTTTCAGGGCGGGGGCATTCAGCAGCAGGTTAAAACGGGCGAAGGCGAGGGCGCGCGGCGAAATATCGGTGGCCGTCACGTGGTCTGCGTGGGCGAGCAGGTGGAAGGTCTGAATACCGCATCCTGTCCCCACGTCAAGGGCACGCGCCACGGGGGTGCGCTCGGTAATCTGCGCCAGGGTTAGGGATGCCTGCCCGATACCCAGAACGTGATCTTTGCGCAGCACCCCGGGTCGCTGATGCGCCCCCAAATCAGAGGCCACCCACAGCTCGGTGCCGTCATCAGCCGAATGCGGTCGCAGGTCAAACACGGCGCGGTAATGCGGTTCTTCGCCGGGGTTCTCGGGGGTGCAGGTATTTTCTGACTCCGCCGGTTCCACGAGGTTTGCCGCGATAAAGTCATTCAGCGCGGGTTCGCCGCCGAGCGCATCGGCAAGTTCCGCGCGGGTTAGGGTGCGTGCGAACAGGAAAAACCCGATCATGCGCGCCAGGCGGCGGTCGGGGTCGGTGGTGTGCGCATTATCAAGGATGTTCTGTACCCGCCAGGTGCCGGGCACAACCTGGTCGCGCGCCATCGCCTCAAAAGCGCGTTCTCCTAGCAGTTCACGCACCCCGTCGTAGCTGTAGTTAAGCCTTTCAAGGGCGCCTCGGATTCGCTCAAGCCGGGCGGTATCGTCGCTTATGGGGGTGTCGGGGATGCGGGAGTACAGTTCATCAGCCATACTCCCCATTCTAAGCGCCCCGTTTCTTAACGCCGCGAGCAGGTAGTATTTTCCCACCTGCTCGTACCAAAACCACCTGCTCGCGGTATTCCCACTCGATTTTGCGGGAACGGAACTCCGCTATGCCTTTACCGTCAGTGCGGGTTTGATGTCCTTCACGATGGATTCGAGCATCCGCAGGTTGAAGTCCACACCCAACTGGTTCGGCACGGTCAGCAGCACGGTATCTGCCGCCTGAACGGCAGCATCACGGGCGAGTTCTTCGGCAATCAGATCGGGTTCGCCAATATAGCTGCGCCCAAACCGCGAGAAGGTGTTGTCGATAATACCGGTGTAATCCTGCGAATCTTCCTGCGCGCGGCGGCCAAAATAGCGCGCCGAATCGGCATCGATAATGGGGATCACCGAGCGCGAAACCGAAACACGCGGCACGCGGGTGTACCCTGCCTTGACCCATTCCTCGCGGTAGAGGCGAACCTGCTCCGCCTGTTGCTGATCGAAAGGCACACCTTTATCTTCGAGCATCAGCGTTGAAGACATGAGATTCAGTCCCTGCTGTGCGGTCCACACGGCGGTGCTGTCAGTTCCCGCGCCCCACCAGATGCGCTCGCTCAGACCGGGTGACTGCGGCTGCACGGGGTCGTATTTGCCCTGCACCCGAGCGGAGGGTGCCATGCCTTCGCCTTGGATTGCCTTCATGAAGATGTCGAGGTGACGGCGTGCCATCGCACTCTCATCTTCACCCTCGGCGGGGAAATAACCGAAGCTCTCGAAACCGCGGATAACGGATTCGGGCGAGCCGCGTGAGACACCCAGCTGCAGGCGCCCGGCAGAAATCAGATCGGCCATCGCGGCGAGTTCAGCCATGTACAGCGGGTTCTCGTAGCGCATATCGATCACGCCGGTACCCAGCTCAATGCGGCTGGTTTTCGCGGCAATCGCCGACAGAAGCGGGTACGGCGTGGCCTGCTGCTGATCGAAATGGTGCACGCGGAAGAAAGCA
>ERZ772920.1650-NODE-1650-length-11039-cov-15.480881_pt1 | contig 11039 bp, 3 predicted proteins | sample MGYA00511469_ERZ772920 | MGnify/ENA primary metagenome ERZ772920 (study PRJEB29015, sample SAMEA2738069) | human oral metagenome | biome: human oral; feature: human-associated habitat; material: saliva | place: China | collected 2216 ... | reverse complement strand
GCGTTGGGCAGGTCGCGGGGTGGGCGTCGGCTGCGCCCGTCGAAGGTGACGTCGGTGGGCACGCACGCGGACAGCGCATCGAAGTAGGCGTTGGAACACGCGCCTTCGATGCCCATAACTTCGTCGAGGGTGCGCGCGCCCGCGAGGGAGCGCCGCCAAGCGTGCATGTGCGCGGTCGTGTCGGCGACGTGTACGGCTTCGTCGCGCCGAGCAATGCGCGTCAGGACGTGGATTTGGCCGCGGATTTTCGCGCCGATGAGGCTGGCGGCCAGGCGGATGCGGCGCTCACTGTCGCCGGTGAGGGCCACTTGCGCGAGGAGTCGGCTGGCGTGAGTTCCCCTGTTTGAGCCGATGAGGGTGCCTTGGTAGGAGCCTCGCCGCGACAGGCACACGACGTCGATGCCGCTGCGCATCGCCCACGAACGCGCGCCGGCGGACAGGCCGACGTTTCCGGACAGGACGATGCGCGTGACGCTGTTTTTCGGCACGGAGGTCGCGGGCAGCGAGCCGGGCGCGTCGACGAGGACGCGGCCCGCTTTGACGTGGATGCGTGCGCCGTCGCGGCCGACGTAGAGGATGCGGTCGGCTTGGCCTGTGGGTTCGTCGCTGGGCCGGGTGGTCCATGGGTCGATGCCGACGCTCGCGAGGGCTTTCTCCTCGTCAATGTGCTGGGTCGTCAGGTCGGTGACGCGCGCGCCCGCGTTGATGGCCGCGGCGGCGACGGCATCGATAGCCTCGGCCAAGCGCTGCTCGCTCGGTGCCGCGAGCATGAGAGTGGTTCCAACGCGCGAGTAACGCAGGCCTGCCCCGGTGGCGTACCTGTCAAGGTCGAGCAACGCCGCATCGGCGAGGACGCTCACGATCAGCTTGGTGTCCGAGGCCTGGGCAAGTTCGTCGATAATGGTGGCGTCGGTGTCGGGCAGGCCTAGTGCCGAAAGACCCGCGCGGGTCACGAGGCGCGGGTCGGCCGGGCGGATAGTGGCTCTCGCCAGGTGGTGGTTGCCATGGTCGTAGTCGTCGACCACTCCCCTGCTGAAGGCATCGTGTCCTGCGCGCGTGTCGTCGTAGGTGCCGTAGGGTCGTTCCGCGGTGAGCCGCCGTTCGAGGGTTTCGCGCACTGATTCGGCCAGGAGTGCACGGGTGATGGAGGTCGCCATCATGAGAGTGCTCGCGTCGAGTGCGGCGATGCGTGGCGGGCCCCAGTCGCTCGCGGCAAGGTCGCGAAGCTGCTCGTCAGTGAGTCCTCCTGGGGTAGTGGCGTTCGGGCCGGTGGGGTCGGGGTGCGCTGTGAGAAGTCGGCGTCTGGCGCGAGTGAGGGCCTCGGGGCTGATCGCTTCTCTCAGGGACGAGGCCGTGGCAGGTGTCGTCATTGTCTGTCCTTCCACTCAACAAACTTGTAGTTACTCTACAAGTAAGGGGAGTTGCGGCCTGGCGACACGCCGATAAGGGAGGCAATTTCCGGGGCAAAACCGGCCCCGTAGGCGGTCCGTGGCGATGCGAGTAGTTGCAACGAAAAGTCTGATATTCTGACCCTGTGCTTGCTGGTCGGAGGGGCGCTTTTTCGACCACTGGCGATCCGACATGGCGTTTCCCCTGGTCACAGGGGGCGCGACACGCCGGGCAGTCAGAAAGCACCGAGCGCCATAAGGTGCATTAAGACCATCGACCGCGTGGGCGTTGCCGTCGAGCCGAGTCAGAAAGCACCGAGCGCCATAAGGTGCATTAAGACGTACTCTTAATTGCGCCCTTACCACCAGACATGAACTTAGTGTCAGAAAGCACCGAGCGCCATAAGGTGCATTAAGACTCACCCAGCTCGTCCCCACCGTTGACGTGGAGGGCGGTTGTCAGAAAGCACCGAGCGCCATAAGGTGCATTAAGACCCCGACAGTGGGGACGACACCACCGACACCCCTACTGAGTCAGAAAGCACCGAGCGCCATAAGGTGCATTAAGACTGGTTGTCGCGGTCGACGACGCGCCACGCGCCGCCCACGGGTCAGAAAGCACCGAGCGCCATAAGGTGCATTAAGACGGATGTCGAGCACGCCGCGGCTAGTTCGGATGCCGGCGGGGTCAGAAAGCACCGAGCGCCATAAGGTGCATTAAGACCTGCGGTGCGCCGCAGACGCGCTCACCGAATTCCTTCTGTCAGAAAGCACCGAGCGCCATAAGGTGCATTAAGACTCACCGGCAAACCCAAGGGCGTCGCAGCCTTCCTCAACCCGTCAGAAAGCACCGAGCGCCATAAGGTGCATTAAGACTTGGTAGGACACCCGGACGATACGAGTAAGGCCACACACGGTCAGAAAGCACCGAGCGCCATAAGGTGCATTAAGACCTTGCCACACGTTTTTCATGTCCCACATGTCGCTATGTCAGAAAGCACCGAGCGCCATAAGGTGCATTAAGACGACAAGAAGGTGCGCCGCGGCATCCTGCGCTTCGTGTCAGAAAGCACCGAGCGCCATAAGGTGCATTAAGACTCGGAGCCTGTCACGTACGCCCACCCGCCACTGCGGAAGGTCAGAAAGCACCGAGCGTCATAAGGCGCATTAAGACATCGTGCCTTCTTGATATCGCTGAATCGCTCGGTGTAGGGAGTCAGAAAGCGCCAAGCGCCATAAGGTGCATTAAGACCCGTCTGACAAGGCCTTGGAGAAGTCACCCGTGTACGCGTCAGAAAGCGCCAAGCGCCATAAGGTGCATTAAGACTGATTCATCTCTTCGGTGGTGACCTTCTGATTGTGTCGTCAGAAAGCGCCAAGCGCCATAAGGTGCATTAAGACTGCGTGTAATCCTTAAACGTTGCACCATTCGTCTTCGCGTCAGAAAGCGCCAAGCGCCATAAGGTGCATTAAGACGACAGGCAGATGTCCTCCAGTAGGGCGTGGATGCGTTCGGAGTCAGAAAGCACCGAGCGCCAAACGGTGCATTAAGACACGCCATTGAGCGCGCCAGTAGCGGGCGTGGTCTCGTCAGAAAGCACCGAACGCCATAAGGTGCATTAAGACATCAGTACCGTGTGGTACTGCGGCCGTAACGGGGTCAGAAAGCACCGAGCGCCAAAAGGTGCATTAAGACAGGTTGTAGGCGAGGAAGCACAGAGCGAGGCCAACAGGTCAGAAAGCACCAAGCACCATAAGGCGCATTAAGACCCATACGGCGGCGAACTCGGGGGCGGTGAGGTTTTCTGGTTAGAAAGCACCAAGCGCCATAAGGTGCATTAAGACGAGTGCGACCTGGGCGGCTGCGAAGCGGGCCTGCGCGTGTCAGAAAGCACCGAGCACCATAAGATGCATTAAGACGCAAGCTCAGCGACAGTACACAACTCAGCCTGAGAGGTCAGAAAGCACCAAGCGTCATAAGGTGCATTAAGACTGGAGAATAGAGGTCTGGGAAATAGCCAGGTTGTCAACGTCAGAAAGCACCGAGCGCCATAAGGTGCATTAAGACTGGCTGGGCACGCCGTCCAGGTAGAACGTGATCTTGTCGTCAGAAAGCACCGAGCGCCATAAGGTGCATTAAGACTGCCTACTGTCGGGGTCAGGGAAATTATACATGCTGGTCAGAAAGCAACAAGCGCCATAAGGTGCATTAAGACCAGTCGTCCTTAGTCGCGTTGAGAATCTCGGTTATCTGGGGTCAGAAAGTAGCGAGCGCCATAAGGCGCATTAAGACGGTGTGCTTCTTCGCGCCTTCAGTGGTCCAGTTGGCGGTGTCAGAAAGCACCGAGCGCCATAAGGCACATTAAGACCCGCTGAGCTCGTGCAGCTGGCGCGTCCAATCGTCGGTCAGAAAGCACCGAGCACCACAAGGTGCATTAAGACGTTTCTTCCGGCGTCGCTGCAAAATCTCGCATCTCCGATCGCAGCAGAAAGCACCGAGCGCCATAAGGCGCATTAAGACTAGTTACTGGATGTTTTTGTGCGACCAATCGCGTAATACGTCAGAAAGCACCAAACGCCAAAAGGTGCATTAAGACGCCCGCGCCCGGGTGTCGCTGTCGGCGGTGGTTTGGTAGGTCAGAAAGCACCGAGCGCCATAAGGTGTATTAAGACCAGCTGGTCTGGGGGTCGGTGAGGCGTGCGCGGGCGGGGGTTCGAAAGCACCAAGCGCCATAAGGTGCATTAAGACTTCACAAAGGCACCGCGGAAGTGCATCATCTTCCAGATGCCAGAAAGCACCGAGCACCATAAAGTGCATTAAGAACCGGACCCCGACTCCTCCAGCGATGCTTGGTTCCAGAATTCGTAGACCATCCCCCATTGGCCCCAGCGGGCAGCCACCCACAAGCTACACGAGTTCGTCCCGGAACTGGGCACGTGCCTTCATGGCATGAATGAGGAGTTCTCCGCCACCATCGAAAACTAATACGACCAGCTCGAGAACACACCCAGACTGGTCGATACCACCACGAGCCAGCGCCTGGGATCGTCCTCATCATCGATGAGGACGGGAATTCAGCGCATGCTCATACGCATACAGAATTGCCTCGTCAGAGAGACGATCACGCCCAAAGTGCTTACGCGCACTGGCGTGAACCTTAGGCGACATGAGTCCACTCGCGCACCGCCGCGCGAACCGCGTCAGAACGGCTCACGATCCCCTCGGAGGCAGCACGCTCCATCAACGCCGTCAACGTCTGCACGTCTAGACGCACCGTCACAGCGACGCCAGGCCCCTTCCCCACTGGAGGACGCCCCGGGCGCGGCGAAGGCAAGTCCGCCAGGTCGTACCCGCGTTCAGCCTCATCAGCCCACGCCTGAATCTGCTCATTACTGACAGGGACTCCGTGAAGAAGACGCTCACTCATACGAATATCGTATACGAAATTCGTGTCATTGACACCGCCACCGCAAAATCGGCGCTCACTGTACATGCAAGGGGCCGCGCACGAGTTTTCGTGCGCGGCCCCATTGCGTCTCAATCAGAATCCATCATCCGGAATCCGTCAGATCACCGACACTCACGTCAGGAGGCGACCCCGGGCGTCGAACTCGTAGAGTGTGCCGTCAATCCAGTGGGTGCCCGTCACCATGGCCCCCGAACGCGTCAGGTAATACCAGTGTCCGCCGTCCTTCAGCCAGCCCTTGTGCACGACACCCGAGGAAGGATCCAGGTAGTACCAGGCCCCCTGAATGCGCGTCCACCCAAAAGCCTGGGCACCGTCGCGCCCGAAATAAGACCACTGGCCGTCCACGCGGGACCAGCCGGTCACCACGTAGCCGCGCGCATTGAAGCGGTACACCTTCCCATCGATGCGCAGGCGCGTGTTCGTCGGGTAGGTGCCGTCATCAAAACGCCACCACGTTCCCCGGGCAGAGGTGACCCAGTGCCCGGCCCCGGCCTCGGCGACGTCAGAAGCCCCAGAACCGGAACCGGACCCGCCGGTCCCGGCCCCAGACCCCGACCCCACCCTGAACGCGGTGGACACGGTGACGTCGTCGTCAGCGCGCGAATCGGAGTTGCGCCCGAACGCCTCGACGGTCACAGACGTGTCGCCGACGACGGAAGGACCACCGGCCACAGGCCGCGACACGTCCACACCATCAACCTGCAGGGTCACGCCGGGACCAGCAAACTCGCCGCTCCCCTGCCCGGTCGCGACCTCCTGGCCGCCGACGAGCAACCGAGCTGACGTCACCGGCCCGGTCACGGTCGCGCGCAGAGACACGCGCCCGGACACGGTCTGCCCGGACAGCGGTGCCCACGTGGAGCCGTCGGTCGAGTACTCTACCTCGCCGACGACGGGCCGCGCCTGGTCCTTCAGGACGGCGTCCAGCGCGCTCGGCATGCCGGCACCCCGGTACTCGCGCTCACCCTCGGGCGCGGCCAGGCGAGACCAATTCGCAGGCGCACCCGCCTGCTTGCGCGCCAGCTCGAGGATCTGAGAGGCGCTCATCTCCGGGTGCACCTGGCGCAGCGTCGCGATCACGCCCGCGGCCACGGGAGCGGCCATCGACGAATCCCTCGCAACATCGCCGGGCGACCCGGCAGCGCTCGGCAGCGACGTGTACACGTTCTCGCCGGGAGCCGCGAAAGCAATGGTCTGCTTGCCCCAGTTCGCCGTCCGCGCAGCCTCGAGCACGCCCGTCGCCGGGTCCTGCCCGTCCGCCAGGCGCAGCGTGGAGACGGGCACGACGTTGTCCATCATGGCCGGGATGGTCAGGCCGCTCCACGAGTCGCGCTCGTAGGGTGCCCACGCGTCGGTGGGCGACGACGAGTCCTTGCTCGGCGGATTATCCAAGTCAATACCGCCGCTTCCCGCGCCCACCACGTTGATGACGTCCTTCGACGCCGCGTAGTCGATGGCGCGCCGCATCGCCTCGCGCCCCGCCGCCTGGTTGGGTTCGTGGGGCATCCAGTACTTCCACGGGTCCGCCGCGAAGGAGCTGGCAGTCACCGAAATCCCGTGATCGGCAGCCCACACGAAGCCGCACACCACGTACTCGGGGTAGTGCATGCCCGTTTGGCGCGACTGCACGTCGATCGCCGCGACACTCAGCGTCGGGTTCACGCCGGGCACGCCGCTGGAAACGCCCCGCCCTGCGATCGCCCCGGCCATCTGTGTACCGCGCGTTGCGTCCGTTGACCCCCACGTCCACGAGGAGATGGTCGGGATGCCGTTCACGTTGCAGGACACGGACTTGGCGAAGTCGACGCGGCCATACAGATCCGTGATCATGTGGTCGAAGCCGTCCGCCATGACGCCAACCGTCACGGGTGCGCGCATGACGTCCACGCCCTGCGCGTCCAGCGCTCCGACGGCCTTCAGATGCCATTGGTTATCGCTGGGAGGATCGGGGAAGACGCCGCCGACGATCACCGGCGAGTCCGCACCAGGCCCGGCCCCGGCCTCGTCCGCGGCACCAGGGACCGGCGTCCCCTCCGTGCCGACGGGTATGACGGCCTCGTTGCCGAGCACCGGTGCCTGGCGCGTCGGCCCCACGGAGTGGAAGGAGATGCTCGCCTCGGAGAGCGCCGCGCCCAGGTCGGACGCGAAGCTGGGCGAACCCGACTGAACGAAGAACGTCCCAAAGGCCGGGTACTGCGCGAGCACCAGTCCTCCCAGGGACGAGGCCTTGGCGACCGCGCGCTGGAGGGTGGCCTCATCCGCTCCCGCAGTGAGGTTCACGGCGTAGTTGGCGGGCAGCTGGTGGGTCGGCAGGTCAGGCGAGACGATGCCGGGAGCGACGGGTTCGCCGGGGGCCGGGTCCTTCCCCGGGTCGGGAGCGGGTTGCGGCGCGGGCACGACGCTCGGGTCACGCGCGACCGTGAAGGTGGTTTCGGTGGTCGCATCGTCGTCGGCGTGCCTGTCGTAGTTGAGGCCCTCAGCAAACACCACCGCCGTGAGGGACGCGTACTCCTGGCCGTCGGGAATCACCTGACGCAGGTCCACCTCGTCGGCCTCCAGCTCCAAAGGTTCGGCGAAATAACCATCCTCCTGCTCGGCGGACACTGCTGTCACACCCAGAATGTCGAGGTTCATGTAGGAGACCGGCGCGCTCGCTTCGACGCGCATCTGGACAACCTCGGCGGGCAGCACGGCACCGCTCAGGCTGGTCCATTCGCCCTCACCCTCGCGATACTCGACCGCGCGGATCACCGGGGACGCCTGGTCGCGCACCATCGCCGAGCGGGCGTCGAGGAAGCCGTAGCCTCGATACTCCGCGCCGTCGCTCGGGGCTTTTAAGCGCCCGTACTCGTAGGCGGCCTGCTTGCGCATAATGCTGATGATCTGCGCGCCGGGCAGCGTCGGATGCACCGATTTAACGAGCGCGGCGATGCCGCTCACGTGCGCGGCGGCCGTTGACGTGCCCGACGTGTATCCGTAGATCTGCGGGATCCGACCGTTCGGGTAGGTCGAATAGATCCACTCCCCCGGCGCGACGAAGTCAACGGACTCTCCGTAGTTCGACCGTTCCGCGCGTATCAGCGTCGCCCGTAGCGGCTCCGCGTTCCAGTCCTCCATGCCGACCGAGCTGACGGTCACGACGCCGCCGACCTGCGCCGGGACCATCCGCACGCCCTCGACGGAGCGATTCGGGATGGGCGTCGAATCCGTCGGCGAGTCACTATCGGTCGTCGGGTAGTCGATGTCGACGCCGCGGTCGCCCGCTCCCGCGATCACCGCGAGTCCACTCGACTGGGCGCGGTGAATCGCGCGCTCAGCGGCCTCGAGGGCGGCGGCCTGCTCGGGGTCTGTCGGGTTCCAGTACACCCACGGGTCCATCTGGTAAGAGTTGTGGACGATGTCCACCTGGTGGGTCGTCGCCCACTCGTAGGCGCACACCAGGGACTCCGGGTAGAGCAGGTCCGACTCGTTGAGCGCCTTGATCGACACGAGCGTCGCCTCCGGCGCAATGCCGTCAATACCGACGTCGTTGTGGTTGGCGGCGATCACACCAGCGACGTGGGTGCCATGCTCATCGCTGAACCTACGGGCATCCTCAGCCTGGTTCGGGACGCCGTTAACGGCGCACGAGACGGACCGGGCAGTGTCCACCCGTCCCACCAGGTCGGGCTGCGTGTCGTCGATGCCAGTGTCGATGACGCCGACGGTCACGGGCGCGCGGGTCACGGCAACCTCGGCAGCGCCCCGGGCATCCATGGCCTCGGCACCCCAGTTCGAGCGGGCCGAACCAACCCTGCTGTTCGGGTCCGGGATCGTCACGGTAGGCACGTCGGGTGCGTCCGCAGCTGGCACGTCCGTAACCGGCCCGTCCGCCGCGGGCGCGGCAGCGGGGTCAGCTGCCGGAGCTGCTGGCGTCGCCCCGCCCACGGCGCGCTCGCTCTCTGGCACGGCGGCCACGCGGGTCGGGCCGATGGAGTGAACGCTCACCCCGGCCTTCGCCAGGGCGGCGGCCAGATCGGGCGCGAACGAGGCCGACTCACTTTGGGCGAACAGGGTGCCCAACTGCGGGTAGCTGGTCAAAAGAACGCCGCCGACGCTTGGAATCAGGTCGGCGGCGCTGGCCATCTCGGTCTCCCCCACGTTGGGGTCGAGGTTGATGGCGTAGTTCATGAGGCCCGCAGTGGATCGGGCGGGCGAAACTAGGCCGACGTTATCGTCGGCGCTGGCAGGCGGGGCGGTCGCCGCAGCCACGCTCAAGGACAGAGCGAGGACCACGACGAGGCCAATGCGTGCAACTGTGCGGCGCATGGTTCCTCGACTTTCACTTGTCACTATGCATGAGCATCGTTGCCCATGTAGTAACCATGATCCACATGTGTGACAGTCAAGACAAATCACGCACTAAATTCGTGCAAATACAAGCTCTTTAAGAGTTTTACAAGCTCAATATTTAGACACATATTCGTACATCGCCTCGTCCCGCACGACCGAGGCCTCCCCAAAAATGCCTGGGGAGGCCTCGTGGTGGTGAGAACGCGAACGGCACCTACGAGCGCGACCCCGCGTCTCTCTTGGCGGGGTGACGCCGATCCTCACCCCGCCACCACGGCATCCACGCGCGGTACCCGTCGGCGGGCGGCGTAGGCGAGTCGGGCTCGAAGCCGAGCTGCGCGGGGGTCTCGGGGATGCGGTCGACAAGGAAGTACTTGTCCCTATCGTCGCAGTGCTCACGCACGATAGTGCGGAACTCGGCCAGCTCGCAATACAGGACACCCGTGATCGGATTGCGCCTAAACGCGACGATCTTGTAGAGCCAGTAGGCGAACAACGCGACGTTGGCCGCGAGCGCGAGCGCCGCGCAGGCGATGTTGGCGCGCGGGTCCATGGTGGCAAAGTTGAAGATGTCGGAGGGCGGGACCAGGACTTCGGGCAGGAGCGTGTTCATGGAGATCCAGAAGACCAGGGTGAAGCAGCGGAACCAGATCCACTGGCCTTTCGCCCAGGTGAACGCGGGGATCGTGCAGGCGAGGAGCAGGGCGAGCGTGCAGTACCACGTGTAGTCGGCCAGGGAGTTGTAGAGGAAGGCGTGGTTCCATAGGTCGTAGGCGATGACCCAGGGCCAGACCATGTCCACCCAGATGAGGCCGCGCACGGAGCGCTTGCCGGGCGAGGTGACGATGATTTTGCCGAGGCCGGTGATGGTGATGATGTTGAGGAGGCCGGCGGCGGCGGACAGGAGGTTCCAATACCCGCCGATGGTGCGGAAACCCGTCTCCGGGTCGATGCCAACGTGGCGGGCGTCAAGGTTGGCGGCAACGTCTTGGTACCACTGCTGGGAGTGGAGGTCGGCGGTGACGCCGCGTGCCTCGGGCAGGCCTGCGATCATGTCGATGGTGTGGGAGTCGTTGACCTGTTTGAGGCACTGCCAGTCCGCGCCGCACGCGTAGCAGGTGTCGGCGTTGGCCCAGATCGTCAGGTCGCGGATGTTTGCCTCCATGATGTTGACGGCCAGGCCGATCCACAGGGCAACTCCCAGCCAGATCGCGTACTTGTGGGCCTTGACGGGGTTGCGTTTCGCGTAGACCAGGACTGTGCCCGTCATGGTGGCGGTGAGGATCATGATCGCGTACTTACCGAATGGGAACCACCCCACCATCGGGGTCCCGTGGATCCACGCGTAGGGCATGAGGGCGATACCGCCGACGGTCCACACCGCGAAGATGGTCCAATTCCAGCGCCTGCTGATTTCCGCGACGATGATTTGGGCTGCCAGTACGAGCAGCCAGATGAGATACACCTTGGGAGTTCCAAGCTCCCAGAGGAAGAGCGAGTCCACAGCATTCTCCTTCGAACGCACAACAGAGCTAATAGTTGTCGGTTATCATAGTCCCCAACACTAACCTAGTGTGTGGGGTTCGCCGTCGAATCCCACAACGCACCGGGGTTCCCCATGCTCCGCACCAGCGGAAGCGCCCCTCGTCAATCCCTCAAGGAGGAGGACCCATGACACGTAACGCCCGATCCCGTCGCACCCTCTGCTGCGCCGCCCTCGCGGGGAGCGCCGCGCTCCTAGGCGGCATGTACGCCTTCAGCCAGCTCAGCGGCAAGGCCACCCCCGAGGAGCAAGCCTGGCACTACCCGGGCGACGACCTCATCGACGCCAACTACGACAACGGCTACT